>ERZ1031260.41-NODE-41-length-23507-cov-11.495821_pt1 | contig 23507 bp, 23 predicted proteins | sample MGYA00517287_ERZ1031260 | MGnify/ENA primary metagenome ERZ1031260 (study PRJEB33718, sample SAMN03159811) | human skin metagenome | collected 2014-02-25 | study: EMG produced TPA metagenomics assembly of the PRJNA266117 data set (Human skin bacterial metagenome... | reverse complement strand
AGATTTCTGCCTGTCTCGTGGGCTCGGAGATGTGTATAAGAGACAGGGCGGGAGCGGGGAGGGCGCTAAAGGGCATCGCACCTCTCCGTCGATAAGCAAATAGCCCTTTGTATACATTGGGCAAATATAAACTGCTATAAAGGGTGGCATGCAGCGCAGCCCCTACACCCCAGGCAGTGTCGCACCCGTGGTCTACGGGCGCGAGGCACTGCTTCGCGATGCCCGCCGCGACCTCGCCTTCATGAAAGAATTCCCCGAGCTCAAAGGCCGGCTGGAGATTTTCGTCGGCTCGCGCGGGGTGGGGAAGACAAGCCTGCTGCGCACCATCGAAAACGACGCGCGCAGCCTCGGGTTCGCCTCGTGCTGGATCACCGCCGGAGACGGCCCGTTCCTCGGCGCGCTCGTGGAGGCGCTGGACACGCTCTCGCGCGAGTGGCACGACACCGCGCGCGAGCAGCTCGCCAGCATCTTGCGCAACCTCTCCGTCACCGTCGCCGGGGTCAAGGTCACCAGCAATGCGGACGAGCCGACGGCCGAGATGAGCAGCCTCGGGCGCGTGGTGCAGCAAGCACTCCAGGAGGCGGCGGAAGGTGCAGGTTCGCCGGGGCTTCTTTTGCTTGTCGACGAAATCCAGGCCGCCGATGCCGATGGCCTGCGCGCTTTGGCCTACGCGTGGCAGCACCTGCAATCGGAAGCCCCTGGCCTGCCATTGATGACGTTCTGTGCCGGCCTGACCCACAGCCAGGATGTGATCACGGACGCGGTGAGCTTTGCCGAGCGCTTCCGATACCGGCAGCTGGAGAACCTCGACCCGGAATCCTCGCGGGCTGCACTGGAGGAGCCGGCGCTGGCGCGCGGCGTGCATTGGACGCCGGAGGCGCTGGACAAGGCGTTGGCGCTTGCGGCGGGATACCCCTACTTTTTGCAGGTGATTGGCGACGAAGCATGGAAAGCCGCCGGCTACCCCGACGCCGGCGAGGTGATCGGCGGCTCGCACGTGTCGGAAGCGAACAGCCAGTTCCGCGAGGTGCAGCGCATCTTCTTCCGCTCCCGCTGGATGAAGGCCACCCCGTTAGAGCAGGAATTCATGAGCGCGATGGCCGCCGACGGGGGATCGCCCGCGCGACGCGGCGAGATCGCGGAGCGCATGGGGCGCACCACTCAGTCGATCTCGATGGTGCGCCGCTCGCTCATGGACAAAGGGCTTATCGACGCCCCGGCTCACGGCTATGTCGAGTTCACCGCGCCCGGTTTTGCGGAGTTCGTGCGCCGCGAAGGTGACCCGTCCGAGGAGCGCTGAACCGATCCAGGACGCTGCGCGGCGAAACAGCTGGGGTGATTGTGACGATACTAGGGGTGATTCCACAGTTTTGACCTATCGCAGCCTTAGGAGTCCTCCGATGAAGAAAGTGATCGCTCCTGCGGTCGCCGTCGCCGCCACTCTTGCCCTTGTCACCCCCGCATCCGCTGCAACCCTCACTCCCGAAACCGATCAAAACGGCGGCCTGCAATGTCGCATCACCCTCACCGAGCCGGAGCGCGTTGGTGCGCAGAAAGCTGAGGCGGTGGCCAAGACGCTCACGTTGGCAGGGCACGAGGTTGCCCGTGCTGAGGCGCTGGAGGCCGCATACCCGGGTGCGAAGGCGCACGGTGACGCGTACGTCGACGACCCGAACGTGCGCCAGTTCCTCAACGACGACCGCACACTCGCGCTCGGCCAGGCCAGCGGCAGCAAGTCCACGCCGGAGACACTCGCAGGCAAGGACCGTGCACGCGAAGCAGCAAAGGCAAAGCTCGTCTCAGTGGGTATGCATCCGACGACGGCGGACAACTACCTCGACAGCAAGCAGGGCACGCAAATCCAGGACCAGGCCTACCTGAAGCAGATGCCGCTTTCGGCGCAGTACGTCATCGGCATCGACCGCGGCTACCTGCGCCACAGCAAGCGCGACGGCGTGGTAGTGGGCAACACCGGTGAAACCGTGGCGCGCGGACTGCCGATCGATGAGCCGCAGCGCACCGCGTTCGTCTTCAACTTCAACAACACCTACTACGGGCGCGCGATCAACGAGCTTGAGCGAAGCTACGCCGACCAGCTCACCACCGCGCCCAGCGAGTGCCACAAGGGGTTGGGCGAGCTCTACTTCCCGGCTGACTTCGTCGTGCCCGAGCCGGAAACCACTCAGCCTGCACCGCCGAAGCACCCGGTGCTCGCGATGTTCGAAACCTGGTTCAAGGCACTCGGCTCGTTCATTGAGTCGCTGATTCCGGGTGCCAAGCTCCCAGTGACGCTCAGCTCCAGCTAGTAGTAGTACGGGAACTGATCCCAGTTCGGGGGCCGCTTCTCCAGGAAGGAGTCGCGGCCCTCGACTGCTTCGTCCGTCATGTATGCCAGGCGGGTGGCTTCGCCGGCGAAGACTTGCTGGCCCACGAGGCCGTCGTCAAGCAAATTGAAAGCGAACTTGAGCATGCGCTGGGCGGTGGGGGACTTGGTGTTGATCTCGCGGGCGGCCTGGATGGCTTCCGCTTCGAGTTCGCCGTGATCCGCGACGATATTCACAGCGCCCATGCGCTGCATGTCTTCGGCGGTGTAGGTGCGGCCGAGGAAGAAGATTTCGCGCGCGAACTTCTGGCCGACCATCTTGGCCAGGTAGGCGGAGCCGTAGCCGGCGTCGAAAGAGCCGACGTCGGCATCCGTCTGTTTGAAGCGTGCTTCCTGACGCGAGGCGATGGTCATGTCGCACACCACGTGCAGGGAGTGCCCGCCCCCGGCTGCCCAGCCGTTGACCACGGCGATGACCACTTTCGGCATGGTGCGGATCAAGCGCTGCACCTCGAGGATGTGCAGGCGCCCGCCCTCGGCTTTCACGCGGGCTTCGTCGACGTGCTCGGCGGTGGCGGCTTCGACGTCGGCGTCGTGCGCGGTGGCGTACTGGTAGCCGGAGCGGCCGCGAATGCGCTGGTCACCGCCGGAGCAAAACGCCCACCCGCCGTCCTTCGGGCTCGGGCCGTTGCCGGTGAGCAGGACAGTGCCTACAGACGGGTCGCGCCGCGCGTGGTCGAGCGCTTGGTAAAGTTCGTCGACGGTGTGGGGGCGAAATGCGTTGCGCACCTCGGGGCGGTCAAACGCGATGCGGACGATGCCGTCAGCGCGGGTCTCGCCCACGTGGCGGTGGTAGGTGATGTCCGTGAAGTCGAACCCCTCGACGCTGCGCCACTGGGAGGCGTCGAAGGGCTGCGCGGTGGAGTATTGCTGCTGCTCGCTCATGCAGACCGATGGTAGTGGCGTTGTAGACCTCAAGGTTGTAGACCTCAAGCAACGCGCCGGGCTAAAAGCCCAGGTGGGGTGTGACTGGTGTGCCGCCGAAATCGTTTTCGTCTACAACGTAGAGCAGCAGATGGGATTCAGCGGCGCGCGAAGGCTAGCGCAGCACCACCAGTACCAACGACCCCACCCCAAGCAGAAATACCGTCGCTGTCATAGCGACAATCCGCCCGATTGCTGGCTCCACGCGCTCGTGCTCGATCCCGGCCACCTCGCGCGTATACGCCGCGCGGTTCGACAGCACCACGTACACCGCGGCGATCAGCGTCAGCACGACCAACGCCATCACCCACGGCCCGAACACGTGCGCCCAGCGCAGAAGGATCAGCGACACCACCAGCATCGCCACGGCTGTGCGCGTCCAAGCCATCGATGTGCGCTCGGGCTGCAGCCCCGGATCAGCGTGCACCCAAAATCACCTACACCGCGATCAGGACGATCGTGACCGCAAGCGCCACGAACACCAACAGCGACAGCACCGGGATGATCGCCGGCACCGGCAGCGGTTTGCCGGTGCGCATGGCGCGCTCGACGTGCACCCAACGCACCGCCGCGCCCGCGGAGATCGCCACCCCACCAAGAATGACCAGCACCGCCACCGCAGTTTGGTGCCGAGGGTGCATGCCCTGGATCTCAAACGCAGCCAGCGCGATCCCGCCCGCCAGAAACGCGAGCGCCGTGCGCGTCCACGCAAGGAACGTGCGCTCGTTCGCCAACGTGAAGCGCGGATCGGGCTCCTCGCCGTCGGGGAAGAGGCGGCGCGCAAACGCAGTGCGCTCGTCTGCGCGTTCGTCTGGGCGCTCGTCTGGGCGCTCGTCTGCGCGCGCGTCGCAACCCCGCTCGCTGCCAGGTTCGGTGCTCATGGCCCCAACGCTACGCTGGCCTGCATGCCCACGCCGCCCACGCTGAACCCGCTGCATACCCCGCACCCACTGCCCACAGTCGAGGAGATCCTCGAACGCGCCCACGTCGTCGCGTTGCCAATGGCAGTGAAGTTCCGCGGCATCACCACCCGCGAGGCGCTGCTCATCGACGGCCCCGCCGGCTGGGGCGAATTCTCCCCGTTCGTGGAGTACGCCGCACCCGAAGCAGCGATGTGGCTGCGTGCCGGCATCGAGGCCGCTTTCGAGGGGCTGCCCGAAGCGCACGGCACCGTCGAGGTCAACGGCACCGTCCCCGCCGTCGCCCCCGAAGAAGTCGAGGCGGTCCTCGCACGGTTCCCCGGAGTGCGCACCTTCAAAGTCAAGGTCGCAGAGAAGGGCCAATCGCTTGACGACGACATCGCTCGCGTCAACACCCTCCGCCAACTGCAGCCCGAGGCACGCATCCGCGTCGACGCGAACGGCGGCTGGAACGTGCAAGAAGCCGTCGCCGCCGAAGCCGCACTCACCGTGGACGGCCCACTCGAGTACCTGGAACAACCGTGCGCCACCGTCCAGGAGCTCGCCGAAGTGCGCGCCCGGGTGGCCACGCCGGTCGCCGCCGACGAGTCCATTCGCCGCGCCGAGGACCCATACCAGGTGGTGAAGCTCAAGGCGGCGCAAATAGGCGTCGTTAAGCAAGCGCCCGTTGGTGGGGTACGAAATGTGCTGAAGTTGGCGGCCGAGCTGGGCCTTGAGCTCACCGTAGCGAGCGCGCTGGACACAGCCGTGGGGATTGATGCGGGGCTGGTCGCGGCAAAGCTCACCGGGTCGCGCGCCGCGGGCCTTGCCACCCAGCGGCTGTTTCTTGAGGATGTCGCGCCGGAGCGCTCGCTTATCGACGGCTCCTTTACTCTGACTCGGACAACCCCCGACGCCGATCGTCTGCACGCGCTTCGGGCTTCGGCCGAGCGGCGCGACTGGTGGTTTGAACGGGTTCGCGCGTGTTACCCCCATTTAGGGGCGTAGTCGGTATCGGTTCAGAAGTAAATTCTGCGTTTTTGCTATAGGCGGAGGCTTGCAGGCTTAGAGTTTGGCGGACATCGGCGTACAGCCGTCCATGAATATCGTGAAAGAAGGAAGCCGCGATGTCTACTCCTGTAGTGCACGATTCGTCCGCACTGTCGGACGGCGATCTTGCCCCCAGTCCCGAACCGGGAGAGTGGCGCCGTCAACTCATCGGCCTGCTTGCGGGTATCGCTCTCGCCATCCTCATCTACTTCATCTTCCCTTCAGGCGCGGGTGACACCGTGGCTGCTTCACCGGGGGCCAAGGAAGATGTCGAATACACCTCGCAGGCGATGCGCGTCGTCGCCGCTACCACCGTGCTGATGGGCGTGTGGTGGATGACGGAAGCGATCCCACTTGCCGCGACCGCGCTGCTGCCGATCGCCATCTTCCCGATTATGGGAGTAGCCAAGTTCAAAGATGTCGGTGCGCCGTACGCGTCCGCGACCATCTTCTTGTTTATGGGCGGCTTCCTTTTGGCACTTGGCCTGCAGCGCTGGAATCTGCACCGCCGCCTGGCGCTCTATGTGGTGAAAATCGTCGGCACCTCTCCGCGCCGTCTCATCCTGGGCTTCATGCTGGCGACCGGATTTATGTCTATGTGGGTGTCCAACACCGCTACCGCCGTGGTCATGCTGCCGATCGGTACCTCCGTGCTGCTTCTCACAGCGGACACCGTCGGCGGAATGAAGAACCAAGCGAAGTTCGCCACCGCCCTCATGCTCGGCATTGCCTACGCAGCCTCCATCGGCTCGCTGGGCACGCTTATTGGTACCCCGCCGAACGCGCTGCTGAAGGGCTACATGGAAGAGGCGCACGACATCACCATTGGCTTCGGTCGCTGGATGCTCGTGGGCATGCCGGTCGCCATCATCTTCCTCTTCATCGCGTGGTGGCTACTGGTGACCGTCTTCAAGCCGGAAATCGACAAAATCCCGGGTGGTAAGGAACTCATCGACGAGGAGATCCGCAAGCTCGGCCCGTGGACCTACCCGCAGATCATGGTGGGCATCATCTTCGTGCTCGCAGCACTGTCTTGGATCTTCATCCCGCTTGGCATTGAGCGCTACGGCTGGGGCTTCCCGTACGACGACGCCATCGTCGGCATCATCGCCGGCCTGTTGATGTTCACCATTCCCGCGGCAAAGGATGGCAAGCGGCTGCTGGACTGGGAGACCGCGAACGAAATGCCGTGGGACGTGCTGCTCCTCTTCGGCGGCGGCCTGTCCCTGTCCGCGATGTTCACTTCCACCGGTCTGTCTTTGTGGATCGGTGAGGCCGCGAAGAGCCTGGCGACACTGCCGATGTTCCTGCTCATCGTGGCAATCTCCGCGCTGATCATCTTCCTGACGGAGCTGACCTCCAACACCGCAACGGCGGCAACCTTCCTGCCGATCATGGGCGGTGTTGCGGTGGGCATTGGCCTGACCGGCTCCACCGAGATGAACGTGATGCTGCTCTGCATCCCTGTCGCGCTGGCCGCAACCTGTGCGTTCATGCTCCCGGTGGCAACCCCGCCGAACGCGATCGCCTACTCCTCCGGCTACGTAAAGATGGGCGACATGATCAAGGGCGGTATCTGGCTGAACCTCATCGGCATCGTGCTGATCTCCCTGGCGACCTACTTCATCGCCGTCCCAGTCTTCGGACTGGTGCTCTAAGCCCACAAACTTGCGGCGTCCTACGGATGAAAGTGGGTCAATCTGACGCTTAGGCTCGCGAAAGCTTAAGATTCGTGTCGTGCCAACCCGCGAGCCGCGCAGACCCACGATCCTCGACGTAGCCAGCGTCGCAGGGGTGTCGAAGTCAACCGTGTCGCGGGTGATGCAAAATGACGCACGAGTCGCAGAAGACACACGCGCCAAAGTGCGGCAGGCTATCGAGGAACTGGGCTACGTTCCGGCTCTTTCTGCTCAGCTCATGCGCGCTGAGCCGGCTCCAACAATCGGGCTATTCGTCAGTTCCGTCGATATCCCGATCTTCGGACAATTGAACCGTTATCTTCACGAAGAGCTCAACGCGCTCGGGTACCACGTACTTCAAGAAACAATTGTGAGCTCGACGCGCAGCGAGCAGGAATCCGCGATGGAAAACCTCGTTCGCATGCCTATCAAGGGAATGCTGGTATCAGTTGGGGGCGTCGAGAACGATCTGCATCAGAAGTACGCGGCGCGCGTGCCCCTTCTTGTCGTGGGTCGACCTGAGCCGAGCGGCACGCTCCACTCTGTCGGTTACGACGAGGATTATCACGGGGAAACTCTGGTTGATCACCTCGCGAAGCTGGGCCACCGGAAGATTATGATGCAAGACGCTCGAATGAACCGAACTATGGGTACCTGGACACGCGTTCAGGCGCAGAAACGACGTGCAGCGGCGTTGGGGATCGAGTTCGACGCGACTTACACCAGCCTGATGAGCGAACGAGAGCTTGAACAGTGGCTTCTGAAAACACTGGATGATGGATACACCGCGATCATGGCTGTGTTCGACCGGAGGCTTGTTCAGCTGCTCCAAGCCGCAAAACGATTAGGCATCAGGGTCCCAGAAGACATCTCAATGACCGGCTCGGACGGTGTCATGGACGGTGTCGACCTTCTCGGCTTAACAACTGTAAGAAAGCCAGTAGAACTGGTTGGACGCGGTGCAGCTCGCAGGATTGTTGAACTTGTGGAAGGCCCCGAACCTGCAGCTGTTATCAACGAGCGGTACCGCGGCGAACTCATCATCGGAACGACAGCCGGCCGACCCTAGAAACGAATGTGGCCACGCGGAATGCGCGAGGCCACGCTCAAGTGTGATCTTGCCTAGAGGGGGAGAACCTCCGGGAATGCCAGCATGTCATTGAAAATGTTGAATGCAGGTCGCTCGAGGTCAAAGACCTCGATCTCCCGCACCCACTCTGTGTAAAGTTCCGCCAACTCCGCGTTCAGGTCGGAGGTGAGTTCGGGCGCGCTCAGGCGGTAGCCGAGGCTCGAGTGAAACAGATAGGTGTCGAAACCTGGATCTGAAATCTCCAACACGTCGCGAAGCGTCGATCGGAACAGGTGCAGCTCGTTCGCCATCTGATCATCAACCGGCTCCAAGCCAACCGTGAGTGAGACCCCCAAGTCGTAAACATGGGTGGGCCGCATCCGCAGATCAGGCACGGGCGCGATGTCAGCTTCGGTGAGTCGCTGGCGCATCATGCTTACTGCGGTGGGCAGATCCATCACACCACTCAGCCAACCGGGCCACTTACCTGATTCGCCTTGGATGGCCCTGTCCTTCAGGCCGGGAAACACAGTCATGTGATAGCTCGACGGGGGGAGGAGGCCGAAATGCTCCGCCAGGCCTCGAGAGCGGACATCGTCTTGAATACGCTTCTCCACCTCGTAGGTGGGGCTGTCTGGGACAACATGCGCAACGAAGGTGGATCCACGGTGGCGCTTCGCCACACCTTCGGCAGTGAACTTTTCGAAGGTCTGCGGGTTGCTATCCAACGGAAACTTCGCCATTGCCCTAGTTGCCTGCACGCTTGTTGTAGGACTCGATCTCGTTGGATGCACCTTGCTGAGCTTCCTCAAGTGCGGTAGCCGGGTTCGAGCCGTTCGCAATCGAGGACATCGCAGCTTGGTACGACTGACGGGCAGCGTTTAACGCACCGGTCTTGCATCCAGCGGTGATCTTGTTGCTTGGGGTGTTTTGCAGCTGATCAACCAGGGCCTGCTGCTGCTCAGTTAGACCTGCGAGCGCGTCATTGGCACCGTTGGTGGTGGGCAGGTAACCGGTCTCCTCGAAGATTTTCTGCTGCACCTCGTCAGAACCGACATACTTCATGAACTCCCACACCGCTTCTTGGGTTTCTTTGGAGTGTCCCTCCTTGATTGCCCACAGCGAGTTGCCGCCCGGGACCGCGCCGGCTTCGTCAGTGTCACGGGGCAGGGCGATGATGGACCAGTCGAAGCTGGGGTTCGCCTCGGTGATGTTGCCGTAGTTTCCGGAGGAGTTGAGCTGGATTGCGGCTTGCTCTGACAGGAACGCACCGGTCGCAGCGGAGCCGTCGTTACCCGGATTGTGAATGACACCTGCTGAGTAAAGGTCCCCGATTCGCTCCCACAACTTGACGGTCTCGTCCGAGGTGAGATTGAACTCGGTCGCTGCCTCATCGACGCCGTTCTCCGGAGTGCAAAGGAACTGGTCGGTCATGGACTGGAACTGCTCCATGTACCAGCCGCTCTGGTGGAAGGTGAGACCTGGGCGTCCAGTCGTCTCATGAACCTTTTCCGCCGCGTCGAGGAGGCCTTCTACGGTCTCGAGGTCAGCGTGGCTCAAACCTGCCTCTGCAAGAGCGGTGTCGTTCACGTAGATCGCCGGCTGAGACACCATGAACGGCATGGAATAGACCTTGTCTTCGAAGGTGTAGTAATTCGCCACAACGTCAACCAGATTGCCCCAGTCGTAGTCCTCTCCGAAGTCCTGGGCCGGTTCTGCAACACCGCTGTCGCGCAGGTACGCAGTCTGAACGTCCGAAGCCTGGAGGAGCGCCGGTAGGTCACCGGTTTGCACTGAGGCAATGAACTTGGCAATCGCATCCTCGTAGCCCCCCTGGTAGGAGGCCTGGACTTCGATTTCTCCTTGGTGCTCCGCATTGAAGTCACTGACGATTTCTTCGAGGGTGGTCGCAGCTGCGCCCGACGCGGAGTGCCAGAAATCGACGACGACGGCACCGTCGGCGGTGGTGGCGGTGTCACCTTCACTGCCGCCGCAAGCGGTCAGGGAAGACGCAGTGAGGATGGTTGCGGTTGCAAGAGCGAAAAACTTCTTGGACATTTACTTGACAGCTCCTTCGGTGAGGCCGCGGGTCAGGTACTTCTGACCGAATACGACGAGCAGGACGGTTGGGATGACGGCGATCATGAGGCCAGCGAGGACGAGACCAGTGTCGATAGCAGCTTCGTCGGCAAGCGCCTTGATGCCTGGTTGGATGGTGCGAACTGATGCAGATTGGGTGATCAACAGTGGCCACATGTATCCGTTCCACGCGGCGATGGCGCCCGTGACAATGGCGGTCATGCAGACCGAGCGGTTGAGGGGCAGTAGAAAGGACCAGAGGAATTTGAACGGTCCTACGCCTTCCAGAATCGTGGCTTCGCGGATTTCCTTGGGGAAGCCCAGGAATGCCTGATAAAAGAGGAACAACGTGAAACTGGACGCGAGGTACGGCAGGAAGATGCCGACGACGGTATCGTAAAAGCCCATGCCGCGAACCGTGAGGTAGTTACCAATGACGGCAACCTCACCGGGGATCATCATCGGCAGCAGGAAAAAGATGAGGACTTTCGACGCGCCGGGCAAGCGGCCGAAGACAAGTGCATATGCAGCGAGCACCGAAGTGATGAACTGTCCTGCCGTCTGGCACACGGTCACGATGACGGAGTTGATCAGCTGACGGCCAATCGAAGACTGCTCCCAGGCACGCGGGTAGTTGCTGAAGATGGTGTCGCCGAAAAACAAGGACTGGACACCGCCTTGGATGTCACCGGACGACCGGAACGAGCCAACTAGCGCGAACACGATTGGCAGCGCGATGGAGAAGCAGACCAGGAGCAACCAGATCCACATCACCACAGTTGTAAAGGGGGAACGAAGGTTGTTGTTCATGGGGCTTACCTGTTGTTTCGGTTCGAGAGCCTGAACTGGATCAGCGTGAGGACGAGGATGATGACGAACAGGACCATGCCACGCGCGGACGCGGCAGCGAAGTCCGCTGTGCCGCCGCCGAAGGCCAAGTCGTAGATGTCGAGCACCAGAGTTCGGGTCGAGTTACCCGGTCCGCCGCCAGTGAGAACCTGGAAAATGGTGAACTCCTTCATCGCCGCCATCGCCTGCGTTACAGAAAGAACCAGCAGCATTGGCGCGATACTCGGCAGAATGATGTGACGGACGTACTTAGAGCCGGTTGCTCCATCAAGGTTTGCTGCCTCCACCATCTCCCCAGGAATGCCGTCGATGGCGACGAGCATGAGCAAAGTGACGAACGAAATGCCGATCCATACATCTGTGATAAGCACCGAGATCATCGCCATTCGAGGACTTGTCAGCCAGCCGATCTGGTCGAAGCCCAAGGACATGAAGATTTGGTCGAACAGGCCGACAACGGGTGCGAACATTTGGCGGAACACCAGGGTTCCAACTGCGGTGGAGACCGCCATCGGGATCAACACCACCGGCCTCATCCACACGGTGCCTTTCATGCGGTACGACAGCGGCAGTGCGATTGCTAGGCCGATAGCCAGCTTGAGAATCACCGATGCCACGGTGAACAGCAGGGTGCGGGAGAACGTCGACAGGAATGTTGGGTCCGAGAACATGTTGAGGTAATTGTCGAACCCGGTGAAGCCAGCTGGTCGGCCGAATAGGTCGGTCGACGTGAAAGAGAGGTAGAGCGCGCGGAAGAACGGCCAGAAGTCGAAAACAAGGAACAGAATGGTCGCCGGAAGAAGGCACAACCAGGCCCACAGTTCTCCTCGCTGGCGTGGGGCTTTCGGGCCTGCCGTGTTCTCCCGCGCTGCCTCGAGTGCGTCAACGGGAGGGACCTCGGGGCCGGGAGCCCCTTTCAGCTGCATACTCATCAGTTGATCCTCGCTGTGGTTTCAGCGTCGAACAAGTGCAGGAAGTCGCGATCGAAACGCAGGTCGAATGCGTCTCCTGCGGCGATCCGCAACGTGTTCGGCACGCGGATAATGAAGTCCCCGAGATCATTCAGACCGTCGATTGAAGCGTGTACGTACTTGTCGGAACCGAAGTTCTCGACGTACTCCGCCGCGGCGCGGGTATCGCCTTGACCATCGCTCACCACCTCAAGATTCTCTGGGCGGATGCCAAGCACAACGCGATTGGACGTCGGCTGCTGTGCAAGGGGCGGGAGGGGGAGTCGGATGTGTCCAATTGTGATCTCGCTGCCCTCGATCGTGCCCGTCATCATGTTCATCGACGGGGTGCCGATGAACGTGGCGACGAACGTATTCGCTGGCGTGAGGTACAGCTCCTCGGGCGAACCAACCTGCTGCATGTCGCCGCCTTCGAGCACGGCGATGCGATCGGCCATGGTCATGGCCTCTGTCTGGTCGTGCGTCACGTACAACATCGTCGTGTTCAGGCGGCGTTGCAGCTGGCTGATTTCCGCGCGGGTGGACACACGAAGTTTGGCGTCCAGGTTGGACAGTGGCTCGTCCATCAAGAACACCTGGGGGTCGCGGACGATTGCACGGCCCATGGCCACACGCTGTCGCTGGCCACCGGACAGTGCTTTGGGAAGGCGTTCAAGATACTGGTCGAGGTCAAGCAAGCGGGATGCTTCTGCGACTCGCTTCTGCTGCTCATCTTTCGAAACGTTTTGCATCTTGAGCGCAAAAGCCATGTTCTCCGCCACAGTCATGTGCGGGTACAGGGCGTACGACTGAAACACCATCGCTACGTCACGCTTGGATGGCGCGAGCGTGGATGCGGGGGTGTCGCCAATGTAGATCTCGCCTCCGGTCAGTTTTTCCAAACCGGCCACCATGCGCAGAGTTGTTGATTTGCCAGATCCAGAAGGTCCGACGACGGCTACGAACTCCCCGTCGCGAATCGCTAGATCCATGTTGTTGATGGTCGGACGGGGGTTACCGGGGTAGTGAAGGGTAGCTTTATCGAAAGTAATAGCTGCCATGTGTGATCCCCTACGAGTTAACGTTTGGTAAGGATGCCGAGGGATCGCAGTTCAAAGCGCGCTTGATCTACCGAACGCCACAGGTGCCCGTGCCAACCTGCAGCATGCGCTCCGACAATGTTCCTCTCTCGGTCATCGAAGAAGTGAATGGTGGAGGGTTCCACATCCGAAAAATGGCTCGCCGCAAGGTCATAGATCGCCCTGTCGGGCTTCATGAGGCCGTGTTCGGACGAGAAGACGAGGTGGGCGAAGACTGATGCCCAATCGCTTTCCCGAACGCTTTGCGCCATCCGGTGTGGAGCATTGCTCAAGATTCCGAGTGGCACGCCGGCATCCGCAATCTCGAGTAACAGTTGGTGGGGTTCCCTAGCAATGGTCGAAGCCAGCTCAGCATCCTTAGCTGCCGCGGAGGCAACCAGAGTTGGATCGGATTCGATTCCTGCACGCTGAAAGACTGGGGGCCAAAATTGTTCATCAGCCGCGCCGAGGTCGTACTCGTCCCGGATCGCCCAGTAGCTGTCCGTGAATACCTCACGGTCGAACTCGCCCTTCAGGGCAGCCACGTGATCCAATAGCTGCTGCATTCGGGTGCCTTCCGGTACGAGAACTCCGCCGATGTCGAAAATTACGACTGGTGACACGATGTCTCCCTTTCAACGCCTGTCAGTGGGAACGTTCTCACCCAACCGCACCCAGGTTTCTCTAAAGTGAGATTAAGTTAAAATCTAGTTGAACTTGCGGGAACGATTTCATGCAGTACATGGGCACAATCTGAAGTTTTCTGTGCAATCAAGATGGAGAGAATCCACGGTGGCGGTTTATCCTTTCCGCATGGATAACGAGACGCGCCAGTTTGGTTCTCAGAGCGACGCCCCTGAGCCGCAGCGCAGGCAGCGCCCCAAGCAATACATTCCGGAACAGCAGCTCCAAGAGCCGTCTTATAGCGAGCCCCACTATGACGAGCCGTACTATGCGCCGGAGCCTGCCGACTTCGAGCCCGAAAAGCGCGACAACGTTCCGGCCATCATCTTTGGTGTGCTGTTCGCGATCGCCGTGGCCGCGGCAACGGTGCTGTTCTTCCTTTGGCGCGGTGCCGCTGCGGAGGCGGACAAGCCGCCGGTCACGGTGACGCAGACCGCGACCGAGGTGGTCACCACGACTGAGACCACCACCCGCCGCCCGTCGCTCTTCGGCCGCGACGAGACGACGCAGGCCCCGGCCCCAGCCCCGGGTGAGCCGACTGTGACGCAGCCGCCGCAAACTCCCGCGCCAGCTCCGGATCTCGAACTCCCGTCAGATGTGCGCGACGCACTCGACGAGCTGGTGGGGGAGGCGGAGTCCCTCTTCCCGCAGCAGTAGGCTCACAAGGCATGGATTCGCACGCGCTTGCACACAGCCTTGCACACAGTGTCGTTGACTCGCTCGCCCGCAACGTCACGGATGTGGTGATGAGCCCAGGTTCGCGCAACTCACCGTTGGCTTACGAGTTGCTGGCTCGCACGGATCTGCGCGTGCACATGCGTATCGACGAACGGTCGGCCGCGTTCACAGCCCTCGGGCTCGCCCGGGTCCAGCGGCGTCACGTGGCTGTGGTGATGACGTCCGGGACAGCCGTGGCCAACGCGTACCCCGCGCTGATCGAGGCACACATGTCTCACACCCCGCTCGCGGTCGTGAGTGCGGACCGCCCCGAGCGGCTCATTGGCACGGGTGCCTCGCAAACAATCTGGCAGCAGGGGATCTTCGGCCGCTACGCTGCCACGCAGCAGGTCACCACGCTTGACGACGCAGCGGCGATCTCGTTCGTCGACGACCAGGTGCACATCAACGTTGCCCTGGACACCCCGCTGGTGCCGGATGCGCTTCCCAAGGCCCACGGCGCTCCTCGCCGCGTCGGCCCCGGCCGCCTGGACACGAAACCCGCCTGGGTGGACCACGGCGCCGTCGACGTAGATCTCAGCCGTGACACGCTGGTGATCGCCGGCGATGAGGCGTGGGATGTGCCGGGACTCGAACATGTGCCCACCATTGCGGAGCCGACCGCGCCGACCCCGTTCCACCAGGTGCATCCGTTGGCCGCGCGGTTCTTCGCTCAGAACGAGGTCGCCATTTCCCACGACGGCGGGGACTTCGCTGCCTCGACCAAGCCGCAGCAGGTGATTGTGGTGGGGCATCCCACACTGCACCGCGACGTGATGGCCCTGCTGGCGGATCCAGACATTGAGGTCATCGGCATCTCACGTACCGATGTCTTCACCGGCAAACCGGATCGGCGTGGCTCGCGCGTCAACGCCACCGGGCAGCCGAGCGATACGTGGTTGAAGATCTGCGAGGCAGCCGGTGACGTGGGGGCGGAAACCGTGCGCGCTGCGCTTGAGGACGACGAGTTCGGGTTCACCGGTCTCCACGTCGCCGCGGCCGTCTGTGACACGCTCGCCGTCGGCGACACGCTCATGCTCGGCTCCTCCAACCCGGTGCGCGACGCCAGCCTCGTTGGTATGCCGTTTGACGGGGTTGACACCTACGCCGCGCGCGGTGCTGCAGGCATCGACGGCACCGTTTCCCAGGCGGTGGGTATTGCCCTTGCCACCCAGGCGCTGCGGGCGGATGAGATCCGGGCGCCGCGCGCCGTTGCGCTCATGGGGGATCTCACCTTCTTGCACGACATCAATGGGCTGCTCATCGGCCCCGACGAGCCGCGCCCAGGAAATCTCACCATTGTGGTGGCTAACGATGACGGTGGCGGCATCTTCGAAGCACTGGAAGTCGGTGCCGAGCCAGTGCGAAAGGAATTTGAGCGGGCTTTCGGGACCCCGCACGGGGTGGACGTCGAAAAGCTTGCGACTGCCCATGGTGCGCACTACCTCAAGGTTGAAACCCTGGCTGAGCTCAGCGAAGCCCTGATTGAACTGGAAGCGGAGCCCGCCCCGATTGCCGTAGTGGAGGCGGCGACAACCCGCGCGACTCGCCGCGCGCTTGCGCAGAGGCTGGCGAAGTAATGCAGGTGCGTCGCCGCCTACAGCAGCTCGTGCTGGCGCTGTACACCGCGGCCCTCCTCGGAGCTGTTGCGATGGTGCTCGGGCCCGTGATTAACGATGCGCACATTCACGCCGACCCCGGTCGCGGGATTGCCACCGTGCTCAAAGTGGATCAGCACCGTACCGCCGTGGAGTACGAGGGCGAGGATGGCAAGCTCCACGCGCCACGCGCTGGATTGTTGTACCCATCGGGCCTGGGGGAGGGGCAGCGAGTCTGGGTGACGTATGCCAAGTCTGACCCTGACCTGGTGAAAGTCGAAGGCCGCGGGTGGTACCTTTCGCTGCTGCCCGCCGGGTCGGTGGCTGTGGTGGCGACGTTGATCGCCGCGGCTGGCTGGTTCGCGGTCTCCCGCGCAAAATTCATGTGAATTTTACGTCCGATTGGGCAAGCGTTTGTCCAGCGATGAAAGAATGCTACGCATGCGTGTGGGAATCGTGGCCGAATCCTTTTTGCCGAACATCAACGGAGTGACCAACTCCGTGCTCCGGGTGCTCGAGCATCTCAAGCGCGAAGGCCACGAAGCCATCGTGGTCGCGCCGGGTGCCCGTGACTTCCAGGAAGAGGTGCCGGACTACCTCGGGTTTGAGATCGTTCGCGTGCCCACGGTGATGATTCCCCTGATTGACTCGCTGCCGATCGGCGTGCCCACCACCACGGTTGCTGCCGCGCTGGCGGATTTCAAGCCGGACGTGATCCACCTGGCCAGCCCGTTCGTGCTGGGTGGCGCAGGTGCGTTCGCTGCTCGCCAGCTCGACATCCCTGCTGTGGGGCTGTATCAGACCGACGTCGCTGGATTTGCCACGAAATACCACGCGGCGATGGTGGCTAACATTGCCTGGGACTGGACCCGCACGATCCACAACATGTGCCAGATGACGCTCGCGCCGTCTTCGGCGACGATCAGCGAGCTGGAGTCGCGCGGTATCAAAAACGTCAACCACTGGGGCCGCGGCGTGGATGCGGAACTGTTCCACCCGACGCGCCGCTCCGAGGTGCTGCGCCGCCAGTGGGATCCGACGGGGTCCAAGAAGATTGTTGGTTTTGTGGGGCGTTTGGCTGCGGAGAAGAGCGTGCACCGTCTCGCCCCGCTGGTGGCGAACCAAGACATCCAACTGGTTGTTGTCGGCGATGGTCCGGAGCGCCAAGCGCTCGAGGAAGCGCTGCCCGGCGCAGTGTTCACCGGCGCACTCTCCGGCGAGTCCTTGGCGCGCGCCTACGCGTCGCTCGACTTGTTCATTCACACCGGCGAGTTCGAGACCTTCTGCCAGGCGATCCAGGAAGCGCAGGCCTCCGGTGTGCCTACCATTGGTCCGCGCGCCGGCGGTCCGATCGACTTGATCGACCACGGGGTCAACGGCCTGCTGCTCGACGTGGACACCTTCGAGGCCGAGCTGCCGGATGCGGCGGGCTGGGTCCTCGACGATGCGCGCCTCGACGACCTCAAGGACACCGCCCGCGAGTCGATTGCAGACAAGACCTGGCAGGCGCTCGGCGAGCAATTGATGGGCTACTACGAAGAGGTTGTCAAGGGCTACAACCGCAACGTGATCCGGATCTTCGGCCGCGATGTCAACCTGCCCGCGTGGGCGCGGGGACCGCGCCGCCTGCGCCGCGGGGCGTGAACTTCGCCACCTTCACGGAAAAGCCGCTCGAACCGATTCCCATTCACGCCTAATTAGAGTAGCTTCACTTTTGTAAAGCAAGCCTAACTTAAAGGAGCGTGCAGGCATGGGCGCGGCGACTCTATTCGACATTCCGGTAGGCAACCGCGCGGTGATCAACGCCGCAACCGTCGACGCCACACTGAACCGCCGACTCCGCGAACTGGGCCTGCGCAACGGCGCCGAAGTCACCGTCATCCAGAAGACGGCCGGCGGCGGCCGAGTCGTCAAAGTCCGCGGCACCCACTACGCGCTGGACAAGTTCGCGCTGAAGCACATCCTGGTCGACGCGGCCAAGGGTGCCACCAAATGAGCACCCCGAAGATAGGGACGCCGGATCCCACCGCAGCCTGCTCCCACTGCGACGCCTCTGCGGCGGAGGTCGCCACCGGCGCGCCCACGATCGCCCTGGTCGGCTCCCCGAACGCAGGTAAGTCGACCCTCTTCAACGCGCTGACCGGCGCCGGCGTGAAAATGGGCAACTGGCCGGGCACCACCGTCGAAGTCTCGCGCGGGGTGTGGCACACGCCCGGGGTGGGTAGTGATCGCCTCAATGTCATCGACTTCCCCGGCGCTTACTCGCTCGACCCGGTCAGCCCCGATGAGGCGCTCACCCGCGAGCTGTTGTTCGACAGCCCCGACTCCCAACGCCCCGACCTGGTGCTGGTCGCGGTCGACACCTCGAATATCGCGCGCGGCCTCTACCTCGCCGCACAGCTCGCCGAGCACCCGTACCAAATGGTCATCGCCCTGACCAAGGCTGATGTGGCGCAGCGCCAGGGCCTCGAGGTGGACCCGGATCGTCTCTCCCGTGCCTTGGGCATCCCGGTCGTCGCCGTCGATCCGCGCCGCCGCGATGTCACCGCCCTCGCCGAAGCTGTGCATGCGCAGCTCCACGCGCCGATCGAAACGGTCCGCCCCGTGGAAGTGCAATCCACGAACTCGGACGCCGATCTTGCCGCCGCCGATGCCCGCTTCGAGTGGATCGACCACGCCGTCGCCTCAGCGACCGTGCGCGACGAGCAGCGGGCTTCCACCACCGAAACCATCGACCGCTTCGTCCTCCACCCCGTCCTCGGACCGCTCATCTTCCTCGCGGTGATGTTCCTGGTCTTTCAAATCACCATCACACTCGCCGCCCCACTGCAAACCCTCCTCGAAGACTTCTTCACCGGCCCGCTCTCACAGTGGGCGGAAGCAGCACTCGCCGCCGTCGGGCTCGACTTCCCCTTCATTAAGGGCTTGCTTATCGACGGCCTGATCGGCGGTGTCGGCATGGTCCTCACGTTCGTCCCTCTGATGGCGCTGATGTTCCTGTGCCTCGCAGTCCTGGAAGATTCCGGGTACATGGCGCGCGCTGCCGTTGTGGCTGATCGGCTGATGCGCGCGATCGGGTTGCCGGGCAAAGCGTTCATCCCGCTCATCGTCGGGTTCGGCTGCAACGTCCCCGCGATCTCTGCGACGAGAGTGCTCAGCACGCCGCTGCAACGCCGGATGACTGCGCTGCTCGTGCCGTTCACCTCTTGCTCGGCGCGGCTTACCGTGTACGTGATGCTGGGTCACACGTTCTTCCCTGAGCACGCGGGACTCGTGGTGTTCGCCATGTACGTGGTTTCGATCCTGCTGGTGGTGTTCGCCGGCCTGCTGCTGAAGACGCTGCTGTGGCGCACCATGGGGGCGGACCCGTTGGTGATCGATCTGCCCGTGTACCAGCTGCCCACCGCGCGTCTGACTGCGACGGTCACCTGGGCACGCCTCAAGGGATTCCTGCGCACCGCAGGCGGCATCATCGTCGCAACCGTGATCGCCATCTGGTTTCTGCTTTCCACCCCAGCGGTCGCAGGGCACAGCTGGGGTGACGAGGAGCTCGCGCCGCAGGACTCGGTCTACGGCGTGGTCTCCGAAACCATTGCGCCGGTCTTTGAACCCGCCGGGTTCGGTTCGTGGTCGCTGACCGGTCCGCTGATCACTGGCTTCCTGGCCAAGGAGGCGTTGATCTCCACTTGGGCGCAGACCTACGCTGTGGAAGAAGACTCGGCGGATCTAGCGACCGCAGTACGCGAGGATTTCGACCAGGCCTCCGGCGGCCACGGCATCGCCGCGGTGTGGGCGTACATGATCTTCCTCATGGCCTACACGCCGTGCGTGGCCACACTCGCCGCACAGCGCCGCGAGATCGGCCTGAAGTGGACGCTCATCGGCGTGGTGGGACAACTCGCGCTTGCCTGGTTGCTCGCGGTGGGCGCGTTCCAAATTCTTCGGTTCTTCATGTAGGGCGTGAGCAATGTTTCGTCGACAAGCAACTAAGCCCCAAACCCCGCAACGTCCCGTGGAAGCGGTGACCCAAGCGATCCGCGACGGTGCCCGCAGCCGGGCCGAGATCCGGCGAACCACCGGCTTAAGCGACTCGACGGTGGACGCGATCATCCACCACCTGCAGCGAACCGGGCGGCTGAGCCTGGAAGCACTCGGCGGCAGCTGTGCCGGCGGAGGGTGCAACTCATGCGTGGCGGCGAAAGCGAACGGCGGCTGCGCAACGGGCGCGGGCGGGGGAGGCCCCGTCGCACTCGTGCTGACCACGCGCAGGCCGGAGTAGGCCGCCCGCGTAGACTTGCCAACCATGGCCAAGGCGAACCTGGACAAACAGCCCTTCGACGTTGCCGGGATGTTCGACGACGTGGGGGAGCGCTACGACATCACCAACACAGTGCTGTCTTTCGGCTTGGATAGAAGGTGGCGGACGAAGACCCGCAAGCGCCTGGATCTGAAACCGGGGGAGCGGGTGTTGGACCTCGCCGCTGGTACGGCGGTATCCACCGTGGAATTGGCGAAGTCGGGCGCGTGGGTGGTGGCGTGCGACTTCTCCCAGGGCATGCTTGCGGCTGGGCGCAACCGGGATGTGCCGAAGGTCGCAGGTGACGCGATGCATTTGCCGTTTTCAGACGAGGTGTTTGACGCGGTCACCATTTCCTACGGGCTGCGCAACATCCACGATTTCGAGGCTGGCCTGCGCGAGATGGCGCGCGTGACAAAACCGGGCGGGCGGCTGACGGTCAACGAGTTCTCCACGCCGATCATTCCGGGTTTCCGGACCCTATATAAGGAGTATCTGCCGCTGGCGCTGCCGCGCGTGGCCAAGGTGTTCTCTTCCAACCCGGAGGCGTACGAATACTTGGCCGAGTCCATTCGCGCATGGCCGGACCAGGAGGCGCTTGCCGCAGCGATCAACCGCAACGGTTGGGAGGGTGCCGGTTGGCAGGACCTCACCGGTGGGATTGTGGCGCTGCACAGCGCAACGAAGCCGGTGAATTAAGCCGCGTAATTAAGCTGCGTCCCACAGGGGCGTGTCCTTCGGGGCGAGCTTGCCCGCCGTGCGCCAGGCGCGAGCGACGAGGTCGCGGTCCGCGTCGCTGATCAAGTTGCCCATGAGCCGCGCCGCTGCGGGCATCAGGTACTTGCCGCCGAGGCCGCGCATGGCCAACGGCGCGACCGCAGGCAGGAACTGGGGGTAGGTCAACAGGCGTGCGGCCGTGCGGGCCAACGCAAACGCCTCGCCGTAGGCCTCCCGCAGCGCGAGTGGCCAGGACAGCGTGAGGTCGGGGTTCTTGCCGGCGCCGGTAATCAGGTCGATGGCCATCACGGCGGTTTCCATGCCGTAGTCGATGCCCTCCCCGTTCAGCGGATTCACGCAGGCTGCGGCGTCGCCGATCAGCGCCCAGTTCGGGCCTGCAACGTTGGACACCGCCCCTCCCATGGGCAGCAGCGCCGAGGTGACGGCTTCTTCGTGGCCCAGCCCCCAAGCCTCGCGCTGCTGCGACGCGTAGAAGCTGAGGAGTTTTTTCGTGTTCACCTTCGCCGGGCGGGTGTCGGTGGACAGGGCTCCGCAGCCGAGGTTGACGTAGCCTGTGCCGTCGAGCTCGCCCAGCGGGAAGATCCAGCCGTAGCCGGGTTGCACCTCGCCGCTATCATCGCGCAGCTCCACGTGGGAGTGCATCCAAGGCTCGTTGGCTGTCTCAACTGCATCGGTCGCGCAATACGAGCGGGCGGCGATGCCGTAGACCTCGCTCTTGTGCCAAATGCGCCCGAGCTGCTTGCCAAAGGGGGAGCGCACGCCGTCTGCAACGATCACCCATTTCGCGCGCACCGGCCCGCGGGCGGTGAGGACGTGGCTGATGCGCCCGCCTTCGAACTCCGCTCCGGTGGCGGGGCACTCCTGCCACACGGTTGCGCCGGCGTTGGCTGCCTCGGTGACCAACGCGTCGTCGAAAATCTGGCGTGGACTCGCCGAACCCTCGGTGCCGTAGACGCCCTCGGGCCAGGGGGCGGTTGCATCGCCGCCAAAGCCGTGCAGCTTCAACCCGCGGTTGCGGTACGCAGGCAAAACGTGATCGAGCCCGAGCTGTCGAAGCGTGTGCACTGCGCGGGGGGTGAGTCCGTCGCCGCAGGTTTTGTCTCGGCGTTTGGCAGAGGCGTCGATAAGCAAAGTGTGCAAACCGGCACGCTGTGCGGCGATGGCTGCCGTGGACCCTGAGGGGCCGGCGCCGACAACGACGCAATCGAACGCGAATGTGCTCACCCCGGTCATTGTGCCAGCCGGGGGCCTACTGTCGTGCGCGGGGGAGGTATTCGGCTACGGTATTTGAAGACATGTGCGCGCCGTTTCTGACGCCATTTTGCAGCCGACAACCGCCCACAACTTGCAAGGACAGTGACCGATGACCCACGGCATCCAACCGTCGCCACGAGGCGGGTTCACCATCGACCTCGGCGACGAGGCGCTGTCGATGCGTGTGGCCCGCGGGATGAGCGCGGTGGAAGACCTGCTGGGCGAGCGGCTGAACCACGGCGAGCCGTTCATTGCGGAGAAGGTCAACCACCTCGCCTTTGCCGGTGGGAAACGGTTCCGCCCGCTCATGGCGCTGCTGTGCAGCGAGTTCGGGCCGGATCCTGAGGCAGAGAACGTGGTCAAGGGCGCGGTGCTCACCGAGATGGTGCACCTGGCGACCCTGTACCACGACGACGTGATGGACGAGGCCGAGAAGCGCCGCGGCGTGGAGTCGGCGAACCAGCGCTGGGGCAACTCCGTGGCAATTCTGGCCGGGGACATCCTGCTGGCGCACACTTCGCGGCTGATGAGCGAGATCGACACCGAGACGGTGGCGTACTTCGCGGACACCTTCCAGACGCTGGTGACCGGGCAGATGCGCGAAACAGAGGGCGCGCGCGGTACGGATCCGGTCGAGCACTACATCAAGGTGGTCGAGGAAAAGACCGGTGTGCTGATCGCATGTGCCGCGTACCTGGGGGCGAAGCTGTCGGGCGCTCCAGAGGATGTGCGCAGGAGCTGTGAGCGCCTGGGCGCCGCCGTGGGAGTGGTATTCCAGATCGTCGACGACATCATCGACATCTTCTCCGACGCTTCCCAGTCGGGAAAGACCCCGGGAACCGACCTACGCGAAGGCGTGTTCACCCTGCCCGTCCTCTACGCGCTGGAGGAGGATTCGTCGGCGGGCGAGGAGCTGCGAGGCTTGCTCACCGGCCCGCTGACCGTCGACGCCGACGTCGCGCGGGCGCTTGAGCTGATCAGCCAAACCCGCGGGCGTGAGCGCGCCCTGGAGAAGGTTCGCGAGTACCTCGCCGTAGCGGAGCGGGAGCTCGCTTCGCTTCCCGACGGCCCGGCTAACGAAGCACTCCAGCGACTGGCGGAAGTCACCGTCGACCGCGTGGGCTAGGCGCTTCGTTTGCCGTGGTGTCCAGGGAATTTGCAACCTGGCGCTAGTGGTGATGTAGAGTAAGCAACGCACTTTGAGTGCGCGCCAGGTTGCCCGAGCGGCCAAAGGGAGCGGACTGTAAATCCGCCGGCA
>ERZ1031260.40-NODE-40-length-23793-cov-11.271253_pt1 | contig 23793 bp, 16 predicted proteins | sample MGYA00517287_ERZ1031260 | MGnify/ENA primary metagenome ERZ1031260 (study PRJEB33718, sample SAMN03159811) | human skin metagenome | collected 2014-02-25 | study: EMG produced TPA metagenomics assembly of the PRJNA266117 data set (Human skin bacterial metagenome... | reverse complement strand
CTCGTCGCCGGCGCCGAAATCATCACACTCGAAGGCACCAACATGCGACTGACCCCATAACCCCCGCCACCAACCCAAACGCCCGGGCGTTACTCGATACTCACCCGGGCGTTACCGGAAACCCACCACGCCGTTACTAAAAACGTGGTCTAAACAACCCGCGAGCCCGGCAGACCTAACCATCCATCCGCAAACCCGGACAATAGCCGCAAACCCGGATATCTACTGCCCCTTACGTACAACAAGTCACACATAATGCCCCCCAAATATCCGGGTTTGCGGCTATTGTCCGGGTTTGGCTTCAAAGCTCCCAGCAACAGCTGGACGTCCCGAGCGAGACCAGGCTTGAATCGAGACCATGTCTGAATCGAGACCAGACCTGAATCCCGACCCGAACGCCGGCCTAATCGCCCCGGAAGCCCCAACCACCTTCCGGCTCCCATCGTTCGTCTCCGGCAGGCCGCCCCGGCGCGCCACGAAGATCGGCTCGAGCCTTGGCTTCCCGAACACGAGCCACGCAATCCGCCTCGTTACGCAGGATCTCTGACGGGAACAACCTGATCACTTCATACCCCTGTTCTTTGATGAAGTTCTCGCGTTGCAGCTGCTTGACCACTGTCCCCTTCGCAACATCTTCATACTTGCTCGCACCGTCGATCTCGATGGCCAACTGCCCCCACAGAAGATCCACCCGAAACGGCCCGATCCATTTCTGCACTTCAACCGCGATGCCGTGCTCAGCGAGGATGACCCGGAACAGCGACTCGTACGCCGACTCAGAGAGATGAATGCTCAAATCGAACGCGTCGTGCGCTCGGCCGATGTACTTGTGCCCCGCCATGCGTTTCAAGTGGTCATGGACTTCTTTCCACTTTGCACGCTGTTGTCCAAGCGTAAGACCAGCGAACAGACTGTCCATCGCCACGACACCGTCGCGCGGCGAGTGAAACCGCGCGATATCGATAGCGGAGCGGATCGGCGTTGTCACCCGCACTTCCCCGTGCGCGCCGACCGTGGTGATGTCACTTTCCAGAAGCCGCACATACCTGTACAAAACGCCATCCGGCCACTGCGAACGCGGCGGCGGATTGCCGCTCGGCATCGCCAACTCCACCGACGCCGTCTCATTGCTCAGAATCCATAACCCGTTCAAGCAACCAGCAGACCGCCCTATAAGGACAGACTTCCTGCCGGTGATCCCCACGGCGTAGCACCGCAACGCTGATTTTTCATGGCGCTGCAGCGCATACCATTCATCTTCCAGAACGTACTTGGACGCGGTGAGCTGCACGCACGTATGCTGCGCAGCGCTCTTCCGGCCCAGTAACAGTCCCCCCAGTTTGTCTGTTTCCATGTGCCTCCCCCGCGAGGGAGGCTACCAACCCCCTACGCGTCGCGCACGGTCAGCGACACGACGCCAAGCACCCACACCACCACGGCCCACGCCGCAAAGATGCCCAGCGACTGCCAAACGGTCATCCCCTCAGCGGCCTGGTTGTTCATAAAGCCCATCAAGTTGCTAAACGGCATGTATTTCACCACGTCCTGCCCAATTTTCGGCAGCAGCGCCACGATGGTCTCAATCACAAACATCATGCCCAGACCGATCACCACCGACGCCGTCGTGTTGCGCGTCAGCCACCCCACACCCTGCACAAACAGGGTCAGCAGCACCATCCCCAGCGGCACCGCCCACAGCGCACGCTGCGTCGCCTCGCCCGTCTTCCAATCGGCAGCGACCGGCGCGATCAGGTCACCGAGAACAAACCCAGCCACCACAGCAATCACCGAGGCCACAGCCACAATCAAGGCTCCGAGCAAAAGCTTGACGACGGCCACTTCCCAGCGCTTCGGCCGCAACCGGAAGTTCGTGGCCTGGATTCCATAGCGGTATTCCGTGGTCACGATCATCGATTGTTGCACGATCACGATGATGATCGTGGTGAGCGCGACCACGGCCACCACCAGCGTGGGGACGTAGAGCTGGTTGCTCAGGCGAGCCGACCAGCCGAAGAGGGCGCCGAACAAGGCGCCGAACGCGATGATGAGGCCGGTGGTCCACCAGAACGACGCGGTGGAGCGCAGCTTGGTCCATTCGGCGGGGAATTGGTTAAGCATTCGGCACCTCCGGGGAGTTGGGCTGGGACGGCTGTGCGGCGTGGCGGCCGGCGGATGGCTGGGCAACCGGCGCGGGGCCGGCGGCGTACTGCGTGTGGCCTTCGGTGGACTGCATGTATGCCTCCTCGAGGGAGGCGCGGCGCTCGGTGAGCTCCGCGAGCTGCACGCCGGCGCGGAACGCGAGTGCGCCGACCTCGTCGGAACTGACGTCGGCAACCTCGAGTACGGGGCGGCCGTCTGCGTCGACGGAACGCGTGACACCAGCACCAGCGTTGCCGGCACCTTCTAGCCCGCGGCGTAGCGCCTCTTCCAGCGCAGGCAGGTTGTCGCCCGCGGGGCGCACGACGGTGGTCACGCGCGAGTTGCCGCGGATGAAGTCCGCGACGGAGGTGTCGGCGACCAGGCGGCCGCGGCCGATGACGATGAGGTGGTCGGCGGTCTGCGCCATCTCGGCAAGCAGGTGCGAGGACACGAGCACGGTGCGGCCCTCGGCGGCAAGGGCGCGAAGCAGCCCGCGCACCCAGCGAATGCCTTCGGGGTCGAGGCCGTTGACGGGCTCATCCAGAATCAGGTACTCGGGATCACCTAAAAGCGCCGCGGCAATACCCAGGCGCTGGTTCATACCCAGCGAGAACCCGCCGACGCGCTTGCCAGCCACATCCGACAACCCGACCAGCGCCAGCACCTCGTCGACGCGCGACTTTGGCAGCCCGGCCGCCTGCGCCTGCCACAACAGCGACGCCCGCGCGGAGCGGTTTGGGTGGACCCCCTTCGCGTCCAACAGCGCTCCAACGGTTTGCGCTGGTTTGTCCAGGTTGGCGTAGGCCGAGCCGTCGATAAGCGATTGCCCTGCTGTGGGCTTGTCCAACCCGACGATCATGCGCATCGTGGTGGATTTGCCTGCGCCGTTGGGGCCGAGGAAGCCGGTGACGCGGCCAGGTGGGACGGTGAATGTGAGGTCATCGACGGCCGTGACGGCGCCGTAGCGCTTGGTCAGACCTTGTACTTCAATCATGTGTGACAGTATGCCTCAGCACCGCATCAAGCGACGCGGCGAACCCCGGGTGGAGCGGCAACTCATGCAAGTTGTCCAGGGGAACCCAACGAAGCTCCTCGCTTTCCTCGTTGGCCTCAAGCGGGATCTGCTCGCCGCCGCTCGTGTGCGCGAGCACGGTGGTGTAGCTCCAGCCGTCCCGCTCGGTGGTCAGCAGCTCACCGCGGACCTCGACGAGCGCAGGGTCGATGCCACACTCTTCCACCGTCTCCCGAATTGCGGCCTCAGCTGCGGTTTCGTGGCTGTCGCGCGCGCCGCCCGGAATCCCCCAGGTGCCGCCCTGCGCCGTCCACCACGCGCGGTGCTGCATGAGCACGGTGCCGCCCGCTTGTAGGAACAACCCCGCTGCGCCGTAGAGCCCCCAATACTTCGCGCCGCCTGCGCCGTGCACCCATCCGTTTCCATCGCCGAGCATACCCCCACTTTCGCACAGATTGGATATTCTTGGGGAATGGTTCAGCAGTTGAGCGAGCGCGCCCCCGAGCCATCGCTTGACGACGAATGGCTCGATCGGCTCGACACCATCGAGGGCCAGCCGGAGCGCCGCACGACCTGGCAAATGTTGCAGGACACGTTCACCGGCCCGGCGCGGATGGCGCGCAGGACGTCGGTGTTCATGGCATCGACGCCGGGGCAGATTATCGCCATGATGATGGTGTTGACGATTGCGTTGCTCGCCGCTGGGTTTTCCATGAGCCAGTCGATGGGGTCCCGCCAGCGCGCGCTGGACACGCTGACCACCGCTACTGAGCCGATGAGCCACTCGGCGCACCTACTGTACAGCTCCCTGTCGTCTGCGGACACGGTGGCGACGTCGGGTTTTGCGCAGCCGGGGTTGCTCTCGCGGGAGCAGTTGGCGCTGTACATGGCTTCAATTGACCGCGCGGCGGTGACGGCTGCGGACATCTACGAGGGCGCGGTGGTCGCGGAGTCGATGGACAGCGGCAGCGGCTTCGGCGTGGCACAGGAGGGCGAGATCACGGGCTACGTCACCGAGATCCTGCGCGACCTGCCCGTGTACACGGCGCTGATGGAGCGCGCGAAGGTGAACCAGCGCCTGGGCAACCCGGTGGGCGTGGCGTACATGACGGAGGCGAGCACCGTCATGCGCGAGCAGATGCTGCGCAGCGCGGACCGGTTGTCTTCGGTGACGCAGCAGGAAGTCGCCGCCGAGGTGAAGCGGCTGAGTTCCCCGCAGTGGGTGCCCATCAGCGGTCTCATTGCGGCGCTGGTGTTGCTCGCGGCGGCGCAGTGGTGGCTCTGGCGTGTATTCCGGCGGCGGTTGAACCGAGGGTTCGTGGCCGCGACGCTGTGCATCGTGGTGGCCATCGTGTGGGCGGGTGTGTCCAACTTCCAGTCGTGGCAGTCCGGTGTCGTGGGTTTCAACCAGGCCGCGCGCCCTTGGGAGCAGCTCACCGACGCCCGCATTCAGGCGCAGGAATCGCGTACCGACGAAACGCTCGCCCTCCTATCGCGCCGCTCCTTGACCCGTTCCGCACAGTCCTTCGACCTGACCTACAAGAACGTCTCCGAGGCACTCGACGCGTTCGAGGAAGTCTCCGGGGCGCCTCCAGAGCTGCTCTCCGCGCGCCGGGCCCTCGACGAGTGGGCAGCCGGGCACAACGAGCTTTCCGCAGCGCTTGTCGACGGCCGCTTTGAAGCCGCCACCGACATCCTCAACGCCCGTCCCGGCTCGGCGGAAGCTTTCGCGCAGCTGGACCAGGACCTGCAGCACTTGATCAATGAGTCGCGGGAGAACACCCGCATTTATATCACTGCCTCACTGGATGCGACTCGGCTGGTCTCTACCGCCGTCGCTGTGCTGACACTGCTCGCGGTGGCGTGCATTTGGGTGGGCATTCGCCGCCGGCTTGGGGAGTACTTCTGATGCGCGGCGCAGCGCTGAAACGCGCGCTGGTCGGGAGCGCGCTCGCCGGTTGTACCCTCGCCGGCTGCGCCGCGAGCCCGCCGCCGCTCCCCGTAGAAGATCCGCCGCTGACCTACCGCGTCGCCCCGCAGCCGCCCGGCTCTGAACTCGACCCGCCCGGAATCCCGCCTGAAGCTAACTTCACTGGCGGAGACGGCAGCTGGGAGTGGCCCGGCTCGCTTCCTCCCGGCTCGGAGGAGGACCGCGAGGGTCCGCACATGCAGCGCATTCGCGACCGCGGCCGCATCATCGTCGGCGTGGACCAGTCGCAGTACCTGCTCTCCTACCGCGAACCCACCCAGGGCGACTTGCGGGGTTTCGAAGTCGACCTCGCCCGCGAGGTTGCCAAGGACATCTTCGCGCCCGACGACGCGACAGCAGACGAGCTCAAGGCCGCCGCCGCGAAGGTGGACTTCCGCTTCGTGGAACCTTCCGCCCGCGCCGAAACGCTTCGCGCCGGGGACGTCGACATTGTCATCCGCACGATGACCATTACCCCGGAGCGCGCCGAACTGGTCGACTTCTCCTCGCCCTACCTCACCTCCCACGTGCGCGTGCTTGCCCCGCGCGACCGTGGCATTGCGGGCGTCGACGACCTGCGCGACCGAACCATCTGCGTGGTCGACGGAACGAACCTGGTCAACCTCGTGCGAGCGGAGATGCCAGAATCGCACGTCCTACGCACCCGCAGCTGGTCGGATTGCCTCATGGCTACCCAACAGTTCCAAGCCGATGCGGTGGTTGGCGACGACGCCGTGCTCGCCGGCATGGTCGCCCAAGATCCGCTCGCCCAGATCTTCTCCGACCCACTCGCCGAACAGCTTTACGCCGTCGGCGTTCCGAAAGGTCATGATGATCTTGTGCGCCAGGTCAACTACACCATCGAACGCGTCAGCCGTGACGGCACCTGGAGCAGGCTCTACAGGCAATGGTTGGGCAATTCGCTTTCCGACGCCTGGCTGCCACGCCGCATGTACCGCGACGTCTCAGCCGAAGCAACGTCTGAAGCGCCTACCGAGTCAACGACCGAATCGGAAACCGAAACAGCGACAGAGGAGGCGAGCTAGATGGCGAACGAGCGCGGAACCAGCGAAGACAGGGGCCCTGATTCCGGCCCCGATCCCACCGAAGCGGTGCTCTACGACCCGTTCGTCGACGATGATGATGATGCTGACGATGATGATGCTGACGATGATGATGCTGACGATGATGATGCCGGCGACGACGGCGGCTTTTCGCAGGAGGAACCGGACACCGAAGCCGTAGCTTTCGACCCGTTCGCGGAGGACGATGACGAAGCGGTCGACGAAGACGACGAGGATTCCGGCATCAGCGACGCCGCCTACGCCGAACTCGGCGACATGGCGGGCCTACTCAAGGACCTCGAGAAGTTGCGGCGCGGAGGCGGTCGCGAGGAGACGTCGCAACGCTCCAGGCTCCAAGCCCTGGATACCTTCCGCGAGCGGCGTGGCACGCGCCGCGCGAGCCGGATGGTTGCCGATGGCATGGTGGAGCTGCCCTGGGTGCAGCCCGCCGAGCCGAAAGAGGCGTTGCACGACCCGACCGCTGCGGTGGTGCAGAAGGGGATCCCCGCCCCCGCCCTGCACCCCGGCGATGTCGTCGCGGGACAGTACGAGATTCTTGGCGTGATCGCCCACGGCGGCATGGGCTGGATCTACCTGGCGCAGGACCACTACGTGGCCGGACGCGTGGTGGTGCTGAAGGGTCTGCACTCCACCGACAACCCGGACGAGGCGGCTGCTGCGGCGGCGGAGCGCGAGTTCCTCGCGGACATCACCCACCCCGGCATCGTGAAGATCTTCAACTTCATCGACGACCCACGCGTGCCAGGCGGATTCATAGTGATGGAGTACGTGGGCGGGCCGTCGTTACGCGAAGCGCGCAACGCTGCACCCGGACACCTCCTGGAACCCGACATTGCGATTGCGTACATCCTGGAGGTGCTGCCGGCGCTGGGGTACCTGCACTCGCGCGGCGTGGTGTACAACGACCTGAAGCCGGACAACATCATTGTGACCGAGGACCAGGTGAAGCTGATCGACCTGGGCGCGGTGTCCGGCATCGGTGCATTCGGCTTTATCTATGGCACTCGCGGCTTCCAAGCGCCAGAGGTGGCCACGGAGGGCCCGACGATCGAATCCGACATTTACACCGTAGGGCGCACACTCGCGGCGCTGATCATCGACCTCCCGACTTCCGACGGCGTCTACGACCCGGGCATTCCCACCCCGAGCACCGAGCCAATGTTTCGCCGCTACATCTCGCTCTACCGCGTCATCGCGCGCTGCTGCCACAAAGATCCCGCGCTCCGCTTCCACTCAGCAAAGGCGCTTGAGCTGCAGCTTCTCGGTGTGCTGCGCGAACTCATCGCGGTGCGCGACGGCAAGACCTACCCCGCGCAGCACTCGCTTTTCTCGCCGCAGCGTACGACGTTCGGCACAAAGCACCTGGTGTTTCGCACCGACCAGCTCATCGATGGCATCACCCGCACCGTCGAAATCACCCCGCAGGAAGTCGTCGCCGCGCTGCCGTCGCCGCTGATCAACCGCCACGACGTCGGCGCCGCGATGCTCCAAGGATCCTCGTATGCCGAGCCCCAGGAGACCCTGGAGACGCTGCGCCAGGCGATGCGCACGCCGCAATACAAAGAATCGATGGAGATCCCGTTCGCTGTCGTGCGCACCATGCTCGACCTCGGTCTCACCTCGCAGGCGCGCTCGTGGCTCGGCTCGCTCGACGAAAAATACGGCGAGAACTGGCGTTTCTTCTGGTACTTCGGCGTGGTCAACCTTCTCCTCGGCGACTTTGCGCAAGCTCAGCGCGACTTCTCCCGCGTCCTGGGCATCCTCCCCGGCGAGGCAGCGCCCAAGCTCGCCATCGCGGCCGTCGATGAGCTCTTGCTCCAGCAAGCAGGTCTCAGGGAGGAGCAATTGCTTGACGACGACCTGGCCCGCGCCTGTGCCGGCATCCGAACGTCTCTGGACGACATTCCTTCGCGGGTGTTCCAGGATCTCGTCGCAGCCGGCGTACTGGACGACGAATGGTCGATGGTTGCCGACAACCCCGCCATGCTGCGCTTTCACGCCATGCGCCTGTATTCGCTGGTGTGGTTGGCCAATCCGACGACGGTGTCGTCGGCGTTCGGGCTGGCTAGGCAGTTGATGAACGAAGGCGAGGTAGAGTTGGCCGTCGCTGCGCTGGATCGCGTTCCGCAGTCCTCGCGCCACCACCGGATGGCGCAGCTCACGGCGATATTGTGCCTGGTGGCGCAGGACCTGACCGAGGCTCGTATCCGCCGCGCGGCGCGTCGCTTGGAGGAGATCCCGTCCACCGAGCCCAGGTTCTTGCAGGTGAAGATCTTCGTGCTGCGCGCTGCGCTGACGTTCCTCCGCCAGAACAGGGTCTACGGCGCTGCGTCGCACAAACCGCTCTTCGAGTACCCCTTCAACGTGCGCGGACTTCGCCGCGGCCTGGCGATCACCCTGCGCGAGCAGGCCCGCGTCGCTCCGTACCCGCGCCACCGGTACGCGCTGGTGGACATGGCGAACAAGGTCCGCCCCGCCACCTGGTTCTAACCCACCCCGTCACGACCCGGCGCCCCGGCAGTCGAAGCGGCTTGCAGACGCAAACCCGGATAGTTGCGCGGCCTTACGTATGGAAGTTCACACGTAAGGGACTGGAACTATCCGGGTTTGTTGCTGTTATCCGGGTTTGTTGCTGTTGCCCGAGTTTGGCGCCGGGGTGTAGCGCCCGAGGTGCGCCAGCGCTAGCGGATCTGGGACGCCAAGCGCGCCGCCTTCTGCGCGATCGCGAGCTCCTCGTTCGTCGGCACGACCAAGACCTTGGTTGCCGAGTTGTCGGTGGAGATGATGCGCGGGCCATCGTTTGGCAGGTCGTTCTTCTCCGGATCGATCTCGATGCCGTACATCCTCATGTTGTCCAGGGCGTCTACACGCACGTGCTTATCATTCTCGCCGACACCCGCGGTGAAGGTGATGGCATCGACGCGGCCGAGCGCGATCATGTAGGAACCGATGAAGCGGCGCAGCTGGTTGATGTAGACGTTGTACGCCAGCCAGGCGTTCTCGTCCTCATTATCGATCATGGTGCGCAACTCGCGGAAGTCGTTGACACCGGAGAGACCCTTCACACCGGACTGGCGGTTGAGCAGGTTGTCGATCTCGTCGATGCTCATGCCGCCCTGGCGGTACAGGTGGAAAATAATGCCCGGGTCGATGTCGCCGGAACGCGTACCCATGACCAGACCGGCAAGCGGTGTCAGGCCCATCGAGGTGTCAATCGCGTGGCCGTTTTCCACTGCAGAGCAAGACGCGCCGTTGCCCAGGTGCAGCACGATCTGGCGGGTGTGCAACGGATCGCGGTCGATGAGTGCCGGGACCTGCGAGGACACGAACTCGTGCGAGGTGCCGTGGAAACCGTAGCGGCGCACCAGGTTCTTCTCCGCCACCTCGGCGTTGATGGCATACAGGGCGGCGGCCGGCGGCAGGTCGCGGAAGAAGCCGGTATCGAACACTGCCACGTGCGGAATGTTCGGCAGCAGTTTGCGCGCGACCTCAATGCCGTCGATGTTGGCGGGGTTGTGCAACGGCGCCAGCGGGATGAGCGTACGGATCATCTCGACGACCGGATCCGAGATCAGTTCCGGCTGGGAGAACACCATGCCGCCGTGGACCACGCGGTGACCAGCGGCAACGATGTCCAGCTGGGTAGGTCCGACACCTTTGGCGTCGAGAAGCGCGAAGGTCTCCTCGAGACCGACCGCATGAGTGGCAACTTCCTTTTGCACGACGTACTTCTGCCCCGCGTGCTTGATGGTGATGCGACCGGAGGGTTCACCGATCTGCTCGACAAGGCCGGAGACGAACGGCTCGTCGGAGGCGGAAGCGGTTGGGTCGACGATCTGGAACTTGATCGAGGACGACCCGGAGTTAATAACTAGGACGTAGGACATGAAACTTACTTCTCCCCCGCCTGGATCGCGGTGATGGCGACGGTGTTGACAATGTCCGGCACGGTCGCGCCGCGCGACAGGTCGTTGACCGGCTTGTTCAAGCCCTGCAAAACCGGGCCGACGGCGAGGGCGTTACCGGTGCGCTGCGCGATTTTGTAGCCAGCGTTGCCTGCCTCCAGATCCGGGAAGATGAACACGTTGGCCTGACCGGCGACCGGGGAATCCGGGGCCTTCTTCTTGCCCACGCCCGGGTCGCATGCCGCATCAAACTGCAGCGGGCCGTCCACGACCAGGTCCGGCTTGGCCTTCTTCGCCTCCTCGACAGCCTGCACCGCGCGGTCCACGTCCGGACCGGAACCGGAGGTGCCGGTGGAGTAGGACAGGATGGCGACCTTCGGATCGATGCCGAACTGCGACGCCGTGTGCGCAGAAACCGCAGCGATCTCACCGATCTGCTCGGCGGTCGGGTTCGGGTTCACCGCGCAGTCGCCGAACGCCCACAGACGCCCGCGCATGATCATGAGGAAGATCGACGAGACCACGGAAGCGCCCGGCGCAGTCTTAATGATTTGGAAGGACGGCTTAATGGTGTGCGCCGTGGTGTGGGCCGCGCCGGACACCATGCCGTCGGCAAGGCCTTTGTGCACCATCATCGTGGCGAAGTAGGAGATGTCCTTCATCGTCTCGCGCGCCTCGTCGAGGGTGATGCCCTTCTTCTTGCGCAGCTCAGCGAAGTCGGCGGCGAACTCCTCGAGCAGCTCCGACTCGAGGTGGTTAATGATGTGTGCTTTCGACAGGTCCAGGCCCAGGTCAGCAGCTCGACGCTTGATGTCCGCCTCATCGCCCAGAATGGTCAGCTCCGCAACGTCCTGGCGCAGGAGCTGATCCGCGGCCTGCAGGATGCGGTCGTCCTCACCCTCCGGCAGCACGATGTGCGAGTGGTTCTCCTTCGCCTTCGCAATCAACCAGGACTCAAATACGGTCGCAGACATCACCGGCTCGGCCTCGAGCTCTACGCTTAACGACGACCCGTCGCCAAGCTGCTGCCCCGTGACCACCGTGGCTGTACCGCCCAGCTCTTCAACGCGGCGCTGCGCGAGGGTCGCTGCATGCTCATCATCAGCCACCAGCACCACCGGCACACCGAATGCTGCGGCGACTTCGGCATCGAAGTTGTAGTCGCCGGTGCCGACGAACAGCGCGTCGCCGGTGTTGATGCCGGAGTTGTAAACCTCGGCGATTTCGGTGCCCTCAATCTGCTTCGGTTCAAGCCCGAGCTGGGACGCGACAGCGGTGATGTCAATGCCGTCAAGCGAGCGGTTGACAGAGGTGATCAGCAAAGACTTGCTTTCAGCCATGGGGTCGCCTTTCGTAGGTGCGGTGCGGTTCGTACGCAGGCAAGTCTACCGGTGTAACTCGGCCCAGGTTGGGGTCTAGAAGGAGACCCAGCGCACATCTAGGCACCTCACGGGGTGCGGTTCCGAAAGGCTAGAACCGCACGGCCTACCGCAGCTCGTCTGCGGCGCGCGCAGCCCGCTCCCGGGCCTCCTCGACGCTCTCGCCCGTCGAGCGCACCAGCACATCCCGCCCAAGCACCTGCACACCCGTCTCCTCAACGGACATCGCGCGCGCAAGCGCCTCCGGATCGGTGTTGGCACCGTACACAATCTGGCTCGCGCCCGGCGAGACTAACGTGACATCGATTGGCAAGTGCAGCGTCGCGCGGGCGTGGATCTCGAACTGATCGAGCCGCTGCGTCGCGCGAGTGAGCATGCCGTCGAGCCCGGGCAGCGGCAGCACTGCGGAGAAGTAGACGTCCTCGCCGTCGACAAACAGCTCAATCGCATAGATGCCGCGGCACTCCAGTGCGTTGGTCACACGCGCCGCGATTGAGCGCGCGTTGTCGCGCACCGTGTCCGGCAGCGGCGCTGGCTGCCAGCATTCCACCAGGTCGCCGCGCGCGTGCCGAGTCCCAATCGGCTCACAGAACCACGTCGCCAGCTCCCCCGTCGCCGGATCCACCGAGCGCGCAGTGAGAATCGTCAGCTCGTAGTCGAACTCGATGAAGCGCTCGACCACCACGCCGTGCGCCGGAAACGGCTTGAGCACCGGCGCGTTCGCCAGCTCTTCCGCGTCGCGCACCACCAGTTGCCCCCTGCCGCGCCGCGGCTTCACCACCAGCGGGTACCCAATCCGCTCCGCAAACGCCGGTAGCTCCTCAGCCGTCCGGGCCAGCTCATGGGTCAGGGTCGGCAACCCCAGCTCATCGGCAGCAGTAGTGCGCAAGGCATCACGGTCGAAGGTCACGGAACAGGTGCTTATCGACGGCACGACCTCCGCCCCCGAAGACTCCAGCGCCTCGAGATCCGATGTGTTGAGCATGTCGTCAGCAACTGCAACGAGGTTGGGCAGCGCGTGCGGGGCGCGGCCGAGGGTCGGCGACCAGCCGAGGTGCCGGTAGGCCGCTGCGAGCTCTTCGGCGAGCGGGCCGGAGCCGAGCACGTGGACGTGCCGGTTGGGTTGTTGGCTCATAGATAGGAAGTATCGCATATCAAGGCGCGAACCCCCGCTCCGGTGCGAGGTCGTCGCACAGGCGCGGGGGTCACGGAGCTTCAGAGCTCAGTCAGGCCTCCGAGAAAGCCTGCGCCACCTGAGTCTTAGTTCTTCTTCTCAGAAGCGGTCGGCTCGGTGGAGGAGGACTCCGAGGTGGAGGTGGTCTCCGAGGCGGAGGTGGTCTCCGAAGAGGCGGTCTCCTCGGAGCTCTCAGAGGAGGATGCAGAAGCCTCCGGGGTGGTGGTCTTCTCGGACTTGATATCGCGGATCGAGGAGCCGCCCTCAGCCGGCGGGGTGCAAGCGCTGATGATGGATGCAGCTGCTGCAATTGCGGCAGCGGTGGTTGCCAAGCCGACGATTGCGGAGGTGAGGTTCAAGCCGTAGTTCTCCAGGGCACTGTCCACGGCCTGAACCTGGCGAGCCAGATCCTCGTTGAGGATGCCAGCTTGGCGCTGCAGCTGGGTGTTGGCGTCGCGGATCTGCTGGTTGAACTGCTCGTTGATGGAAGCCAGGCCACCCAGGCCGAGCTGGGAAGCAAGTGCGAACGGCACCAGCGCTGCGAGCGGGATGCCATAGCCAATGATGTAGCCCGCGCACTTTTCGCCGTCCACGTTCTTGTCACCCTCGACACGCTTGGTGACATCCTTGTCGGACGGGCGAGCGTAGCTGGTCGGGTTTGCCGGCGTAAAGATGGAGGAGCCGTCCTCCTCATTGCGCTTAATGGATGAGCCCTTGTTCTCGCCCTCGGAGGAACCCGGAACAACAACGGTAGACAGGCTGCTGCTGCCCTCGTTCTTTGCGGAGCCCTGGTCCTGCGCGTCTGCGACCGGAGAGATAGACGGCGCGAGCAGCGCTGCGGAGACAGCTGCTGCGGCGATTGCGGTGCCCTGGCGGCGGGAGAAGTTCTTGAACATTGAAACCCTTTCAGGAAATTTGTGAATACCTGCAAGACTCCGCACAGCTACAATCGCTGCGAGACTCAAGCTGGATAGAGCCTACGAGCAACATTGTAGATCCCTTATGATTTCTATGGGGGTTAAGGCAGCCACTTTTCTTCGGCGTGTCACCGGAAGTTGCCTGAAACTCCACGTCAAGTGGGCTACGCGGGCTCTGCTATCACAAAAATATTGTCGGCGTAGCCCAGTGCTCCACCTACAAATTCACCGCCGCAGGTAATCAACACCAGCATGTTCTCACCGCTGGTGTCGTTCACCTCGGCCGGCATATCCTCACCCTTAGCCACCCGGAACGGTGCCTTGGTCACCTTGTACTTCGCCGGCTGACCGTCAACGTCGATAGTCACGGTGTCCCCAACGTTCAGCTGCGTGAAGTTGTATGCGAAGCCCTGTCCCTGGGTCTGGTGGTTCACGTGTCCAGTGATCACGGTGGAGCCAACTCCGCCTTGGGAACCAGGCACAGCCGACTCCACGTACCAACCCAGTCGGGAGACATCCTCCGGCGGGATCAAGGTGCCGTCGACAGTAAGTTGCACAAAGTCGATGGGTGCTGAGTCTGCTCCGAGCGACAAGGTCATTTCCTCGACATCGTCAACCGTCGTCGGGAACGCGGTGAGCTCCTGCTCCTGCTGGCCGGAATCGTCGACGTAACCGCCTTCAGCTGGCGCCTCAGCATCCGTGCTTTCGTCCTGCTGCTCGGAGGTGGTCAAGTCGCCGGAGGCTTCGTCGGAGTCTTTGCCGCCGAGCATGAAGACCAGCGAGAGAATGAACAGCGCCGCGACGGCAATAAGGGCTACCGGGAGAATCCAGTTCCGACGCGGCTTGGCCGCGCTCGCCTCCTCCCCTGCGGCAGCATCGAATGCATCGGGGTTCGGGTCTTGGTTGGGCACAGCGGTACTCATGCAGTTAGGTCCTCACGCGTCGGTTCGGGGTTAAAGGTCTACTGGACGGCTTCAGCTGAAGCGCGCCCATAACGGATAGAGATATTAGTGGACGGCAAGCAGAAAACGGGCCGGCAGTGGTTGCTGCCAGCCCGCTTTCATGCGGTCTCAAGGGAGATTGCTAAGCGACGAAGCGCGCAACCCCATCAACCAACTCAGTCGCACCTGACGGCACAGACTTGATCTCCTTGCGCTCGCCCGGCTTCGCCGGCTGCTGTGCAGGCTTACCAGGGGCAGGCTGGCCCGGTGCCGGTGCAGGCTGGCCCGGTGCAGGCGCAGGCTGGCCCGGTGCAGGCTGACCCGGTGCCGGAGCAGGGGCCGGAGCTGGGACAGGTGCCGGCTGAGAAGAGCCGTCCTTGCCCAGGAACCAGATCACAGCCGGAACCAGCGGAATGAGCGGGATCAGCGCCAGCCACCACGGCACTTCACTTGAACCATCCGGGGTGTCGCCCGGGGTCTTCGGCGTGGTCGGCAGAGTCGGCGACGTCGGAGCCGTAGTGCTAGACGACGACGTGGTCGAGCTCGGAGTCGACGACGGCGTACCAGTTCCCGGAACACCTGGCACACCCGGAACATTCGGGCGCGTCGTGGTCGATTCAGTCGTCGTGGTCGTCGTATCCGGCGTCGTGGTCGATTCAGTCGTCGTAGTCGACTCAGACGGCGTGGTCGTCGTACCCGGCGTCGTGGTCGACTCAGACGTCGTGGTCGACTCAGACGTCGTGGTCGATTCAGTCGTCGTGGTCGTCGTACCCGGCGTCGTGGTCGACTCAGTCGTCGTGGTCGTCGTATCCGGCGTCGTGGTCGACTCAGTCGTCGTAGTCGACTCAGTCGTCGTAGTCGACTCAGACGTCGTAGTCGTCGTACCCGGCGTCGTGGTCGACTCAGTCGTCGTAGTCGGCTCAGTCGTCGTGGTCGACTCAGTCGTCGTGGTCGTCGTACCCGGCGTCGTGGTCGATTCAGTCGTCGTGGTCGACTCAGTCGTCGTGGTCGACTCAGACGGCGTGGTCGACTCAGACGGCGTGGTCGACTCAGTCGTCGTGGTCGACTCAGACGGCGTGGTCGACTCAGACGGCGTACCCGGCGGAATAGGCTCCCCCGGCGTAGCCGAAGTGGTCTCAGACGACGTCTCCGGCGTAGAGCTCTCCGAGGAGGAGGACGGCGTGTCGCCCTTGACGTAGTTGTTGGTAACTGTGACGGCGACGTTGGTCTCCTCGCCCTCGGCGATGGTGAACTGGTTGACTTCCTCGCCGCCGATGGTGATGGTCGCGCCTCCGAAGGTGTAACCCTCCGGCAGCTCGCCCTGCGGTTCACCCTCGGTAATGACAACGGTTGCACCAACCGGTGCTTCACCGGCGAGTTCTTCGCCGTTTACAGAGATGGTGCCCTCAATCGGGTCAAGGGGCTCGCCCTCGGCGTTGGTGATCGCGGCCGTGATCGGGAACTGGATGTTGTTGAATGCCTCTGCATCCTCCTCGTCAACGCCCTCGACGACCTTGTTCACCGTGAAGCCGCCGGTGGCGGGGGCTTCAGGAGTGCACTGCGCGGGGTTGGTCAGCGTGACGGCAACGTTGGAGGCGTTCTCGTCGGCAATCGTGACGCTCTGCTCGGAGAATACGGGCTCCTGGAAGGTCACGCCCTCGATCTCCAGCTGCGTTTCGCTGAATGCGACAGTGGTGCCAGCCGGCAACCTGTCGTAGCCGCGGATGGTGGCACCGTCCTGCACGTAGTCGGTGTAAGTGATCACGTTGCCTTCACGGTTACCACGGCCCTCACTGTTCGGGTAGTCGTTTTCCTCGAAGCCTGCCGGCAGGGTAATGGTGACGTTGACCGGGTAGCGAGCGCCCTCGAGAGCCTCGCAGGTTTCTTCCCCCTCGACCTCGACGGTCTTGGTCAGTGAGAAGGAGCCAGTGTTGACACCTTCAATGGTGCCAAAACCGTCGGTGTTCCAGAACATGCTGGCGGAGGCTTCGGTCACGTTGCCGTCAGCGTTGACCGAGATGTTGTTGGAGTAGGTGTCACCTTCTTTGGTGACCTCGTTCAGGCGCTGAGTCCAGTAGGTCAGGTAAATGTCCTGCCCCTCTTCCCAGGTGCCATCGTATTCTTTGCCGTTGCCGTCCACGGTGCCCGCTTCGAACGGAGAAAGGGTGATTCGCAGCTCTTGGTCACTGACGATCTCGAAGTTCTCGTTCATGTACGACTGCTGGTTCTGAGCATCACGCTGGGTCGCGCCCGCACGCTGTGTGCCGTCCGGCGCCTGGGCATCCACGTGTTTGTGGTTGGTGCCCTGAATCGTGTCCGTGATCACGATCTGGTCAGCGTCCTTGAAGGACTCGTAAGGGATCAGAATGTCCCAGATCATGTATTCATCGCTCAGGGAGGCGATGTGAGCGCTCTTTTCGAGGTTCTCCACACCGGTGTAATCGGTGATGTCACCCTTCTCCTTCACGCCGCCAGGCACGTTCGCGACAGGGGTGCTTTCTTGCTTACCCCTGACGGTGAACGGGAAGTCCTCGTCTTCAGAGGCAGCCTCGGCCTGTGCGCGCAGGCCAATGAGGCCGTTGACGTTCTCCTTACCAACGAACTCTTCGTTCAGCGTACAAACCAGAGTCTGGGCACCAGATGCCACGGAGCATGTACCGCCGACCACGTCATTCTCATCCTTGAGCTCGAACGAGTCGATTGACTGCGGCTTGAAGGTTTCCGGGAAGTCCACCTCGAAGGTATCGCCTGCGTTGAACGGACCGTTGGCTTCCCAGTTCATGCGAACGTCGACGACGTTGCCCTCGACGACCTCTGGTTCGCCGCGCTGCTCGGTGATTTTCACATCCGAGATGGTGACGTCCACCGGATCGGCTTTCGCCATCGGTATTTGTTTCAAGCCGAACGCACCCGCCAACGCTATGGCGACAACTGTCACCAAAGCGATGAGTGTTCGGCGCAGACCGGCTGACATGCCGGCTGCACGCTGATCGTTCATGTTCACTCCGTTTCGTTTGAGTCGGGTCTACAGCCATTACTGGAGAAGAGCTTCAGCGTGGGCTGGAACTTGCTCCGTCCTAGGCCGAGTTAGGTCCGCAGAGGGCAGAGACTTTACAGGATCTTAACAGTGTTGATACATCATGCAACGTTACGCGATGGTAGCTGCCCCAATTTCCCCCCCAAGAGCGGTACCACTTTCGCTCAAGACACCATTTGAGGACACCTGTCTGGCCAGTGGGGCCATTAGCGTTAGGACACCCCCACCCTGGTCTGGAGGCCCGTAAGCAGGGCGGTCCGCTCGACCTGGGCCCCGCCCTCGAGCCCACAGCCCCATTTGGGAGAGTCTGCCTATGGTTAGGATCTCGCCTCGGCTCTCTACATCCGGCCGAAACGGATGAACAGGTTGCTGATTGCGCCGAAGTAGCTCCTAAGGTCAGCGAACAGCCAAGAGTAGAAGGTGGCCTGTCCCGGCTTACGATCCGATGGCTTTCTATCCTTGCCATCCTCGGCCGCCTTGACATCCTCGTCTCGATCGGCAGCTGCCTGAGTAGCGGGATCAAACAGATCCGATTCAGGGGCAATCAGCGGCACATTTTCGTGCAAGTCTGCCCTGGCAGATTCTGGTGCCGGTGCAGGAGGCGCTGCTGGAGCAGGGTCGTGTGCAGGGCTTGAAACTGGAGCAGATTCTGACGCTGGAGCAGGTGCCGGGGCTGGGGGAACAGCAACGCGGTCAGCAGGGGCTGCTGGCGCTGGTGCCGACGGCAGAGAAGCGGGCGGCTGCGGTGCTGGAGCTTCTTGGGCCGGAGCCTCTGGGGCTGGCGGCTGCGGGGCCGGAGGTTGCTCGATGGGCAGGTTCGCTACAGCCCGGTTGGCGGCAACGCCGATCTCGGGAGAGTAGGAGAAATCATGGAAGGTGATCTCGTCGCCGTCGGCGTGCTGGTACGCCTGCTTGCCGGCAAAGAACGACTTGTTGGACTCGGTGGTCCACAGGTTGATGCGCAACTGCTGGGTGCCGGTGTCGCGGGGGATGCGCGTGGTCGAGGTGACGTCGGAAAGCACTTCGCCTTCCTCGGTCTTGGTGACGACGCGCAGGTAGTCCTTTTCCCACTCCGCGATGGTCTGGAGGGTGACCTGGCCGGCCGGGATGTCGAACTGGTCAATGTTGTAACGCGATGGGCCCCAGAGGGTGTCCGGGTAGTAGGTCACGCCGCCGTGGGGAAGCGGGCGGGAGACCTGACCCCAGCGGCTGATCTCGATGAAGTCGATTTCGGTGGAACCGTGGCTGTTCTTGTGCACCTCGGCAGCCTTGTTAAGCTCCATCTCCGCCATGTCGTACGGGAAAATACCCAGTACGTTGTGCGGATCCATGTCGTTGAAGTCGGCGGAGTACTCGAAGGTGTATGTGCCGTAGCCGGTGGACTCGACTGCGTTGATCTCCACGCCGCCGCGAATGCCCTCGTTGCGGATCTGCAGATCGCCGTTCGGCAGCACCCGCGCGCCGTTCACCCACTTCGCTCGGTTGTCGGCCGGATCCGCAGCCTGTGGACCACCCCAGTCGATGACACCATCCGTTTGGCGGACAGCCCAGTCATGGCCAGACCAGTTGAACGTTGGGAACCCATACGAGGTACTGAAGCGCTGACCAGTGCGCTGGATGTGCGCAGGCACGTCAGCAGACGCGTGCGCGGGGTATGCCCCCAGAGTGACAGCCAAGGCGACTGCTGCCGCGATGGAGATGGGTTTCAGTTGCTTCATCGACGATGCCCTTTCTGGCCAAAGACACCCGAAACCGCCCCCGAGCTGGACGGAAACGGAACGAGATTCACCTTAAGATTCGCTTTGATCGCTTATCTTTTTCTCAGTCAGAATAAGGTACGCAGTCGCGGGATTCAACTTCTATGGCAAAACAGCTAGTGGGCTAGCACTCGAAGAGCCCGATCCGGCAGGTAATGGGCAAATCACCCGACTCGGCATCGATTTGGTCTGCCGGCTCGTGGACGCGCTTTGGCTTGTAAGAAAAGGAATTGAAGGTGGCTTCGGCAGGCTCGGCTGTAGTGAAGGCACGTTGGCCGTCGATAAGCTCTGTGTTCCTGCTGGTGACCCAAAGATTGATGCGAAGCTGCTGCGTGCCGGTGTCCTTGGGAACCCGGATCGCGCTGGTGACACTGGATAGGACGGTGCCGTCCTCAGTTGCGGTGGTGACGCGGAGCGAGTCTTCTTCCCACTCTGCGACGGTGGTGAGGGTTTGGCGGCCGGGCGGGATGTCGAAGCGGTCGATGACGTAATCGTCGGGGCGGTTGTTGAATCGGGCATCAGGGTAGTAAGTCACTCCCCCGCGCGGAAGCGGAAGGGATGTGTTGCCCCAGCGGCTGATCTCGATGAAGTCGATCTCTGTGGATCCGGCGGAGTTGACATGGACTTCGTCGTAGGTATTGAGCTCCATCTCTGCCATGTCGTACGGGAAGATGCCGAGGACGGTGTGCGGGTCCATCTCGTCGAAGTCGGCCGAGTACGTGAAGGTATAGGTGCCATACCCGGTGGATTCGACGAGGTTGAGCTCGACGCCGCCCGCAATGCCTTCAGTGCGGACAGTGAGATCGCCGTTCGGCTCAACCGTTGCGCCTTGAACCCACTTCTTCTGACCGTCTGCGGGGTCCTCCGCCTGGGGATCGCCCCAGTGGATCGTGGAATTGGTCTCGCGGACACCCCATTCGTAACCCGCCCAGTTGACGGTGGGAAAACCATAGTTGGACTCAAAACGCTCGCCGCGGTCATGGTACGGATGCGTGAGGTCACCAGGCGTCTGGCTGGAGATGCCTGCGAGCAGCAGCGGCGCGGCAAGGATTGCGGCCGCGATCGCGAGGGGGCGTTTTGACACGGTTGTGTAGATTACGCGGAGATTTGGTCTAGGTCGATTTCGCGAGAGTGCTGGCGGGTAATGGATTGCGAAAAGAGGCCTCAGCAACTACGTGCTGGGCCTCCTTGGCAGCTTGCCGAGCGGCTTACGGGATGTAGCGCTCGAGGCTATCGGTCAGCTCAGTCGCGCCGGACGGCACGGACTTGATTTGCTTACGCTCGCCCGGCTTAGCCGGTGCGGGGGCAGGCTTCTTCGCCGGCGTGGACTGGCCCGGTGCGGGCGCGGGTGCCGGTGCGGGGGCCGGTGCCGGTTCGGACTTCGGCGCCGGAGCAGGTGCTGGTGCCGGTTCAGATTTCGGAGCCGGGGCAGGTGCCGGAGCCGGGGCTGGCTTCGGAGCGTCCTGGCCCAGGAACCAGAGCGCTGCGGGCACCAGCGGGATCAGCGGCAGGAGAAGCAGCAACCAACCAGCATCGCTGGAGCCGCCCGGAGTGGTCGGCGTCGTCGTAGTGGTGGACGGAGTCGTCTCGGTGGACGGAGTCGTCTCGGTGGAGGAGCCTGGCTCGGTCGAAGTGGTGGTCTCGCTAGAGGAGCTCGGCTCGGTCGAAGTGGTCGTCTCGCGGGACGTGGTCGGCTCGGTCGGAGTCGTGGTCTCGCGGGAGGTGGTTGGCGGGGCCAGCGGGGTCAGCGGGGTCGGCGGCTCGCAGGTGTGCGGGTTGATAATGGTAACCGCTACGTTCTGGGCCTGCTCACCTGCGATAGTCACAGTGACCTTGTCGCCGGTCTCTTCCTTACCGTTGACCTTCCAACGCACGGGGTTCCACTCGACGCCTTCGACCTCAGCCGGCTCGACCTCACTGATAGTGACGGTGGAGTTCTTCGGCAGGGAGTCGTACCCCTTCAGTGCAGTACCTACAACCAGCTTGTCGGTGTAGGTGAACACGCCGTCTTTCGCCTCGCCGCCTTTGGCTTCCTTGGTGCCAGCGAAGTCGAAGCGCGGGTTCACAGAATCCTTCACGTTCAGGGTCACCTGAACGGTGAATTCCTGGCCGGCGATTTCCTTCTCGCAGCGATCATCACCGTCGAGTTCCTTTGTCAGCTCGAAGGAACCACGGTCAACGCCGTGAATGGTCGCATTGATGGCCGCGTTGTATGCGGCAGTGCCTTCAGCAGTCTTGTCAAACGCAGATGCCGTGTTACCAAAGGTCGTCCCGAGTGCAGGCAGCCCCTCACCGGTGTAGGTAGTGCGGTACCAGAAGCGCAGGTCCCAACCCTCTTTCCAGCCGTCAGCTGGCTTCGGGATGGTGAAGGTCGCTTGCTTCTTGTCCTCAGCAATCTTGGCGTCGATGCTTGCATCCGGGAGACGGAACGCATCTGCGCCGGTCCAGTTCTCGCCGTATTGAATGGCGTTGTAGGAGCCGCTGTAGGCGTGGCTGCCGGTGAGCGAATCAGTGATGACAATGCTGTCTTGGTCTGCAAAGAGACCGTACGGGATCCAGACCTCCCATTCGATGGTCTTACCGTCTGGTTGCACCTCGCCAGCCTTGCGGAAGTCGCTTTCCGGGGTGCGGGTCAGATCCGGGATGACCTTCGGCATGTTCACGGTCTGGGTGCGAGGCTGCGCCTTCGCGCCGTCGGTGATCTCGATGTCTACGGTGCCGGATTCATTCGCACGGGGCTGACCTTGGAAGGTTACAGTGCCGTGAACCTGGTCCTTGTTCTTGAAGTTGTCGTTGAAGGTACAGGTCAAGGTGAACTGGTCGGTGAGGACGCAGTTGCCGCCGTCGAGGTCGCTCGTGTCGTCGACAAGCTTTGCCTCGATTGCAGAGGTGAGGGGGAAGAATTTAGGGAACTTGAGCGTGAAGGAGTCACCTTCCTGCACCTGGCCGATTGCCTCCCACTCGATCTTGACCTCGACCGGCTGGTTTTGGTATAGCGCGCCGTCGCCGCGTTTCTTCGCACCCTCACCCTCAGTGATGGCGATGCTGGTGATGGCCACCTTCGAGTTGTCCGTCGGCTTCAGCCCCGTAAACGAGGGAGCCGCGGCGGACGAGCTGTCCGCGGCTTCGGAAGCGGCTGCTGCACCAGTCTCGGGCGCAGCACCACCCTCAGCCTGCTTTTCCGCAGCCGGTTCCGGGATCTGGGACTTCGAAGCTTCACCGGCCTGCGACGCTTCTGCCGCTGGAGTCTCCGATGCGCCCGCCGCCGGCTCAGCATCTTGCGCACCAGCGATCGGCGCGTTCTTAAGGGCAAACATCGTTGTCGCCACAAGCGCGATTACCGTCACCACGGCAATCAGCATCCTCTTCAGGCCGGAGCGGCCTGCATACGCGCTATTCAAGTTCACGCGGCTCTCCTCTACATTCGTCTAGGGGTCAGTTCAAGGTCAGTAAATGGAATAAAATTTTCAGACCTTAAGCAGTGACCGGACAATTATGTGGCAATGCCTGAAGAAATGCAATAACAATCGTAAGCAAATTCCAAGGTTTTCTGAACCCCCAGCTAGAGCAATTGCTTAACGACGCCCACGCGAACCCCACTTCTCAAATTCCCTCCCCAAATCACCCCCGATCGGTGACCGATCAACAAGCACTCCGGCATTCCGGCGCAGCTTTCCACTTGCTGCGGCGCCCAAAACGAAAGAGACCGCTGCACGAACATGCTGCGGTCTCTTTGTCGCTTTCGGTTGAGGCTACGCGATGAAGCGCTCCACTGCCCCAGTCAGTTCCGTTGCCCCTGACGGCACAGACTTGATCTGCTGACGCTCGCCCGGTTTCGCTGGCTGCTGGGCCGGCTTACCCGGGGCAGGTTGGCTCTGTCCAGGCTGCCCGGGTTGCACCGGCTGGCCCGGCTGGCCAGGTACGGGTTGACCAGGCTGTACCGGCTGGCCCGGCTCCGGCTGGTTCGGAGCTGGCTGCACTATTTCCGGATGCTGCGGTGCAGGCTCGACCGGAGCAGGCGGGTTGGACGACCCCTTTTGTGCAAGTAGCCACAACACCGCTGGGACGACCGGGATTAACGGGATGAGCAGCAGCCAGGGGCTGACACTCGAACCGCTAGTATCATCGCCCGGTGCAGGGTGGCCGGGAATACCGCTCGGCAACGTGGGCGCGTCAGTCGTGGAAGGAGCACCCGGTTTTCCACCAGAGCCGTTGGTATCGGCCGCGCTGGTGGCCGTGGTCGTTGCCCCGCCGGTCGGCGGAACCGGAGACACCGGTCGACCCGTCGCATTTCCATCATCCGGAAGCTCTTCAGGCGTGGTGACACGCGGGGATGTTTCGTCGGTCGGCTCAGTCTCGCTGGTCGGCTCGGCTTCGCTGGTCGGCTCAGTCTCGCTGGTCGGTTCCGTCTCGCTGGTCGGCTCGGTCGGCTCGGCCTGTCTCTTATACACATCTGACGCTGCCGACGATATGCAGTG
>ERZ1031260.39-NODE-39-length-23902-cov-34.050447_pt1 | contig 23902 bp, 22 predicted proteins | sample MGYA00517287_ERZ1031260 | MGnify/ENA primary metagenome ERZ1031260 (study PRJEB33718, sample SAMN03159811) | human skin metagenome | collected 2014-02-25 | study: EMG produced TPA metagenomics assembly of the PRJNA266117 data set (Human skin bacterial metagenome... | reverse complement strand
GCCGGAGCGGGCGTCTCAGTAGTGGTCGGCGCTGCCGGAGCGGGCGTCTCAGTAGTGGTCGGCGCTGCCGGAGCGGGCGTCTCAGTAGAGGTCGGCGCTGCCGGGGCGGAGGTCTCGGTTGCCGTGGAAGTGGTGGACTCAGTCTTGGTCGTCGTCGCCGTGGAGGCGTCCTGCGCAAGCGTCGGGACGGTGGTCAGTGCGAGTGCCGTTGCTGCTGCAATTGCGGCGGTGGAAATACGCTTCATATAAATGTTTCTCCTAGAGAAGTCTTGATTTTCGCTCTCGGCGGGACGCACGATGCGACACCTCGACGAACTTATCAGGTTCACTAACGAATATGTAGCCCCACTTCACTGAAAATTCACTATTAGTTACAAAAACTCATGGCAAATGGGGTAAAGCACCGCAGTGAATTCAAAGGGGGGCGACGCGTCACTCGCGGTCAGCGCTCATGTGACCAACGGTTACACTGTTCGACCATGCGCACAGGCACAACTGAGGGTCAAGGGACGGGCAAATTCGACGCGGTGCACGCCGCGGACATTCAATTTGCCCAGGCGAGGATCTCGTCGGTCATTACGCCGACACCGCTTCAATACTGCCCGAGGCTGTCGCAAGAATATGGCGTGGAGGTCTACCTGAAGCGGGAGGACCTGCAAGATGTGCGTTCGTACAAGATCCGCGGGTCCTACTACGGCATTTCGAAGCTCACGCCGGAGCAGCGCAGCGCCGGCGTCGTCGCCGCTTCTGCGGGTAACCACGCGCAGGGTGTGGCGTACGCCTGCCGGGCGATGGGTATTAAGGGCAAGATTTTCGTGCCCAAACCGACGCCAAAGCAGAAGCGCAGCCGGATTCGCGTGCACGGCGGCGACGCCATTGAACTCGTGGTCACCGGCAACACCTTCGACGAGGCGGCGCAGGCAGCGCGGGAGGACGCGCAGGCCCGTGGCGCGACCGTCATCGAGCCATTCGACTCCCGCGACACCGTCACCGGGCAGGGCACCGTGGCGGCCGAGATCTTGAGCCAGATGGCCGGTCTGGGCAAGGAGGTGGACACCATCATGGTGCCCGTCGGCGGTGGCGGGCTGCTTGCGGGTGTGCTGTCGTACGTCGCCGACATGTCGCCGGCCACTCGCGTGGTCGGTGTGGAGCCCAAGGGTGCGGCGTCGCTGAGCGCCGCGGAGCATGCAGGAGAGCCGGTGACGCTGACCGACATTGATCCGTTTGTCGACGGCGCGGCGGTGAAGCGAATCGGGGACGTTCCCTTTGAGGTGTTCCGGAGCCACCGTGATCTCACCGAACTGCTCATCGCGGACGAGGGTGCGGTGTGTACCGAGATGCTCGGGCTGTACCAGAACGAGGGCATCATTGCCGAGCCCGCGGGGGCACTATCCATCGCGGGGCTGAAGGACGCGAACCTGGAGCCTGGTTCGACCGTGGTGTGCATCATTTCTGGCGGTAACAACGATGTGCTCCGCTACGCAGAGGTGATGGAGCGTTCGCTGGTGCACCGGGGCTTGCGCCACTACTTCCTGGTCAACTTCCCGCAGGAAGCGGGGCAGCTACGGTCGTTTCTCACAGACATTCTCGGTGAGGAGGACGACATCGTACTTTTCGAGTACCTCAAGAAGAACAACAGGGAAACCGGCGCGGCACTCGTCGGCCTCGAGCTCGCGCGGGCGGAGGACCTAGCCCCCCTGATGGCTCGCATGGCCGCCTCGCCGATCGAGTGCCGGCGCCTTGAGCCGGGCACGCCTGAGTACGAGTTCATCGTCAACGGTTAGCGCTGTGGACGCCGCATACGCCGTGCCCGCAGGCCCTGCCCGGCACGAGATTGAGATCAAACGCTCGCGTTTCATCTGCATCGTCGAACGGGCCCGCACGGAAGAAGAAGCGCGAGACGTGATCGCGGCGGCGCGCGAGGAGTTCCCGGATGCGCGGCACCACTGCTCAGCGTTCATCGTTCACGTTGAGGACGCGCAGCCCATCGAGCGCTCCTCCGACGACGGCGAGCCGTCGGGCACCGCGGGCAAACCGATGCTGGAAGTGCTCAAAGGCTCCGGCCTCCACGACATCGTGGCCGTAGTAGTGCGCTACTTCGGTGGGGTGAAGCTGGGAACTGGAGGCCTGGTCAGCGCCTATACGCACTCCGTCTCCGACACGCTCGAGCTCGTGCCGCGGGCAGTCAGGCAGCCCCGCGAGCTCGTGAGGGTTGAGCTGCCGCACGTCGAGGCCGGACGCATCGAGGCAGAGCTGCGCAACGCGGGTGTCAGTGTCGTGGACGTGGAATACGGCGCGAACGCCGCCTACACGCTCGCGGTGGAGCCCGGGCACAAGGCGCGTCTCGACGACCTGTTGGCCGCCCTCACCCAGGGCCAGACCAGTTCCACCGCTGCCGGGCACACCTGGATCGAGCGTCTCACGGGGGATGCGTCGCGGTAGAGCACTACACTGTGGTGCCATGACACTGCAGCCCCGACCGAACAACCCCATCGAGCAGCGCAAAGCAGCGGTGCGCCACTACACCCGCAACGCGGCGCTTTTCGCTGGCGGTGGCGTAGCCGGCGGCATCGCCCTCGGCTTGCTCGCTGGCTCCTGGTCCATCTTCATCCTCGGCCTGGTCATCGCAGTCGCTGGCGGTGCGGTGAATTGGAACAAGGTGCAGCGCATTGTGAACCACAAGGACCAGTACTAGAAAGTGACGGCACCCAGCGAGAGCGCGGTGCGTATCGACGTCTGGCTGTGGGCCGTACGAATCTTCAAAACCCGCAGCCAGTCGGCCGAAGCGGTGCGCGCCGGGCATGTAAAGCTCAACGACAAGGCGGTCAAGCCCTCTGCCCAAGTCGTCCCAGGCGACGAAGTGAAAGTGTGGAAGGACCACCGCACCATGATCCTGGAGGTCACCGGCACGGTGAGCAAACGCGTCGGCGCACCCATCGCGCGAGCGTGCTACATCGACTTCTCCCCGCCGGCGCCGAGCATTGACGTGTTGCTCAGCATGCCCATGCGCGACCGCGGCGCCGGACGGCCGACGAAGAAGGAGCGGCGCGAGACGGATCGCCTGCTCGGGCGACGCAAGTAGGAAGCTGGCCTACTCCTCGCCGCGTAGCTGGGCTAACCGGGCGGTGAGCTTCTTGCGCCGCAACTGGGGGCGGTTGCCAGCGTCGGCGGTCCGGGAGATGTGGTCGGTGCCGAAGCGGTTGAGCAGGATGTCGTCGACAAGTCGCACTTGCCCGGGGACGAACGCGTAGTGCAGTGAGTGCGAGACGGCCTCGATGTCGGCGGGGTTGGTGAGCTCGGTGAGCTGCGAGACCGTCTCGATGCCGTGGGCGTGGAGCAGCTCGGTGAGGAAGCGGTAATCGGACGCGCGGGAGAGCGGGTACGTCGCACCCACGAGGACGGTGAGGATGCCGGGGAGGGTCTCTGGGGAGATGCGCGCGTCCGCATCCGGGTTAAAGACGGCGTGCGAGCCGCCCTTTCGCAATGAGACGCTCGCGATCTGGTCGAATTGCTGGTCTGCGAGTTCGATCAACCCTGCGGCCAGGGCGAACGCGCGATCTACCTGGGGGTCGAGGGTGCCGCCTTCGGAACGCTTGTAGCGCACGTCGTGCTCGAACTCGGCCCAGGCGTGTTGCAGCACGGTGCGGATCTGCACCTCGAAGACGACACCCACATAATCCTCAAGCCCCTCGGAGCCCGGCTCCACGCGCACCACCAGGTGGTGGGAACCGTAGCCGAAGCCGCCGGCGATGCGGGTTTCTTCCGCTTTATCCACGCTGCGCAGGATCTCGAATTGGTCGGCGAGCAGGCGCTGAACGGCGGGGATTTCGGTGGAGTGCAGCACCGTGATGCGTGCGCCGATGATGTCGCGGATTTCGTTCCACGGGTCGGGGTAGACCGGGGTGCCGTCGCTACGCGTCTTGCGGGCCTTTTCCTTGAGGGAGGGCCAGGACTTCACCCGCACGTCCACGCGGTCGAAATTGATGCCGGCGTCGCGCATGAGCTCGTGCAGCGAGTGGTGGAACGTCGTCGCCGCGTCGGGGTGGTCCTTGACCCAGGCAAAGTAGGTCGACCCCAGCCGCGCAATGGTGTCGTTGTTGGACTTACTCACCCGCGCCCCTTTCCAATAGGACTGCCGGCAACGTTTGGGTGAGCTCCGCCGCATCGACGGTGCCCGCGTAGGTGCGGCCGGTGAGCCGGTCCGTCCACTCGCCGTCGGGAAGCGACACGGTCGTGTGTCCCCAGCCGTTGCGCGCAAGCTTTAAGGGGTGGCGCACGGCGAGGACGATTACCTCGACCTGGCCCGTGTTGGGGGCGGTGCGGGCGATGCCCACGACGTGCTCGTAGGCGTCCCCTTCAGCGAATGCCGCCTGGTAGCCACCATCCAAGAACAGCTCGGGGCGCTCGCGGCGCAGGTGGAGGGCCTCGCGCACGATGTGCAGCTTCGCTTGATCCGGTGCGTCAAAATCGGGCTTGTCCAGCGCTTCGCGGCGCGCGGTGTAGTCCACGAACCGGCGGTTATCGGGGTCCACCAGTGAGAAGTCCAGAAACTCGGTGCCTTGGTAGATGTCGGGGATGCCGGGGCCGATGAGCTGGAGCAGCTTTCGGCCCAGGGACACGGTGATCCCCCTGTCGTCGAGACGCTTCGCGAACGCGGCGAGGTCAGGCGTTGCCGGGCCGTCGAGCAGCCGGGCGACCCACTCCGTCAGCGCGTCCTCGTAGTCCAGGTTGTTGTCGTACCAGCTGGTGCGGCGGTCCGCCTCGCGCGCGGCCTTGACGGCGTAGGCCTGCACGCGCTCACGGAAGTCGTCGGTGGGCACGCCGTCGCGCGGCCAGGCGCCGAGGATGTTCTGGATTAAGAAGTGGCCCGCCGCCTCGTCTGGGGGCGGGGTCAGTGCGAAGGTGGTGGCCACCAGTTCGGCGAAGGCGTCCGGTACCTCGGAGATCTCGAGGATGCGCGCGCGGGTGTCTTCGGAGCGCTTCGTGTCGTGGGTCGACAGCGACGTCATGGCGCGGGGCCACAGCCGCCCGCGCTCGTCCTGCAGCAGGTGGAACTCCGCGGGGCTCACACCGAAGCGCCCCGGTGCACCGCCAACCTCTTGCAGCGCCACCAGCCGGCTCGCCTCGTAGAACAGCGTGTCCTCCACGCCCTTCGCCATCACAGCGCCGCAGACTTGGGCAAAGCGGGTCGCGGCCTCGCCCCCTGCTAGCAGTGCCGCGGCTACGAGGTCCAACGCTGCGGGCTCGATTTCTAGGTTGCTGCCCGAAAGCTGGGCGATCACGGTTGCAGTCACGCGAGACAGGGACCGGTAGTCGGCCCGGTACACCGGCATTCGCGCAATGAGCGCAACCGCGGCCTCGGTAAGAGCCTCATCGCTCACACCGGAGCCGTCGGTCGTCAGCGTGTCGCGCCGGATGGCGCGGACCAGGCGGCGGATCTCTGCGACAAGCTCCTCGCGGGCCACGCGGGCCTTGTGGTGGTGCTCTCGTGTCAGCAGGGCAGCCTCGTCCCACGTCGAACCGGAGTAGCGGTAGGCCACCGCGCCCAGCGTTTGCTCGGCGGAGGGGTCGACGAACACGCCGTCGAACTCGCGTAACGCGTCGTAGCCGGTGGTGCCGTTGACGTTGAGGCGTGGGTCCAAAGGCTCGTCGACGGCGAGGATCTTTTCCACGATGAGCCAGCGGTCCTGCCCGATCATCTCGCGCAGGCGGGTGAGGTAGGCGAAGGGGTCGGCGAGCCCGTCCGGGTGGTCGACGCGGATGCCGTCGATGAGCCCGCCGTCGATAAGCGATTTCAGCGTCGAATGCGTCTCGTCGAAGACAGCGTCGTCCTCCTGGCGGATGCCGGCGAGTCCGTTGACGGAGAAGAAGCGGCGGTAGGAGATGACGCCGTCGCTCCAGTACATGAGGCGGTAGTGCTGGCGGTCGTGCACTGCCACGGGGTCGTCGTCCAAGCTGGCGTAACTGCCCGGGGCCAGCGGGAAGACGTGGTCGTGGTAGGTGAGTACGTCCTCGCCGTCGATGTGCTCGAGCTTGAACGCCGCCACGTCGTCGGTGCTGCCGAGCACCGGCATGCCCAGCCGGCCGCCCGCGCCGTTGTCATCGTCCCAGTCGATGTCGAAGTAGGCGGCGAAATTAGAACTTCGGCCGTGCTTGAGCACGTCCCACCACCAGCGGTTCGTGCGCGGCGTTTCCACCCCGAGGTGGTTGGGCACGATGTCGACCACGAGCCCCAGGCCCGCCTCGTGCGCCGCGTTGGCGAGCGCGGTGAACCCCTCGATGCCGCCGAGCTCCGGGTTCACCAGCTGGGGATCCACCACGTCGTAGTTGTGGTTCGACTCCCTACTCGAGGCGAAGATGGGGGAGAGGTAGAGGTGGGACACGCCGAGATCGCGCAGGTAGGGGACGAGCTCTGCCGCGTCGGCGAAGCCGAAGGCGCGCCCCTGCGGGTCGGCGAATGGGCCGCGCAACTGCAGGCGGTACGTGGACGTGATGGGGCGGGGCATGTGTGGGCTCCTTCGCGGCGGACGGTACAACCTCACACACAGTAGTCCGGCGCGCTCGCCTGGGCGCGAGCGTCTACGGCACCGGCAGGAGTGGGAACCCCACGGAGTAGGTCAGCACCGCGTCGTCGCCGCAAATGGCCGCGACTTCGTTGGCGCTGGCATCGAACACGAACAGCTCCTGCAAATCCCGCGACGCGTAGATCAAGCCGCTCGCAGGCTGCAGGACGGCCTCGAAGTGACGGTGCAGCACCGTGAACGTTTTCGGGTGAGCCAGCCACGCCGCAGCGGGCACGCCGTGGCCGTCGACTTCGTATCCCCGCGGCAGCTCGTGGCCATCACCCAGCTGCGCGGAGGGGCAGCGGACGAGAAACTCAATGCCGTGGGGCCGGTGCGCGCGCCTGACCAGCTGGTCGGCGGCGAGGTTCCACATCTGGTGCACCGACATCCCGGCCGCACCCACCTGCTGGTGCGTCAGCCCCCGCTCGCCCGGGCAGATGCCGTCGAAGACGCACACCAGCCCCTGGGAAAGGTGGATGTAGGCAGTCGAGGAGCTAAAGCCGGGCGCGAGCCAGCCACCGGCGCGCTTCGTCGCGTCGTCGAACCGGGCAAGGCGGGCAGTGACGGGCAGGTGGGTGGGGTGGCTGAGGGAAGGTTTCGTGAGCAGGTGCATGGGTATTAGACGCAGCAGCACCCCGCCCGGTTCCCTCACTGAGGGAAAAATTTTCTAAAAGGGCGGCTGCTCGCTCAGACCCAGCGCCTGCAGGAGCTGTTCCGCGGACCAAAACGCGATGTCCTGGCCCTTGTCGCGCAACTCGCGCGCCCGCTTCTCCTTCGACGTGACGCTGGCCCAATCGCCCACGACCAGCACGGTGGTCTTCTTGGTCACGTTCTTGCCCACTTGCCCGCCCTGCTCCGCGATGCCGGCCCACAGCTGCCCCTTGTCGTACGGGTCGAACTCGCCGGTGAGGGTCACGTGCTCGCCGTAGAGCAGCGCGTTCGGGTCGGCGTCGGGGTTCGGCTCCGGCACGGTGTCCGGCGTGGCCACCGACTGCCATGGCGCGGGGCGTTTGCTTTTCGACGGCTCCGTCGCCCGCCCCTTGCTCACCGGCCCGCCCTGGTTTGACCCGCGCGGCTGTGAGGCCGCGGCAACGGCGGCGTCGACACCGCCCTCGCTTAAACGCTGGGCCTGGGCGGCGCGCCCGGCGCCGGAGCGGTCCCGGAGCACAGGGGTCACCCGGTCCTCGTCGATCACCCCGAGCGTGAAACCGTTGTCGTGAACGAACCCGACCAGGCTGCCCGAGTAGTTGGCGTCACGAGCCAGCCCGAGCATCACGCCCGCGCACGCGGCGGCGTCCTCGCAGGCATCGTGGTGGTGGTGAAGTTCCACGCCGAAGTGCTCGGCCAGGGTCGGCAGCCTGTGGTTGGCCACGTCGAGTTTCGTTGCGCGCGCCTGCGCAAGCGTGCAGGCGAAAAGCATCCTTGGCACCTCCACCCCGGCCGCGCGGCTCGCGTCGCGCAGCGCGGACGCGTCGAACTGCGCGTTGTGGGCCACTAGCGGCAGGTCACCGACGAACTCGACCATCTTGGGAATGCATTCCGCGACGCTCGGAGCGTCAGCCACGTCCTCGGGCCGGATGCCGTGGACGGCGATGTTGCCTTCTTCGAACGCATCCAGGCCCGCCGGCGGCTGGCACAGCCAGGAGACGCGCTCCACTTCCTCGCCGTCGATGACCTTCACCAGCCCGATCTGGCAGATCGACCCCCAGCGGGGGTTGGCCGTTTCCACATCGAAGCCGACGAAGGAGAATCCGGGGATGCCAGCGCCGCCCGCGGCGGCAAGGGGTGCGGATTCGGGTGCGCGGCCGGCGCGGGCGTCGTCGATAAGCGAGGCGAGCGCGCGTGGGCCCTCGCTGTCGCCGGGCGCGAAGCTGATGGTGGTAGCCACCTCGCCCGCCTCGATGACGACGGCTGCGGGCCGCCACGCGTCGCCCTCGCGAACGGTGACGTCGGTGACGTCTGCGACGGCGACGGTGCGGTCGGCCCCACTGCCGTTAAGGGACGCGGCGAGCGGGGTGGGGGTGACAATCAGCTGCTCGTTCGTCGCTGAGACGGTGGCGCCGTGCGCCGAAATCACTTGTCGCCCTCTCCCGCCGGCGGCTGGGTACGCCGCAGCACCACGGTGGAGCGCTGCCCGACGGTGATCGTGGAGCCCGCAGTGACAGCCTCTGCGCCGTCGCGGAAGCCCAGCGGCTCGGTGGTGTCCACCACGACCTCCCACTCGTTGCCGAAGCGCTCCGCGGGGATGGTGAACTCGATGTCTTCGTAGTGGGCGTTGAACATGAGCAGGAATGAATCGTCGATCACCCGCTGGCCGCGGCTGTCCGGTTCGGAGATGGCCTCACCGTCGAGGTAGACCATCAGGCACTTGCCAAAGGCGTGGTTCCAATCATCGTCCGTCATCAGCGTGCAATCCGGCGTCAGCCACGCGATCTCGCGGCCGTGCTCCTCGTCGCCCAGCGCGCCCCCGCCAAGGAAGCGGCGCCGGCGGAACACCGGGTGATCCTTGCGCAGCTGGATCAGGCGACGGGTGAAGTCGTGCAGGTCGGACGCCTCCTCGAGCTTCGACCAGTCCATCCACGCGATCTCGTTGTCCTGGCAGTAGACGTTGTTATTGCCGCCCTGGGTGCGAGCGATCTCGTCGCCGTGCGCGAGCATCGGGGTGCCCTGGGACAGAAGAAGGGTGGTGAGGAAGTTGCGGCGCTGGCGGGCGCGCAGCTCGAGCACCTGCGGATCCTCGCTCGGACCTTCCTCGCCGCAGTTCCAGGAACGGTTGTGGCTCTCGCCGTCGCGGTTGTCTTCCCCGTTGTCCTCGTTGTGCTTCTCGTTGTAGCTGACCAGGTCGTTCAGCGTAAACCCGTCGTGGGCGGTGATGAAGTTGATCGAGTGCGTCGGGCGGCGGCCGTTGTGCTGGTACAGGTCGGAAGAACCCGTGAGGCGGGACGCGAACTCTCCCAGGGTGGAGTCCTCGCCGCGCCAGAAATCGCGCATGGTGTCGCGGTACTTACCGTTCCACTCGCTCCACAGGGAGGGGAAGTTGCCCACCTGGTAGCCGCCTTCACCCACATCCCACGGCTCGGCGATGAGCTTCACCTGGCTCACCACCGGGTCCTGCTGCACGAGGTCGAAGAAGGTGGCCAGGCGGTCCACATCCGAAAACTCGCGGGCCAGGGTAGAAGCCAGGTCGAAGCGGAAGCCATCGACGTGCATGTCGGTGACCCAGTAGCGCAGGCTGTCCATGATCAGTTGCAGCGAGTGCGGCTGGCGCACGTTGAAGGAGTTACCTGTGCCGGTGTAGTCCATGTAATGGAACTTGTCGCCGTCGACCAACCGGTAGTAGGCCTCGTTGTCAATACCGCGGAAAGCGATTGTCGGGCCCATGTGGTTGCCCTCGGCGGTGTGGTTGTACACCACGTCCAGGATGACCTCCATGCCCGCCTCGTGGTAGGCGCGCACGAGCTGCTTGAACTCAGCCACCGCGTCCCCGGGTGCGTCCGAGGAGGCGTAGTTGTTCTCCGGGGCGAAGAATCCGAAGGTGTTGTAGCCCCAGTAGTTCCGTAGCCCCAGGTCACGCAGTCGATCGTCCTGCAGGAACTGGTGGACCGGCAGCAGCTCGATGGAGGTGACGCCGAGGTCCTTCAGATAGTCGATCATCGCCGGGTGCGCCATGCCGGCGTAGGTGCCGCGCAGCTGCTCCGGGATGTCGGGGTGCGTCTGCGTCATGCCCTTGACGTGACACTCGTAAATCACCGTCTCCTCGTCCGGGATGCGCGGTGCACGGTCGTCGCCCCAGTCGAAGAACGGGTTGATTACCACGGACAACATGGTGTGGCCCAGCGAATCCTCTTCGTTGCGGCCCGTGCCCGGCTCCTCGGCGTGGATGTCGTAGGAGAACAGGGAGGAGTGCTGGTCGAACTCCCCGTCGAACGCCCGCGCGTATGGGTCCACCAGCAGCTTGTTCGGGTCGCAGCGCTTCCCATCGTTCGGGTCCCACGGGCCGTGAACGCGGTAGCCGTAGCGCTGCCCGGGGCTCACACCTGGCAGGTAGGCGTGCCAGACGAAGTTATCCACTTCCTCCAGGTTGACGCGGGTTTCGTTCCCGTCGTCGTCGATGAGGCAGAGCTCCACCGCCTCAGCTACCTGGGAAAAGAGCGCGAAGTTGGTGCCCGCGCCGTCGAAAGTGGAACCGAGGGGGTACGCGTTGCCCGGCCACACGATCGGCTGCGCATCATTGGCGGTGTCAGTCATGGGGCCAAATCCTATCGCATCACGCGCCCATCTCCCTGTCAGTGCGTGGCCGCGCGAACCACCATCCCATCCAGCAAATATTCAACGGCGCGAGCGTGCGCCTGCTGGGCAGCGGCGGCGTCCGCGTCGTCCGCGCCACCGGGCAGCCCGGTAAGTTCCGCCAGCTGCGCGCTCGACTGGTGCACCGCGGCCTCGCCGATAGTGAGGTGGAGCAGGCCGAGCGCGACGGCGCGGATGTGATCTCCGGCCACCTGCCCGTCTGCGGTTTCCGCGGCGAAGGCCTCCACCGCCTCCTCGAAGCGGTGGGAGAGGGCCTCCCGGACCGGTGAGCCCGGCTGCCCAACCGCGGCAACCAGCACCTCCGCACCGTCGCGGACCCCGAGCGTCACCTCGCGCAGGCGGGCGCTGAGGACGGCGGGGTCGGGCACGGAGTCGTCGAAAAGCGGCTGCACTATTGCCTGCGCCATGGACGCGATGAGCTCCTGCTTGTTCGCAATGTGCCAGTACAGCGCGCCAGGCGCGACGCCGAGTGCGGCAGCGACTCGGCGCATGGACACGTCGCCGAGACCGTACTCAGCGAGGATGGCCAGCGCCGCGTCGGTGATTCGCTCTGGCGATAGCTGCATACGGCCACACTGTAGTCGGGCACGCGCCCGGGCCATTCGGCTAGTTCACAGAAACCAGACAGAACAATCGCACCGCAGTGGCACCGGTTGGCCAGTGTGCGATTGCTACTATTTCCTGCAGCACATGCCCGGTTCGATTTCGGGCGCCCCGGCCGGCTCTGCGCCGGGGCACGACTAGGAGGAAAGAATCATCGTGAGGTTGCACACCACAAAGACGACTGCTGTTTGCGCATCCGCCCTCGCACTCGTGCTCCCGCTGACCGCCTGCGGCTCGTCCGACGACGCAGCCTCCGGCGGGCTGTCCACCGCGGCTGAGGCACCGGGCTCGGCGGAGACCTCAGCTGTTGACGGGGCGTCCTCCGAGACCGCAGATGTCGCCTCCGAGACCACCACGCCGGAGGGTTCCACGGCGACGGAGACGACCCGGGTGACGTCGAAGAATAACGAGAAGAAGAACGACAAGACCACCGCGAAGAAGGAAAACCAGGCCGCGGGCAACCAGGGCGAGGCACCCACGATCGCGAACCCGTTTGAAAACGGTATGCCGAAGAACACCAACCAGCCGCTCGCCAGCGGGAAGGAGGGTTCGGAGGCGGACCGCAAGCAGATGGAAGAGACCGCTCGCGCGGTGCTTAACCCGCCGTCGTTCGCGGAGTGGACGAGCACCATCCTGGACAACTCGTGCAAGGCCGTCGTCGACCCGATGATGGATGAGCTCAACCGCCAGGGCCTGACGTTGGAGCAGGTGGAGGAGGCCGGTCGTCTGGCCGAGTCCCAGGGCCAGGCAATCGAACTGCCGCGCACGGAGGTACGTATCGACGATGTCCGTGTCGACGGCAACCGCGCATCCGCCAGCCTGACCGCAAAGAGCGATAGCGGCGAGCAGACCGAGACCATGATCTTTGAGAAGGAAGACGGCCGCTGGAAGCTCTGCAACTAAGGTGCGTCGACGCCAGGCACTAGGGCCTTTAGTTGGGGCGGGTGCGGGGCTTGTTGCCCTCGCACTCGCTTTTGGCGTCCTCGGGGGAGTGTGGTGGGGTGCGTCGCGGCCCGCGTATCTCGCCGAGGTCGCCGATGGCGGGGTGCGCATCGACTCCGCGGCGAGTCCGGTCAACACCGAGTTCGCCGCTTTCGGCTGGTTCGCGGTGATCACCGGGCTCATCGGCACCCTGCTCGCCGCCGCGGCGTGGCGTGTCACGCGCCGCCGCGGCATCGGAGGTGCCGGGTGGCTGTGGTGGCTCATCGTCTGCGCCGCCGCCGCAGCGCTGACGGTGTTCGTCTTCGGCAACTGGTCCGCCCTCATGTTCCACCAGGTGCCGAGCCACGAGGAGCTTGAGTTGCTTAGCGACGGCTCACGTTTCCACCTCATCCCTCCAATCAACCCCGGGGCGGGCTGGCTCGCGGGGCCGTTCACCGCGGCGCTGGGCTATTGGTGCGCGAACGCGCTTAGCCCCGCGGAGCCGGCTAGTCCCGCGGCGGCCACTGCACCGCAGAGTGCCCCTGCAGCTGCCGGCTGAGGTGATCGACGGTAGCCAGGCCCGCGACCAGGGACGAGACGACGAACTGGCCGAGCTGCTGGCGAGACGCCCCACCGCCGGCCCACATCGTGCTCTCGGCGTGCAGGTGCAGGGTGCCTTCGTACTCGTGCAGGTACGTCGACGTGGTCGCGCTGCGTTCGTTGACGTCGTTGCACAACAACCAGGTGCTGAGGAAGTCGTCCCCGGCGTCAAGGCCCGTGTCCCACATCGCGGTGACCCGCGCGTAGTGGGCGGTGGCCGGGTCGCCGTCCACTGTGAGCGCGAACGGCACCCCGTTGACCCCCGTCGCCACCACGCCGTCGTCGTCATCGACCGCGTAGGCGAATTCCACCGCCTCCAACGTGCGTGTGAGCGCGTTGGTGTCGATGGATCGAATGGTGGTGTCGGCGGGGCCGCCGGAGGCGTCGAAAAGCTCTGGTGCTTGGGTGACGTCGCGGGTTTCGCCGCGCGCCATGTGCCGCGAGGATGGGTGGCGGCCGAGGAGGATGTCCGCGTCTTGGGCGCGCATGAGCTGCGGGGGCAATGGCTGATCCAGGCGCGCGTCCAAGAAGCGTTCGCGCATGCGGGTGGAAAAGAGTGCGGCGTGCTCGAATGCGTCGGCGAGCTCGCCCGCCAGCTGGTCGTCCGTGAGCCCGTGGGTGGCGCGGATGCCGCGCCTGGTTGCTACCCGGAAATCGCCGCCGTCCCCAAGCCGGTAGGACGCGACCGGGCCGACGCGGTCGTGGTTCCAGGTGTTGAGGAATTTCGCGAGCGCCGTAGCGTGGGAAAAGTCGGTGGGGATGCGCTCGATCGTGTCCACCACGAGCATCAGCGGGCGTTCGTGGTGCATCCACAGCACGGAGGTGTAACCGTGCGCGCCCACCACGAGGCGGTCCACCCGGTCGATCTGATCCGCGGCGGAGACGACCTCAAACCCCAAGCTCTCCAGCGCCGCGGCGGCGCGTTCGAGGGTGACCTCGGCAGGCGGGGGCGAGCTCTGGGGTGCGCTGTGTCTTCCCATCAGCCTCGCCTCCTTGCCAACTGCTTTCCGACGGTAGCGCCGTCTCCTGCTCGAAGCATAGGCTGCGGCTGCGTCTACACTGTCGGCGGTATGCCCGCGGCGATGTGAGGAGGTTAGTCGGTGGCCGGAGTCGGTCAGTCCGTATTCGAGTCGACATTCGTGATGGTGATGTTCCTGCTCGCAGGATTGCTCGTCGGCGGTGTGTGGTCGTCGTACCAGCGCGGGTCGCGCACGACGACGGCCATCCTCGCGGTGCTGGCCGCCGCCGCGTTGGTGCTTGCGGGCGTCACCTTGCTGGAGGTGAACTGATGTTTCGCGCCGAGCCCCTCACTCGCGCGGAGGTCGAATCCCTCACCAGCGTCTGGAAGGCCCGCGGGCTCGTCCCGGTGCTCATCGCCGTCGCCGCCGCGTTTGCTGCGTGGTCACTGCTGCTGCCGGTCGTGCCCACCGCCGTGATCGACGCAGGCCAGCCCGCATCGCTCGCGGGCATTTCCACCGGCGTGTTCATGGGTGCGACCGTGATCACCCAGGTGTTTACCCCGTGGGCGCTGCGCACGCTGGGCTACCGCATCGTTATGGCGGTCTCGTCGCTCCTGCTGGGCATCCCGGCGCTGGGGTACATGCTGGGCATGGATCCGCTGCCCCTGCTCACCGTGAGCGCGATCCGCGGCATCGGCTTCGGCGCGCTGTCGGTGGCCGAGGCCGCGATTGTCGCCGAGCTCGTGCCCCTGCGTCTTCTGGGCGGGGCGACCGGTGTTTTCGGCATGGTCGTCGGCTTGGCGCAGATGCTGGCGTTACCGTCCGGTCTGGCCCTGGTGCAGGTCATCGGCTACAACGCCGTCTACGTCATCGCCGCCGTCATCGGCGCCGTCTCGCTTGTCGCCTGCGCCGCAATCCCACCCATTCCGCCGGCGGATCCCGGTGTGCAAAACCAGCAACCGGTGCGGGTGCCCACCTGGCACCTGGTGTTGGTGCCGGCGCTAGCGCTGATGTTCGTCACCACCGCCTACGGGGCGATCACGAACTTCTTGCCGGTATCCATGCGCCAGCTCGACCCGATCTCCGGCGCAGCGTTCGGCGGCGTGATGCTGGGTGTCATGAACTTCGCTTCCATGTGGACGCGCTTCATCGCCGGCAAGGTGATGGACCGCCGCGGTTACCCGGGCACGGTGCTCATCCCGTTCCAGATCTTGTGCGCGCTCGGCGTGCTCATGATGGCGGTGATCCTGGCGCTCGAGCTGCCGGTGTGGACGATGTTCGTTGCCGCCCTGTTCTACGGCGCGGGCTTCGGCGGGGTGCAAAATGAGGCGCTGACCATGATGTTTTACCGCCTGCCGCGGCATAAGAACTCGGAGGCCTCCGCCATTTGGAACATCGCCTTCGACGGCGGCACCGGGCTTGGCTCCACGGTCTACGGCATGCTCATCGTTTCCATCGCGTTCGCGCCGATGTTCGGCATTGCCGCCGGCGTGATCGCACTCGGGCTTGTGGTCACGGTGCTGGATCGCCGTCTGGGGCGCCACCGCGTGGTCGAGGTGAATAACTTGTCCACGCGCCTGCGCTCCGTGCAGGCACCGCGGCGCTACAACACGGACAAACCCCGGGGCTAGACTGACCAACCATGACGCACGCTGGATTGACCGTCGCAGTCCTTGACTTGGCCGGGGCCGAGGCGGTGGCACACACCCTGCGCGAGGTGGGCGCGCACGCTTCGGTCACGTCTGACCCCAAGGTTGCCGTGGAGGCTCACGGCCTGGTCATCCCCGGTGCCGGGACCTTCGCCGACACGCTCGCTGGGCTCACCAGCCTGAGCGGCGCTCGCGTCGTTGGCCAGCGCCTCGCCGGCGCGCGCCCGGTACTCGCGCTCGGCAGCGCCATGGACGTGCTCTTTGAGCAATTGCTTGACGACGGCTCCGTCACCACCGCCCTGGGCGAGTGGCCCGGGGCCGTCGAGAAGCGAGCTGGCGAACGAGTTGGTGCACGCCTTGAGGCTGCGGCTGGCTCCGCGATGCTGCGCGGCGTGGAGTCGGACGCCGAGTTCGTGTTCGCGGCCGACGCGGTGGCGCTGGCATTCGAGCTTGCACGCGACGAGTTCATCGCCTACCCGCGCCTGAGCTGGGCTGAAGTCGGCGGCGAGCGCATCCTCGCCGCAGTCGAAAATGGCTCGCTGTGGGCTGCGCAGTTCCTTCCGGAGTGCTCCGGCGACGCAGGGCGCGCGGTGCTGCGGAACTGGCTCGGGCAGCTGTAGCGGGGGAGCGGGATGGAGTCACTCGGCGAGTACCTGCAGGTCGCATCGGGCGCGGTAGATGAGGCGCGGGAGATTTTCGTCTCCCACCTGGGCGCGGCGCCTGCGTTGCGCAAGGGGCCGGGCAACTTTGCCACCGAGGCTGATCTGCGCATCGAACAACTCCTGCGCGACCGCCTTACCCAGGCCACTGGGATCAGCGTGTTCGGCGAGGAACGCGGAGGGCACCTCGACCCGGAAGCGTGCTGGGTCGTGGACCCGATTGACGGCACGTCGAACTACTCCGTGGGCAACCCGAATTGCGCGATCTTGGTTTCGCTCATCCTGGGCGGCCAGCCGGTGGTGGCGGTCACCGATGCGCCGCTGCTCAACATGCGCCTCACCGCCACTGAGGCAGCGCCGGTGGAGCTCAACGGGGAGGTGCTTCCGCCGGTTGGGCAGCACGAGGCCGCCGCCGAGCAGGTGGGGCTGGGCTCGCTGGGTTCAGCCGGCGGCCAGCGTTACCCGGAGGAAGTGCGCCTCCGCATCGCTGCGGGCCTTCCGCGCGAGCGCCTCCGGCCGCGCATCAGTGGCTCTGTGGGCGTTGACCTCGCCTTCGTCGCGCAGGGCATTTTCCAGGCCGCGGTGAACTTCTCGCCATACGTCTGGGACAACGCCGCCGGCGTGTTGCTTGCGCGCAGCGCGGGCGCCGAGGTGACGGCGGCGGACGGCTCGCCGTGGGCGCCTGGCAAGGTTGGGGTCATCGCGGGCACGCCGACTGCGCACGGCAAGGTGCTTCGCACGATGATCGAGGCATTGGGCCCGGACGGGCCGGAAAGGCAGGCACAGTGAGCACAGTGAGCGCACCTTCGCAGCTTGGTCGGCGGGCAGCCCGCGCGGGCGCGGCCCTAGTGGGTATCTCGGGCGTCGTTGTCTGGGCGGTGTCTCAAATGACGTGGATGCAGGTGGACTACCTCGACGACCTCGCGGGCGACGGCACTGCCGCCCTGCGCGGCGCCGAATGGTCAACGGAGCTCAGCGCCGTCGCCGTGCTGCTGCTCGCCGGCATGGTGGCTGGGTTTGCGTTGCGACGCACCGGCCGACGCGTCGTCGGTGCTGTATGCGCCGTCGCCGCTGCCGCGGCCGCAGCGCCAGGGATCAAGCTTTTGGCGGGCGGTGGCGACGCGCAGCGCGCCCACGCCATCCTGAGCGCGGGGTCGGAGACCACGCAGTCCGCGTCCCATGCGGTGATTTCGCAATGGGCGGAGGTGGTGTCGGTGGCGGTGCTGCCGGCTGGGCCGTCGATAAGCGTGCTTGGCTCGGTGCTCGGTCTGATCGGTGGCGCGCTGCTGGCGCTGCGCCCGGGCAGCGACGCCCCGCGCCAGCACAAGTACGAGACGGAGGCGGTGCGGATGGATAATGTCCGCGCGGATTTGGAGGAAGACCCGTCGTCAGGACGGGTGTTGTGGGATGCGCTGAGTGCGGATATCGATCCCACCCAAGATCCAACCCGGGAGGGGGATTTCGGCTCGCCGGGACGCACCCGCTAGCCTTAGAAGCCGGAACCCCCCTGCACACGGAGGAACGGCATGTCGGCACCGGAGGTTGAGCGCAGCGTTGTCGCTGGCGTCCTCGCCGACGTTGCTCGGCGCGAGGCCCGGTTGCCCTTCAAAGAAGTCAAAGCACGTTCACGAGATATGGCGCCGACCCGGGATGTCCGGGCGGCGCTTTTGCGTCACGGGTGCGGCGTGATCGTCGAAATTAAACGCAGTTCCCCCGTGTTCGGGCCCACGGTGGAAGAGCAGACCCCGGTCGAATCTCTCGCGCGGGCGATCGAGGAAGGTGGGGCGCACCTCATCGCCTGCCAGACGGAGCGGCTTCGTTTCGCGGGCTCCCTGACCGACATGGCCAACGCGCGCGCCGCTGTGGCATTGCCCATGGTGTGCCGCGACGTCATCGTGGACCCGTACCAGATCCACGAGGCCCGGTGCTACGGGGCGGACGCGATCCCGCTCATGGTGGGCATTTTGGAGCAGCCGCGCTTTGAGGCGCTGGTGGACCGTGCCGAGGCACTCGGCATGGTCGCCGTAGCGGAGGTGCGCACACCCCAGGAGGCGGACCGAGCCCTTGCTGCGGGCGTGGGTGTCATCGCGGTGAACCACTGGACCTTCGACACCAACGCCCTCAACCCCAGCGCGTTCGCGGAGATCGCCCCGGGGCTGCCCAGCGAGGTGATCAAGATCAGCCTGGGCGGGGTGACCACCCCGCGCGACCTCATTGACGCGGCCGCCTGCGGGGCCGACGCGGTACTCGCCGCGGAGGCGGTGATGGCCGCTGGCGACGTCCTCGCCGCGACCCGCGCGTTGGCCACTGCGGGGCAGCACCCCGCTTGCCCATCCCGGCGCTAAGCCGTGCAACGTGTGCCGGGGTGGCACACTGTGTTGGTGCATACCTCACTTTTGGCCAACATTCCGTCGCCGCCGCAGGGCGTGTGGTACCTCGGCCCGATCCCCATTCGCGCGTACGCGCTGTGCATCATCACGGGAATTATCATGGCCATGGCGATATCGCTGCGGCGCTACGAAGCCCGCGGCGGCAACCCGGAGACGATCTGGGACGCGGCCATTGTGGCCATCCCCGCCGGCATCATCGGTGGGCGCGCCTACCACGTGCTCACGGACTGGGATAAGTACTTCGGTCCCGGCAAGGACCCGTGGCAGGCGTTCAACATCACCGCCGGGGGCCTGGGCATCATCGGCGCTGTCACCCTGGGCACGCTCGCCGTGTGGGCGCTCATGCGCTACAAAAAGGTGCCCATCGCCCCGCTGGCGGATTCGATCGGACCCACCATCATCCTGGCCCAAGCGATCGGGCGCTTCGGCAACTATTTCAACCAGGAGCTCTACGGCCGCCCCACCACCGTGCCGTGGGCGCTGGACATCTACTACAGGGTGGACGAGGCAGGAAACTACGCGCCGCTGACCGGGCGATCCACCGGCGAGGTGCTCACCAGCGTGCACCCGACGTTCCTCTACGAGGCGGTGTGGAACGTCGCCGTGTTCTTCGTCATCATCTGGGCTGACAGGAAGTTCCGCCTGGGGCACGGCCGGGTGTTCTGGCTCTACGTCGCGGGCTACACACTGGGCCGGTTCTTCATCGAATTCATGCGGGCGGACGAGGCGAACACCATCCTCGGCCTGCGGGTAAACACGTGGACTTCGGCCATCATCTTCCTCATCGCGGTAGTGCTGTTCCTGCTGCTGCCCAAGGGCCGGGAAACGCCGGAGGAGGTCGACCCGGCGTACCAGCGTGAAAAGGCGCACGGCGCTGACGGTGAGCCCGCGGAGGAAGATGGTGAGAAGGCCACCGCGTGGCGCGCGAGGCGCGAGGATCGCGGGTACGGTGGTGCATCGGAAGAAACGTCTCACGTAGGGAAGTAACTTCGAAATGGACAGAAAAACCAAGATTGTCTGCACGCTCGGCCCCGCAGTTGCGAACAAGGATGCAATCCTGGGGCTGGTCCGCGACGGCATGGACGTCGCGCGCCTGAACTTCTCCCACGGCGACTACCCGGACCACGAGCAAAACTACCGCTGGGTGCGCGAAGCCACGGACGAGACCGGCCACGCAGTGGGCATCCTCGCGGACCTGCAGGGCCCGAAGATCCGCCTCGGCCGCTTCGAGGGCGACGGTAAGACGGTGTGGGAAACGGGCGAGACCGTGCGCATTACTGTCGACGACATCGAAGGCACGCACGACCGCGTGTCCACCACCTACAAAAACCTCGCGGAGGACGCGAAGCCGGGGGACCGCCTGCTTGTCGACGACGGCAAGGTCGGCCTCGTCTGCACCGAGGTCGACGGCAACGATGTCGTCTGCCGCGTCACCGAGGGCGGGCCGGTGTCCAACAACAAGGGCGTGTCCCTGCCCGGGATGGACATCTCGGTTCCCGCCCTGAGCGAGAAGGATAAAGAAGACCTGCGTTTCGCTCTCCGTCTCGGCGTGGACATTGTGGCGCTGTCGTTTGTGCGCTCTCCCTCCGACGTCGACCTCGTGCACGAGATCATGGATGAGGTGGGGCGTCGGGTACCGGTCGTCGCAAAGCTTGAGAAGCCCGAGGCTGTCGACGCGCTCGAATCGATCATCCTGGCGTTCGACGCAGTGATGGTCGCCCGCGGCGACCTTGGTGTGGAAATCCCGCTTGAGCAGGTGCCGTTGGTACAAAAGCGCGTGATTCAGATCGCGCGCGAGAACGCGAAGCCGGTGATTGTGGCGACGCAGATGCTCGACTCGATGATCGAGAATTCGCGCCCGACGCGCGCCGAGGCTTCCGACGTGGCCAACGCGGTGCTCGACGGCGCGGACGCGGTGATGCTGTCAGGCGAGACGTCGGTGGGCGTGGACCCGCACAACGTGGTACGCACCATGAGCCGAATCGTGCGCTCCGCCGAGACCATGGGTGCGGTGCCGCCGCTCAATCACATTCCCCGCACCAAGCGTGGCGTGATTTCCTACTCCGCGAACGACATTGCGAACCGCCTCAACGCGCGCGCGATCGTCACCTTCACCACCACCGGCGACACCGCCCGTCGTGTTGCTCGCCTGCACCCGGAACTGCCGGTCCTGGTGTTCACACCGATCCAGCAGGTGCGTTCGCAGCTGGCCATGACGTGGGGTGCGGAGACGTTCTTGTGCCAGGAGGTGTACAACACCGACGACATGCTGAAGGTGGTGGACGAATACCTCCTCGCCATGGACGAATACAAGGAGGGTGACACCATGGTGGTCGTGGCCGGCATCCCGCCGGGGATCGCGGGCTCCACCAACACCATCCACGTGCACCAGCTGGGTGAAGACACGCGCAACCCGCAGTAGGGGTTCGCCCCGGGGGGGCTGGTCCGCGGGGGCGTTCGTTCGCGGGTGCCGGGTTTGTGTGGGGTTCGCTGGAGGTTCGGAGTTTCCAGCGAATTACTTGTAGCGAATCCCGGTTTATGGGCGATTCGCTACAACCGTTTCGCTGGGTTTGCAAGCGGGCACCCCGAAGCGCCACCGCGCCCCGGGGTTACCCTGGATGCCATGACTGGAATCCAGGTCCGAGACGCCCACCTGCACAATCTCAAAAACGTCGATGTGGACATTCCGCGCGGCCAGCTGGTGGCGGTGACGGGGGTATCGGGCTCGGGTAAGTCGTCGCTCGCGTTCGGCACCATTCACGGGGAGGGGCAGCGCCGATACTTCGAGTCGGTCGCCCCGTTCGCGCGTAGGCTGATCGGTTCCGCCGTGGACCCGCAGGTGAGCCAGGTGGAGGGGCTGCCCCCAACGGTTGCGCTGGAGCAGTCGACGTCCGGGGGAGGGGCGCGCTCCACGGTGGGGACGGTCTCCGCCCTGTCCAACAGCATCAGACTGCTGTACTCGCGCGCCGGTGACAACCCGAAGGGCCTGTACTCCGACTCGTTCTCCCCGAACACGCCCGAAGGCATGTGTCCCACGTGCCAGGGCACCGGAGTGGTGCACGAGCCGACGGAGGCATCGATGGTGCCGGATCCGACCAAGTCGATCGAGAATGGTGCGATCCAGGCGTGGCCCGGCGCGTGGGCGGGGAAGAACTTCCACGACATTCTGCAGACGCTCGGCTACGATCTGGATTCGCCGTGGCAGGACCTGCCGAAGAAGGACCGGGATTGGATCCTGTTCACGGAGGAACGCCCGGTGGTTACGGTCAAACCGCTTCGAAGGGCGGATCAGATCCAGCGCAACTACGAGGGCACGTGGCGCTCTGTGGCGAGCTACCTCACCAACACGCTCGCGGAGACGGAGTCCGACACGCTGCGCAAACGCGTCCTTTCCTACATGGAGTCGCGGGTGTGCGAAACCTGCGACGGGCGCCGCCTCAACCCGGAGGCACTGAAGGTGACCTACGCCGGTATGCCTATCGACGAGCTAGGGGCCCTGCCCCTCGACCAAGTCCACGAGGTGCTGGCAAAGCAGGAGCCAGAGAAGGGCTCAGCGGAGGACCTGCTGCTGAAGCAGATCCTGCCGGCGTTGCAGTCGGCACTCGATTTGGGGCTGGCGCACTTGAGTTTGGACCGCCCCGCGCCGACGCTGTCCGCGGGCGAGCTTCAGCGCATCCGGCTCTCGGCCCAGCTGCGCTCGGGGCTATTCGGCGTTGCCTATGTGCTCGACGAGCCGTCCGCGGGACTGCATCCTGCCGAGCGCGGCGCGGTGCTTGACATTTGCCGCCGCTTCATCGACGCCGGTAACTCCGTGCTGTTGGTGGAGCACGACATGGACCTTGTAGCGCAGACGGACTGGCTCGTAGACGTGGGCCCGCTCGCCGGCGAGCGCGGCGGCGAGGTCGTCTACTCCGGCCCCACCAGCGACTACCGCGGCGACAGCCCCACAGCCCGCGCACTAGCCAACCGCGAGCTTTCGCTTCTCGACGACCCCCGCTCACCCACCGGCTCCCTCACCCTCACCGGTGTGCGGGCGCGCTCCATCGATGGCCTTGACGTCACGTTCGGGCTCGGCCAGTTCACCGCCGTTGCTGGCGTATCCGGTTCGGGGAAGTCCACGTTGGTGAGCACGGTCCTCGCCGGCGTGCTGCGCGAAGGGGCGTCCACCGTGGTGGAGGATGACGATGGGGATGAGGGGGAGACCGGATGGGGCGTCGATAAGCGTGATGGCTTTGATGCGGTGACGCGGGTGGTGCAGATTACCCAGAAACCCATCGGCCGCACGCCGCGCTCCACCTTGGCCACGTACACCGGACTTTTCGACGGCGTGCGCAAACTCTTCGCCAGCACCGACGAGGCGAAGCGCAGGAAGTGGACCGTGTCGCGCTTTTCCTACAACGTGAAGCAGGGCCAGTGCCCGACCTGCGGCGGCGCCGGCAAGATCGAGGTGGAGCTCGTGTTCTTGCCCGGTTCCTACACCACCTGCCCGGATTGTCATGGCGCTCGCTACAACGACGAGACGCTCGAGGTGACGTGGGAGGGCCTGAACATCGCGGAGGTGCTCGGGTTAACCGTGGACGAGGCAGCAGACGTATTCGCTGACGAACCAAGGATTTATCGCGCGGTGGAAACGCTGCAGGCAGTCGGCCTCGGCTACCTCACGCTCGGCCAGGGCGCGCCGGAACTTTCCGGTGGTGAGGCGCAGCGCATCAAGCTGGCCACCGAGCTGCAACGCTCCCGCAATTCGCGCCGGGGCCACACCGTCTACCTGCTCGACGAACCAACCACCGGCCTCCACCCCGCCGACGTGCAGCTGCTGGTGACGGAGCTCAACAGCCTTGTCGACGCCGGGCAGACCGTCATCGTGGTTGAACACGACCTGTCGGTCCTCGCGCAAGCGGACCGGATCATTGAGATGGGCCCCGGCGCTGGTGCCGAGGGCGGGCGCATCATCGCCGACGGCACCCCAGCCGAGCTAGCCGCATGCGACACGGCGACCGGTCGAGTGCTCGCGGCGAGGTCCGCCTAACACTCTGCCGCTGCATAGTGGTCTCAACCTGTGGTTGAGGGATCTATGCCGTGGCAGAGTGGTCTCAACTGGTACTTGAGGGTGCTATGCCGTGGCAGAGTGGTCTCAACTGGTACGTGAGGGTGCTATGCCGCGGTAGAGTGGTCTCGACCTGTGCTTGAGGGTGCTATGCCGTGGCAGAGTGGTCTCAACTGGTACTTGAGGGTGCTATGCCGTGGCAG
>ERZ1031260.38-NODE-38-length-23955-cov-8.183640_pt1 | contig 23955 bp, 21 predicted proteins | sample MGYA00517287_ERZ1031260 | MGnify/ENA primary metagenome ERZ1031260 (study PRJEB33718, sample SAMN03159811) | human skin metagenome | collected 2014-02-25 | study: EMG produced TPA metagenomics assembly of the PRJNA266117 data set (Human skin bacterial metagenome and... | reverse complement strand
CCTACGCGTTCAACAAGTCGCACGCCGCCGGTTACGCCCTGGTGTCGTACTGGACCGCCTACATGAAGGCGAACTACACCGCCGAGTACATGGCGGCGCTGCTGACTTCGGTGGGTGACAAGAAAGACAAATCCGCGATTTATCTCGCTGACTGCCGCCATATGGGTGTCTCAGTGCTCCAGCCCGACATCAACGAGTCGGAAGAGAACTTCATCGCGGTAGGTGAAGACGTGCGATACGGTCTGGCGGCGATCCGAAATGTGGGTGCCGAGGTGGTCGAGTCGATCAAAGAAACTCGTCGCACCAAGGGTCACTTCACCGGATTCTCGGACTACTTGGACAAGATCGATCTTGCCGCCTGCAACAAGCGCATTACCGAGTCGCTGATTAAGGCCGGTGCGTTTGACTCTCTTGGACACCCGCGCAAGGGACTCATGCTCATCCAGGAGGACGCGGTCGACTCGGTACTGTCAACCAAGAAGGCTGCTGACAAAGGCCAGTTCGACCTCTTCGCGGCCTTTGGTGGGGACGAAGCTGAGGGCGCGGGTTCTGCGTTTGCGATCGAGGTGCCCGACGACGAATGGGATCGTAAGCACAAGCTCGCCCTTGAGCGCGAGATGCTCGGTTTGTACGTCTCGGGCCACCCGCTCGACGGCTTCGAAGAAGCTATCGACATGCAGACCGACACCGAGCTCACCACCATCTTGGGTGGAGAGCTCCGGCACGGTGCGGAGGTGACCATCGGTGGTCTGATCTCCTCGGTGGATCGCCGATTCTCCAAAAAGGACGGCTCACCGTGGGCCATCGTCACCATCGAGGATCACCACGGTGCCCAGGTCGAAGTGTTGTTGTTCAACAAGGTCTACGCGCTTGTCGCGCCGCAGATCGTGGAAGACAACATCATTCTGGTCAAAGCGCACGTGTCGTGGCGCGATGACCGCATGAGCTTGTTCGGCGACGACGTGAAGGTCCCCGACCTGGGCCCCGGCAACGGTGCGGGTCTACCGCTACGGCTCACCATGCGCACCGATCAGTGCACGGTGGACAACATTTCCAAGCTCAAGCAGGTCTTGGTAAACAACCCTGGGGACACAGATGTGTATCTGAACTTGGTCAACGGGGAGCACAGTCAGCTGATGGTCCTCGGCGATCACCTGCGAATTGAACGCTCGGCATCGCTGATGGGCGACCTGAAAGCATCAATGGGTCCAGGAATTCTGGGCTAAGACCACCTAGGCCGCCGCTCGCCGGACTATCCGACTTTGATGTTCCGCGAGGCGAGCCATTGCTCTATCGCGGTCTTCCAGCGCGGCGAGATCTCGACCAGAATCACGCCGAGCTGGAGCAAGCCGGTGCCGAGCAGAATGACGGCCTGAATCCCGTCGAAAATCTCCTTGGTCTCGTCATCCAGGATGCCGCGGGCGATGAAATCCGAGCTCGGGCCGCCCGGAGTGAACGTCGGGGCGGGAGAGGTAGTCGGCGAGGGAGTGACTGTGACCGCAGGCGCTGTAACTCGAACCGTGGAGGTAATCGGGGACTTCCCGTCGTCTGAGGAACCGCCGCTGCGCGAAGAGCCGTCGCCCCGCGAAGAGCCCCCGTCGGATGAGCGGCTACCGGTGGATAGCGAGCTCCCATCCGACGAGGAGCTGCTTTGCGCTTGCGCGGTTGCAACTCCGCCCATGCACAGGCATGTGGCAGTCAAGGCGGCAAGTGCGGTACGTGATTTCATGCGTCAGTCTCCTCGCATAAGCAACGGTTCAGATAGCTGAAAAATCTATCAGGTTTCTCAGCTGAGCACAGCCCGCGTTCCCGCTGAAACCAGCTGGGAATTAGTATTAGCCACCATGACCTCCAGCATGTTCCAGCCAGTTCGCGCCGCAGACATCCAGGCAGCGCAGGCCAGGATTTCGTCGGTGATTGAGCCGACGCCCCTGCAGTACTGTCCGCGACTGTCGGAGCAGTACAACGCGCAGATATATCTCAAGCGTGAGGATTTGCAGGACGTGCGTTCGTACAAGATCCGGGGCGCCTACTACGGCATCTCGGGGCTGTCGGAGGGGGACCGCGCCGCTGGCGTTGTCGCCGCGTCCGCCGGTAACCACGCGCAAGGCGTGGCGTACGCGTGTCGGGCGCTGAATATCCAGGGCAAGATCTTCGTTCCCAAGCCCACTCCGAAGCAGAAGCGGGACCGAATCCGCGTACACGGCGGTGACAACATCGAGCTAGTGGTCACCGGCAACACGTTTGACGAGGCCGCCCAGGCAGCGCGAGAGGACGCAGCGGCCCGCGGTGCCACAATCATTGAGCCGTTCGACTCCCGCGACACCGTCATCGGCCAGGGCACCGTCGCCGCGGAGATTCTCGCGCAGCTCACCGGGCTAGGCCGTCAGCTGGACACGATGGTTGTGCCGGTCGGCGGCGGCGGGCTGTTCGCGGGCGTGACCTCCTACTTCGCGGACATGTCGCCCCGCACCGCCATCGTCGGCGTCGAGCCGCGCGGCGCCGCATCGCTCACCGCTGCGCTGGAAAACGAGGGCCCGGTCACCCTCACCGACATCGACCCTTTCGTCGACGGCGCCGCGGTCAAGCGCATCGGAGAGTTCCCTTACGAAGTCATCGAGCGCAACCAGGGCCGCACCCACCTTTTGCTTGCCGACGAAGGCGCCGTATGCACCGAGATGCTCTCCCTGTACCAAAACGAGGGCATTATTGCCGAGCCTGCCGGTGCACTCGCGGTGGCGGGGCTGAGCAATATGAAAATCCAGCCGGACACCACCGTGGTGTGCATCATCTCTGGTGGAAACAATGACGTGCTGCGCTACGCCGAGGTCATGGAACGCTCCCTGGTGCACCGGGGGCTGCGTCACTACTTCCTGGTCAACTTCCCGCAGGAGCCGGGCCAGCTGCGCACCTTCCTCACGGACATCCTCGGCCAAGACGACGACATCGTCCTTTTCGAGTACTTGAAGAAGAACAACCGCGAGACCGGTGCCGCCCTCGTGGGCCTGGAGCTCACCCGCGCCAGCGACCTGGAACCGCTGCTGGAACGCATGGCGGATTCGCCCATCGAATGTCGCCGTCTCGAGCCGGGCACCCCGGAGTACGAGTACATCGTCTCCGGGTAAGCCATTGCAATAAGCCAACAGCTACGCCAGCACCGCAAACCCCCACGGGTCCAACACGGTCTCCTCGGCCCCTACCTTCGGAGTGGTGAACGAGTACACCAGCTCGCCACCCACCGGCACGGTTACCGGCGCGTCCGAGAAGTTCGCCGCGAAAGTCACCGAACCTTCAGCCGCGTCGCGCATGGTCAGCCACGTTTCTCCGTGCTCCACCTGAAGCTCGCGCAGATCTTCGCGGTTGAAGCCTCGGGTGCGGCGGATTTCAAGCAGTTCACGGTAGGCGTCGTGAAGCAAGACTTGCTCCTTCTCAAACTCCCAATCCAACCGTGCGGACTCGAAGGTCTTAGGATCGAGCGGGTCGGGTACGTCCGCGTAGTTCCAGCCCTGCCGGGCGAACTCCTGCAGGCGGCCCTCGCGCGTCATTCGCGCAAGCTCATCGTCGGTGTGCGAAACGAAGAACGGAAACGGCGTGCGCGCCCCAAACTCCTCGCCCATGAACAGCATCGGAGTGAAAGGGCTCAGCAGGATGGTCGCGGCACGCAGGGCGAGTTGTTCGGGGCTCAAGCTTTGCGACGGCCTGTCACCCGCAGCCCTGTTCCCAGTCTGGTCATGGTTGGTGGTAAACGTGACCATGCGCCAAGGCGCCACTTGGCTGAGGTCCAAGGGGCGGCCGTGGGTGCGGGCGCGGAACTCGGACCACGTGTCGCGGAAGCGGTAGGCGTTGCGCAGTGTGTCTGCGAGGAGCTCGACGGTGCCGTAGTCGATGTAGTAGCCCTGGCGCTCGCCGGTGATCAGGGTGTGCACGCAGTGGTGCACGTCGTCGAGCCACTGTGCGGACAGGCCGTAGCCGCCGCGCGATTCATCGTTGACGATGCGCGGGTCGTTCTGGTCTGTCTCACCGATGATCGTGCGCGGCACCTGGGTTTCGTCGGCAACCTCGTCGGCGACGCGGCGGATCTCTTCCATCAGCGAGTACGCGCGGCGGTCGTCGTAAGCATGCACCGCGTCAAGACGAAGGCCGTCGACGTGGAACTCACTCAGCCACTGGCGCACGGAGTCCAGGATGTAGGCGCGCACCTCGTCCGAGCCGGGGCCGGAAATGTTCACCACGTCGCCCCATCCCGTGCGGCCGTGCGTGGTGTAGGGGCCGAATAGCGGGTTGTAGTTGCCTTCCGGGCCGAAGTGGTTATAAACCACGTCCAGGATCACGGCGATGCCTTCGGCGTGGGCCGCGTCGACAAGCCGTTTCAGGCCCTCTGGGCCGCCGTATGAGTGCTGGACCGCAAACCAGTCCACCCCGTCGTAGCCCCAATTCCGGGTGCCGGCGAACGGCTGTACCGGCATGAGTTCGATGGCGTTTACACCAAGCTCGGCGAGGTACTCCAGCTTGTCGGTGACAGCGTTGAACGTGCCCTCCGGAGTGAACGTGCCCACGTGGAGCTCGTAGATCACCTGGTCACGCAGGTGAATGCCGGCCCAATCGTGGTCGGTCCACTCGAAGTCGTCCGCCACAACCTCCGACGGGCCGTGCACACCGTCAGGTTGCGAGCGGGTTCGCGGATCGGGCAAGGGCTTCGTCCACTCGGTGCCGTCGAAAAGCGAAAATGTGTAGCGCTGACCGGCTTGCGGAACCTCATCGCAGAACCACCACCCGCGGTCCTCGGCGCGCATGTCGTGCGTGGCGCCGTCGATGGTGATGCGCACGTCGCGCGCGTGGGGTGCCCAGACTTGGAAACGCTGCATGCGCACCCAGCGTACTATCCTCAACCCAATGCGCACGTCTTATGAATTGCCCGCCGCGGAGCTGGTCACCCACGAGTTTGAGATAAAGCGCTCGCGTTTCATCACCTGGGTTGACCGCGCGCGCAGTGAAGAGGAAGCACGCGGACTGGTCACGCGTGCGCGTGAGGCGTACCCGGACGCGCGGCACCACTGCTCCGCGTTCATCGTGCACGTAGAAAATTCGCAGCCGATCGAGCGCTCCTCCGACGACGGCGAGCCTTCAGGCACCGCCGGCAAGCCGATGCTCGAGGTGCTCAAAGGCTCGGGAATGCTCGATGTCGCCGCCGTGGTGATCCGCTACTTTGGCGGGGTCAAGCTGGGCACCGGCGGCCTGGTTAGCGCCTACACCAACTCGGTGTCGGAAGCGCTCGAGCTGGTCCAGCGGCGCACGCGGGTGGTGAAAGACTTGGCCACTGTCGACCTGCCGCACGGAGAAGCAGGCCGCATCGAGGCCGAGCTACGCGGCGCCGGCATCGAGATCGTCGGTGTCGAGTACGGTTCGATGGCCCGCTACACGCTCGCTTTCAATCCAGGAGACCAATCGCTTGTCGACGCCACGTTGGCCGCCGCCACCCACGGCTCCTCAGAGGCTAAGGCGGCGGGCCAGCGCTGGATCGAGCTGGGTTAAACTCGTGGGCATGACCATGCAGCCCCGTCCGAACAACCCGATCGAGCGACGCAAGCAAGAGATGCGCAAGCACATGAACGCCGCCCTTGCGTGGGGTGGTGGCGGCGTGGCCGGCGGTGTCGCGCTCGGGCTGATCTTCAGCTCGTGGCCGCTGTTCATCCTCGGTTTCGTGGTGGCTGTGGTCGGCGGGTTTGTGAACTACAACAAGGCGCAAAAGATCGTCAACCACGTCGACGAGTACTAGACGAGTACTAATTGATGACCCAACCCGACGGATCTGCCGTCCGTATCGATGTATGGCTGTGGGCGGTACGCATTTTCAAGACCCGCAGCCAGGCCGCCGAGGCCGTGCGCGCCGGGCACGTCAAACTCAATGAACAGGCGGTGAAAGCCGCGACGCAGGTGGTTCCCGGCGACCACGTGCGCGTGTGGAAAGACCACCGCTACCTCGAGTTCGAGGTCACCGCGACGGTGCGCAAGCGCGTCGGGGCCCCGATTGCCCGGCAGTGCTACATTGACAAATCGCCGCCGCCACCGCCGATGGACATCTTCGCCACAATGCCGAAGCGCGATCGCGGCGCAGGTCGACCCACGAAAAAGGAGCGCCGCGAGACCGACCGCCTACTCGGCCGCGAGCGCTAGCCTCCAGCTGCGGTTGAGGGTTGTCCGCGCGGCGGACAACTGTTGCTAGTCCGTGCCGCGGAGGCGAGCCAGCCTGCGGGTAAGTCGAGTTCGGCGAACCTTGGGGCGGTTGCCCGCGTCCCAGGTTCGCTCGATGTGGTCGGTGCCGTAGCGGTTGAGGAGTAGGTCGTCCACAATGCGGACCTGACCGGGCTCGAAGGCATATTCAAGTGAGTTGGATAGTGCCTCGATGTCTGCCGGGTTGATGAGGTCTCGCAGCTGGCCCACTTCCTCGATGCCGTGGGTGCGCAGCAGCTCCAGTAGGAACCTGTAGTCGTCCGCGCGGGACAGGGGGAACTTTGGGCCAAGCAGGATGGTGAGGATGCCGGGCAGCGTCTCGGGGGAGAGGTCGGCGTCGGCCGCACCGAGCCCTGGGAGATCGTGGTGCGGATTGGCGATACTAGCGATCTGGTCGAACTGCTGGTCCGCGAGTTCTATCAACCCTGCCGCCAGGGTGAACGCGCGGTCGATCTGCGGGTCCGATTTGTGTTGAGACGCGCCGCGGGCGCCTCCGCGCTTGTAACGGATGTCGTGTTCGAACTCAGCCCATGCATGCTGCAGCACGGTGCGGATCTGCACCTCAAATACCGTGCCCACGTAGGCTTCGAGGCCTTCCGATCGATCGGTCACGCGGACTTGCAGGTGGTGCGAGCCGTAGCCGAAGCCGCCCGCGATGCGGGTTTCTTGAGCCTTGTCGACGCTGCGGAGCACCTCAAACTGGTCAGCCAAAAGACGCTGCACTGCGGGGATCTCGGTGGAGTGCAAGACGGTGACGCGCGCTCCCAAAATATCGCGGATGTCGTGCCAAGGATCAGGGTAGAGGAGCTCGCCGTCGTCGTTAAGCTTGCGTGCCTTTGCTTTGAGTGACGGCCAAGTTTTGACCCTGACATCGACCCTGTCGAAGTTGATGCCGGCGTCGAGCATGAGTTCGTGCAGTGCGTTGCGGAACGTAACCGCAATGCCTTCGTTGGCGTCGAGCCAGGTGAAGTAGGTGGAACCGAGGCGCGCGACGGTGTCGTCGTGGATCTTCTTATTGCTCATTATGGTCCTACAAGCGCCCCGCTTCGGTGAGACGGTTTGCCACCAGCAGCGCAGTGGGGAGGGTGGAGAACACCTCAGCGACGGGGACGACTCCGCTGAACGTGCGGCCGCTGAGGCGATCGGTCCAATCGCCTTCGGGCAATTGCACGGTGGTTTCGCCCCAGCCGCCGCAACTCTCCAGAGCGAGGGGGAGGCGCGTGGCGAGAGCAATGATGCTGAGGCCACCGGTGCCGGACACTGAGGCATCACCGCGGGCGATTCCGACGAGGTGATCGTGTGCTTCGCCTACGGCGAAGACTGCCTGGTGCTCGCCGCTCAAGAACACGTCAGCGAATTCGCGGCGCAGGTGTAGGCCTTCGCGGATGATGAGCTGCTTCGCACGGTCCGCGGAGATGGAGTTCTCGTCAGTGTCTTGAGTGTCTTGAGTGTTGTCAGTGTCGGTGAGGTAAGCAGATAGGTCGAACGCGTCGTTTTCGCGGGCTTCGAGGTACTGCTGCAAGGTTTGGGCCCTCGCGGTGTAGTCGATGAAGCGGCGGTTGTCCGGGTCCACTAGGGAGAAGTCCATGAACTCCTGGCCCTGGTACGTGTCCGGAACACCAGCACCGGCGAGCTGCAATACCTTTCTGCCGAGCGAGACCTGCACCCCGCCGCGGTGGAGTTTGGCGACGAACTCGGTAATGGTCGGAGCGACTGGGCCGTAGAGCAGCGCGTCGATCCAATCGCAGATCGCTTGCTCGTAAGCGGGCTCCTGGTCAAACCAGGTGGAGTTCACACCTGCCTCGCGTACCGCTTTGAGGGCGTAGGCGTGCAGACGTTCCTGCAGTGCATCGGTGATGACACCGTCAGCTGGCCACACGCCCAGGAGGTTTTGGAAGAGGAAGTGGGCAGTGGCGGAGTCTGGCGGTGGCACCATGGCGACGACTTGGCGGATGAGCTCCGCGAACCCGCCGGGCAGCTCGGTGATTTCACCCATTCGGGCGCGGGTGTCCTCGGTGCGTTTGGTGTCGTGGGTGGTCAGCGAGGTCATCGCATGCGGCCAGAGCTGCGCGCGCTCCTGCTGCAGAAGATGGAACTCTGCGGCGCCAACTCCAAAGCGGCCCGGCGCGCCGCCGACTTCCTGCAAGGAAACTAAGCGGCTCGCGCGGTAGAACAGGGTATCCTCCACGCCCTTTGCCATCACGGCGCCACAGACCTGGGCAAAGCGGGTTTTGGCTTCGCCCTCGGCGAGCATTGCCGCGGCGATCAGGTCGAGCGCGTCGCTGCGTTCGGGGAAGCGGCGCGACATCTCAGCGATCACCGAAGAGGTGATGCGCGACAGGGAGCGGTAATCTGCGCGGTACACCGGGATGGCGGCGATCAGCTCGACCACGGTGTCGGTGAGGTCCTGCTCCGAGACCTCTTGGCCAGCCGTGGAGAAGTTGTCGCGGCGAATCGCGCGAACTAGGCGGCGCACCTCGGCGTCCAGTTCATCCCTGGCCACCTTGCCTTTGAGCTGGTGCTCGGCTGCGGTGATGGCATCTTCATCCCAGGTGGAACCCGATTGTTGCAGCGCGAGCATGCCGAGTTGGTCTTCGGCGGAACGATCGATGAAGATGCCGTCGAGCTCACGCATGGCGTCATAGCCCGTGGTGCCGTCGACGTTGAGGCGCGGGTCAAGCGGCTCGGTGACGCCAAGGATCTTTTCCACGACCAACCAGCGGTCCGGGCCGATCAAATCGCGCAGCCGCGTGAGGTAGTCGAACGGGTCGGTGAGGCCGTCGGGGTGGTCGACGCGGATGCCGTCGATAAGATCGTCCGCGATGAGTTGGCGAAGGACCCGGTGCGAATGCTCGAAGACCAGCGGGTCCTCTTGCCGGATGCCCGCTAGGCCGTTGACGGAGAAGAACCTGCGGTATGAAATCACGCCGTCGCGCCAATACATCAGGCGGTAAGCCTGGCGGGAGTAGACCTCCACGGGGTCGTCGTCAAGCGAATCGTAGCTCTCGGGCTTCAGGGGGAAGTACTTGTCGAAGTACTGGAGCACGTCTTCGCCTTCGGGGGCCGCGCCTTCGGGAAACTCTTCGGGCCCAAGGTGCGTGAGGCGCAGTTTGTCCTCGTCGCCCTCTTTGCCCAGGACCGGCAGGCCCAGTTTGCCACCAGCGCCATTGTCTTCGTGCCAGTCGATGTCGAAGTAGCTCTCGAACTCCGAATCCTGACCGTGCTTGAGCATGTCCCACCACCAGCGGTTGGTGCGCGGGACCTCCACACCGAGGTGGTTCGGCACGATGTCCAAGACCAGGCCAAGGCCCGCCTCGTGCGCGATGCGAGCGAGCTCCCGCAGACCGTCGATGCCGCCGAGCTCCGGGTTGACCTCGGTCGGGTCGATGACGTCGTAGTTGTGGTTGGACTCGCGCGCGGAAGCGAAGATCGGGGAGAGATAGATGTGTGAGACCCCCAGCGCGCGCAGGTACGGCACCTGTTCGGCGGCTTCGGCGAATCCGAACGCACGTCCGGAGGGGTCCGCATGAGGTCCGCGAAGCTGCAAACGATACGTGGAGGTAATCGGTCGACGCATGCACCTAACCCTAGTTCGGCGAGCTACACCATGGCGGAATCACGCGTAAGCAGCAGCGGGAACCCCAGCGAATACCGCACCACCCCGGTATCCCCCAGCGCGGCGGCAACCTCTTCCTCGGCGGCATCGAACACAAACAGCTCCCGGCAGTCCCGGGTGAAATACACCAGCTCGCCGGCGGGCTCCATCACAGCGGTGAAATGAGTGCGCAGCGTCGAAAACGCCCGCGGATGCGCCAACCACGCCGCCGCCGACGCGCCCTTGCGGCGCACCTCGTAGCCGCGGGGCGCGTCCGGCCCGAGCGCCACATACGCGGGGCGGGCGTAGAACTCCACCGCGGTCCGCGTACGCGCGGAGGCTACCAGCCCCGCCCCGGCGGCGTTCCAAGCGGACTGCGGAGTCATCCCCATCGATCCGACCTCCTGGTGGCTCAACCCGCGTTTCCCCGGGAGGTCAAGCAAGCTCACCAGCCCGGGGGAGAGGCTGATGGACGCGGCCGAATCGGAGATGGCATCGCGCCGGGCAAGCCGCGGGCGCAGGCGGCGGTACGGAGGGATATCTGGCTGCATACGGATTAGACGTACGCGAGCCTCCCGCGGTTCCGTCCGTCGTCAAGCTTTGAGCCCGAGTGCCTCCAGCAACTGGGAAGCAGACCAGATTTGGATGTCCTGGCCCTTCTCCTGCAGCTCGCGCGCCCGCTTCTCCTTCGACGTCATGGTTGCCCACTCACCGGCGACGAGAATGGTCGTCTTCTTAGTCACATTCTTGCCCACCGTCGCGCCCATCTCAGCGATGCCATTCCACAGCTCGCCCTTGTCGTACGGCTCAAAGTCGCCGGTCAGCGTCACATTCTCGCCGTAAAGCGGGGAGTTCGGATCGGCTTGGGGGTTCGGCTCGGGCACGATGTCCGGAGTCGCCACCGCTTGCCAGGGGGCCTTTTTACTTGTCGACGCCTCGGTTGTCCGCCCATCCTGATTGCTTCCCTGTGGCTCCACAACCGCATCAACAGCGAGATTCATGTCCCCGCCTGCGACTCGTTTCACCTGCAGTGCTCGCGTGGCTCCCGAGCGGTCGCGAAGGACAGGGGTGACCCGGTCAGTGTCGATTGACCCGAGGGCGAAGCCAGTGTCGTGGACGAAGCTCATCAGCGAGCCTTCGTGTTTTGCGCGCCGCGCGAGCCCCACCATGATCCCGGCGCAGGCGGCCGCGTCGGCGCACGCGTCGTGGTGCTTGTCCAGCGTGACACCAAAGAACTCCGCGAGTGTGGGGAGCCGGTGGTTGACCACGTCGAGCTTGGTGGCGCGGGCCTGTGCCAGGGTGCACGCGAACATCAGCGGCGGAACCTTGTGTTTGGTGGCCACGCAGGCGTACCGGAGCGCCGAGGCATCGAACTGGGCGTTGTGGGCGACGATGGGGAGGTCGCCGGCGAATTCCGCCACAGCATCGATACGCTCGGTGACACTCGGTTCTTTTGCCACCGCCTCAGCCGTAATCCCGTGGATTTCCACGTTGAAGGGGTCGAACTCATCAATACCTGCTGGCGGCTGGCAGAGCCACGATGCGCGCTCGACCTCCTCGCCGTCGACGATCTTGACAACACCGATCTGGCAGATCGAGCCCCAGTTCTGGTTCGCGGTCTCCACGTCGAGCGCGACGAAGCTGAATCCCGGGATGCCTGCAGCACCGTCGACGCTCACTGTGTCGGGGGCGTCGCCCTGTTGTGCCGCAGTGATGAGCTCCGCGAGTTCAGCGGGCCCTCGGGTATCGCTCGGGCTGAACTCGATTGTGTGGACGCCGTCGTTGGTAGTCACCTGAAGGGATCCGGCCGCCCACGCATCACCCGGGACAGGTTCGACGCTGGTGATCTCCGCCAGCGAGATGCGGCGCTCTGTCGCGTCGCCGCGCAGCGAAGCGGCGAGGGCCGTCGGGGTGAGGATGATCTCCTCGCTGGTCACCGAAACGCGTGCGCCGTGCGATGCAATCATGCCCTAAAGGTTAGCGCCTAGGCGTGGAGCGGGAACCGCCGCCATGGCGAATCCGGATCGGTGAGCGCCCTGTTCAAGTCAGCATTGTGGTTCATGCGTACCATCTATGACATCGTGACGTACTTTGTCTAACGCCCGATTCTCAGCGCCTACTAAGCGCCTACTCAGACGGCTGCTCTACCTGCTTGAGCACAAGGGTCGAGCGGGCTGCCACCGAGACCGTGTCACCGGCGGCCAGAACCAGCTTCTCCACCGGGTAGCCAAGCGCCTCCGTGGTGTCGATGAGCACCTCCCAGTGCGAGCCGAATTCGCTCGGCGGAGTAGTGAAGTCGATGTCCTCGTAGTGCGCGTTGAACATGAGCACGAAGGAGTCGTCGGTGACCTGGCGGCCGCGGCGATCGGCCTCCGTGATTGCGTCGCCGTTGAGGTAGACCATCAGGGCTTTGCCGAACGCGGAGTCCCAATCTTCCGGCGTCATCATCTGCCCGTCTGGGACTAGCCACGCGATCTCGCGCTTTTCCATGTCCGCACCGAGCGCCCCACCTTCGAGGAAGCGGCGGCGGCGGAAGACCGGGTGCGCCTTGCGGATGGCAATCAGGCGTTTGGTAAAGCCGTGAAGATCCTCGGCCTCTTCCAGACGGTCCCAGTTCATCCAGGCAATCTCGTTGTCCTGGCAGTAGACGTTGTTGTTGCCGCCCTGAGTGCGGGCGAATTCGTCGCCGTGCGCGATCATCGGGGTGCCCTGAGAAAGCAGCAGCGTGGTGAGGAAGTTGCGGCGCTGCTGCGCACGCAGTTGGCGGATCTCCGGATCTTCCGTCGGGCCTTCGACGCCGCAGTTCCAGGAACGGTTGTGGCTTTCGCCATCGCGGTTGTCTTCACCGTTGGCCTCGTTGTGCTTCTCGTTGTAGCTCACCAGGTCGTTGAGCGTGAAGCCGTCGTGGGCGGTGATGAAGTTGATGGAGTGCGACGGGCGGCGGCCGTTGTGCTGGTATAGATCCGAAGATCCGGTCAGACGCGAGGCGAACTCACCAAGCGTTGCCGGCTCACCGCGCCAGAAGTCGCGCATGGTGTCGCGGTACTTACCGTTCCACTCGCTCCACAGCGACGGGAAGTTGCCTACCTGGTAGCCGTTCTCGCCGACATCCCACGGCTCAGCGATGAGCTTGACCTGGCTGACAATCGGGTCCTGCTGCACCAGATCGAAGAAGGTTGCCAGACGGTCGACATCAGAGAACTCCCGGGCGAGGGTGGAAGCGAGGTCGAAGCGGAAGCCGTCGACGTGCATTTCAGTGACCCAGTAGCGCAGCGAATCCATGATCAACTGCAGCGAGTGCGGGTCGCGGACGTTGAGCGAGTTGCCGGTGCCGGTGTAGTCCATGTAGTGGAACTGATCGCCGTCGACAAGGCGGTAGTACGCCTCGTTATCGATGCCACGGAACGCGATCGTGGGCCCAAGGTGGTTGCCTTCGGCGGTGTGGTTGTACACCACGTCCAGGATGATCTCCATGCCGGCCTCGTGGTACGCGCGCACCATTTGCTTGAACTCGGCGACGGTGTCGGACGGGTTGTCGGAGGAGGAGTAGTAGTTTTCCGGCGCGAAGAAGCCGAAAGTGTTGTAGCCCCAGTAGTTGCGCAGGCCGAGGTCGCGCAGGCGGTCGTCCTGCAGGAACTGGTGCACCGGCAAAAGCTCGACAGACGTTACGCCGAGATCCTGCAGGTACTCGATCATTGCAGGGTGCGCCATGCCTGCGTAGGTACCGCGCAAGTTCTCCGGGATGTCCGGGTGGGTCTGCGTCATGCCCTTCACGTGGCATTCGTAGATCACCGACTCCTCGTCCGGGATGTTCGGGCGACGGTCATTGCCCCAGTCGAAGAAGGGGTTGACCACGACAGAGAGCATGGTGTGGCCAAGGGAGTCTTCCTCGTTGCGGCCGGAGCCTGCAGGATCCGCCTCGATGTCGTAGGAGAACAGCGAGGAGTGCTGGTCGAAGTCGCCCTCGAACGCGCGGGCATACGGGTCGACGAGCAGCTTGGTCGCGTCGCAGCGCTTACCGTTTTGCGGATCCCACGGGCCGTGCACGCGGTAGCCGTAGCGCTGGCCAGGGGTGACACCAGGCAGGTACGCGTGCCACACGTAGTTGTCGCGTTCCTCGAGCTCGACGCGGGTCTCGGCGCCCTCGTCGTCGATCAGGCACAGCTCCACCTTCTCCGCCACGTTGGAAAACAGCGCGAAGTTCGTGCCTGCGCCGTCGTAGGTGGATCCAAGTGGGTAAGCGGAGCCAGGCCACTTCTCCGGTGCCACAGGAGAAGAGTTCTGCGAGGTTGTTTCAGTCATGACGACGAATCTTAGTGCAAAGCTCGCCGGTTCCGCCGTATCAACACTTCATGCCCGTGAGCAGCAGCTTCACCGCGGCAGCATGCTCAGCGGCGGCCTCGTCAACGGGGCGCAAACCGCGCTCGCCGGTCGCGGTCGCCAGCTGGGTTGCGGACTGCTGCACGGCAGCAGCACCGAGGGTAAGGTGCAGCAGGCCGTTCGCAGCCACTGTCGCATCGCTTATCGACGCCCCCTTCGGTGCCGCCTTTCTCACCACAGACGCGAACGTCTCCTCGAGGGTACGGCGCACGGACGCATCCGGTTGACCGATAGCTGAGATGACAATCTCCGCTCCGTCGCGCGTCGTCAACACGTGGTCCCACAACGCTGCGCACAAGGCTTCCGGATCCTCCGGTGGGGCAATGACCACTGGGGCGATGATCGCGTCGGCAAGCGCTGCGATCAGCTCCTGTTTATTCTCGATGTGCCAGTACAGTGCGCCTGGTGCAACCCCCAGTACCCCCGCGATTCGCCGCATTGATACGTCGGCGAGCCCGTACTGGGACAAAATGTCAAGAGCGGTGTCGACGATCGCTTCGCGTGACAGTTGCATGGAAAGCCACTGTAGTTCGATCGTGAAGTTCACAGGTTTTGTCCAGACGCTTTGAAAGGTCACTAGACATTTAACACAGACTAGTGTTGCTAGACTCCCCGTTGTACAAATCCCGAGCCAGGAGAATTAATCGTGACGCTTCCTTCTACTTCGCACAAGATCGCTGCGGCGACCCTGTCGGCGTTCGCCATGACCATGGCGCTGACCGCCTGCGGGTCCGACGCCGATACCTCCGCAAATGGGGGGCTTGCGACAGTTGAGTCGGCTCCCGCAACCAGCCCTGCCGGCGGCAGCGCAGCAGCCGAGGGTGAGAACGCCCAGGCCACCGAGGGTGAGGAGAGCAAGCCTGTGGAGCCGGGCCAGGAGGGCAAGAAACCCGAAGGCGAAAAGCCGACCGACGGCAACGCAGCTGCAGCCCCGATCCCGACCATCGCCAACCCGTTTGGTGAGGAGGAGATTGAGGTGCGTACCTACGAGCCGATCGCAGGTGGCCAGGACGGTTCCGATGCGGACCGTAAGGAAATGGAGTCCGTGGTGCACACCATCACTAACCCGGATTCCATGGTGACCTGGACCCGTACCATTCTGGATAACTCTTGCGCCGCCGTGCGCGACCCTGCACTTGAGGAGCTGAGCCGCCAGGGCCTGAACCTCGACGTGATCGAAGAGGTCATGCGACAGGACGAGAAGGTCAACGGCCCGGCTCCCGTGCCGCGCGCCGAGGTCAGTGTGTCTGACGTGCGCATCGACGGCGGCCGCGCCTCTGCAACGGTGACCTCGACCGATCAGGAAGGCACCCACACCTCTGTGCAGCTGTTCGCCAAGGAAGATGGCCGCTGGAAGGTCTGCACCGGCTAGTCTCCACTAGTCTCTAAGGGCGATGCCTTTAGTTACAACGTCTCCAACCCCCACCACCCGCTCGCCGAAAGCGATCGGAGTTGGTGCGGGGTTGCTTGCATTCGGTCTGGTAGTCGGGTTAGTCGCAGGGGTGATCTGGGGCTTCATCCACCCGACGTACGTCATTGAGATCAGTGACGGCACCGCGGTGATCGACACGGAGGCGAGCGATGAGAGTGCAGAATTCACCGCCATTGGTTGGCTCACCGTCTTGTCCGCGGTCGTCGGCGCCGTGCTGGCCCTCGCAGCATGGTTTCAAACCGAGCGGAGTCGCCGCGCCGGCGGGACCGGCGGCATCGGCACACTCATCTGGCTAATCGTGGTCGCGGCTGCGTCGGCATTCACCATCGTTGCCACCGGCCAAGTGGTGGCGCAGGCCTTGCACGACCTGCCGCCGGATCACGCCGCTTCCGGGACATTCACCGTCGCCCCGGCCGTGAACCCCCACGTGGCGTGGCTGGTTGCGCCGTTTGTCTCAGCGCTGCTGTATTGGATGCTGACTTTCCTCGCGCTCTCTACCAAGCGCTAGGCAGCGCGCTACGACGTTGGTGGCCAGTCCACGACCGACGCCCCTTCAGCCTGTGTGGTGATGTGGTCGATCGCGCTCAGGCCGGCCAGGAGCGACGAGACGACGAACTCATCGATCTGTGCGTCTGTCATTCCTTCGGCAACCAGGCACGTAGTTTCGGCGTGGACCTGGATGGTCCCATCCGTCTCGTGCAGATACACGCTGAGCTGCGTGCTTGACTGGTTGACCTCGTTGCAGGCCAGCCACATCGGAAGAAAGGCCGTTTCTGCGTCCTGGCTGGAGATCCACATCGCCGCCACGCGTGAAAAACCGGCGCTTTCCAAAGTGATGGCAAAGGGTACGCCGTTGGCGCCGGTGGCGATGACATCGTCGGCCTTTGAGTATGCGAAGTCAAGCCCGTTGAGCACGCGTTGTAGATCCAACAGCGAGACCGGGGCGATGTTGTCATAGCCTTCCTGGAAGTAGTCCGGGGCTGAGTACACGTCACGCCGCTCCCCAGCCGGGAGGTGCATATGCGACGGGTGGCGCCCTACGAGCGCGGCGTGGTCGAGGGAACGCAGCAGTGTCGGGGGCAGAGGTACATCGAATTCAATCGGAAGAAACTGAGCGCGGAGCTGGGCGAAAAATGATTCGGCGCGCTCGAAGCCGTCGATAAGCGAAGCGATGAGCTGCGAATCCGTCAAACCGTGTCGGATGAGCATGCCGTGGCGCGCACGGACGCTGAAGTCACCGGAATCGGTGAGCCGGTAGGAAGCGACCGTGCCAAGCTCTTCGTGGTTCCAATGGTTGAGGAACGTGGCTAGCGCGCGGCCGTGATCAAATGCGACCGGGACGCGGTCGGTGAAGTCGATGACTAGGGTCAGCGGACGCTCGTAGTCGATCCACACCGCCGCGGTGTGGGTGGGAAGCCCAACCACCAACCTGTCGGGGCAGACGAGCGGCTCCAACCCGATGCTTTCAATTGCGGCGGCGGCGCGTTGCAGCGTGACTTCGGTGACGGGCTCGCGTGGGCCGACGTCGTGCGCCGGCTTGCTGTGCTTACCCATGGTGTGTGACCCCTTGTCCTGCGTGTGTTGCCACCGTCTGTCGAGTGTATACCCGTGCCGGTGCGCTCATGACCGGCGCATACAATGGCGCTTATGCTCAACGTGACCGACCTGCGGGGCACGACCCCAACCACTGCTGAACTGCGCCGGGTGCTGCCCCGCGGCGGCGCCGATGTGAATTCGGTGCTTCCCACCGTAGGCCCAATCGTGGAGGCGGTTCACGAACACGGCGCTGAAAAAGCCTTGGAATACGGTGAGCAGTTCGACCGAATCCGTCCAGTGTCGGTCCGCGTTCCCGCTGAAGTGATCGACGCGGCTGAGCGCGAGCTGGATGCGGCGCTGCGTGACGCGCTGACGGAGGCGATCGCGCGCATTCGCGCGGTGCACGCGGAGCAAAAGCCTGCCGCGCACACCACCACGCTCGGGCCGGGAGCGACCGTGACCGAGACGTTTATCCCCGTGGCGCGCGTCGGTCTCTACGTGCCGGGTGGCAAGGCGGTGTACCCGTCGAGCGTGCTCATGAACGTGATTCCGGCGCAAGAGGCCGGCGCGTCCTCCATGGTGGTGTGCACCCCGCCGCAGGAGGAGTTCGGCGGCTGGCCGCACCCGACGATCCTGGCCGCATGCAAGCTGCTCGGCGTCGATGAGGTGTGGGCGGTCGGTGGCGCGCAAGCCGTGGCGCTCATGGCCTACGGAGACGACGCTTACGGGCTCGAGCCGGTGGACATGGTCACTGGTCCCGGCAACATTTTCGTCGCCGCCGCGAAGCGCCTGGTCAACGGGGTGGTTGGGATTGATGCCGAGGCGGGCCCGTCCGAGATCGCGATCATCGCCGACGACTCCGCCAACCCGGAATTCGTCGCGCTCGACTTGATCTCCCAGGCGGAGCACGACGAGAACGCAGCGAGCGTGCTCATCACCGCTTCGTCGCAGCTTGCCGAGGCGGTTGAAAAGGCCGTCGATAAGCGTGCTGCGCAAACACTCAATGCGCAGCGCGCAGCGTCGGCGCTCGGCGGCTCGCAGTCGGGCATTGTGCTTGTCGACGACTTGGAGCACGCAATTCTGGTTGCCAACGCGTACGCCGCCGAGCATCTGGAGGTGCATACGCGCGATGCCCGGGCTGTGGCTGAGCGCATTACGAATGCCGGCGCGATCTTTGTCGGGGACTACTCGCCGGTGCCGCTGGGTGATTATGCGGCTGGGTCGAACCATGTGCTGCCGACGTCGGGTACGGCGCGGTTCAACGCGGGGCTGTCAACCCACACCTTCTTGAAACCGGTGAACCTAATCGAATACGACCGAGCGGCGCTGGGGCAGATCGGCGAGCACATCATTGCGCTCGCGGCTGACGAACAATTGCCGGCACACGGCGAGGCGATCGCGGCACGGATGGAGCAGAAATGAACGCAGTGAACGACTTAAGCGCGGTAAACCTGGAGCAACTTCCACTGCGCGACGAGCTGCGCGGAAAGTCCGCCTACGGCGCGCCTCAGCTCCAGGTGCCGGTGGCGTTGAACACCAACGAGAATCCCTACCCGCCATCGCAGGCATTGATTGATGACTTGGTGGAGGCTGTGACCAAGGTCGCCTCCACTTTGAACCGGTACCCGGAACGCGACGCGGTGGAGCTGCGCGATGCGCTGGCGGAGTACGTCAGCGGTCAGACCGGCGTGGCCGTGACCCGCGACAACGTGTGGGCGGCGAACGGCTCCAACGAGATCCTGCAGCAGCTGCTCCAGGCGTTCGGCGGGCCGGGGCGCAGTGCGATGGGGTTTGTCCCCAGCTACTCGATGCACCCGATTTTGAGCTCCGGCACCCAGACCGAATTCATCGCGGTGGATCGCGGCGCGGACTACCGGATTGACGTGGAGCGTGCAGTGGAGGCGATTGAAAAACACCGCCCTGACGTGGTGTTTGTGACTTCGCCGAACAACCCGACAGGTGATGTCACCGAGCTGGAAGACATCGCGCGCATCATTGAGGCAGCGCCGGGCATTGTGATTGTGGACGAGGCGTACGGGGAATTTTCGCCATCGGCGTCGGCGTGCACGCTGCTAGAGGCCTATCCGGCGAAGCTCGTGGTCTCGCGGACCATGAGCAAGGCCTTCGATTTCGCGGGCGGGCGCCTGGGGTATTTCGTGGCCGCGCCGGCGTTCATCGAAGCGGTGATGCTGGTGCGTTTGCCGTACCACCTCTCTGTGCTCTCCCAGGCTGCGGCGATTGTGGCGCTTCGCCACGCCGACGAGACCCTGGGCAACGTGAACAAGCTCGCCCACGAGCGAGAGCGTGTCCAAGCCGAACTGGTCGCAATGGGCTACGATGTCGTGCCGAGTGAGTCCAACTTCCTGTTCTTCGGCCAATTTGACGACTCGCGCACGGCGTGGCAGCAATTCCTAGACCGGGGGGTGCTCATCCGCGACGTAGGCGTGGCTGGAAGGCTGCGGGTGACCATTGGGCTCGACTCGGAAAACGACGCGTTTTTGGCAGCGGCGAAGGAGGTCATTCATGGCTGAGCTGGACACAGATCGTGGTGCAGCGCGGATCGGACGCGCGCAGCGCACCACCAGCGAATCCAACATCTCTGTGGAAATTGACCTCGACGGCACCGGCAAGGTTGATGTTGCCACCGGCCTGCCGTTCTTCGACCACATGCTCACCGCTTTTGGCACCCACGGTGCGTTTGACCTGACCGTGCACGCCGACGGCGACACTGAGATTGATGCGCACCACACGGTGGAGGACACCGCAATCGTGCTCGGCTGGGCGCTGGCCGACGCGATCGGGGACAAAGCGGGCATCCGTCGCTTCGGCTCCATGCTCCTGCCGATGGATGAGACCCTGGTTGAAGCCGTGGTTGATTTCTCCGGCCGCCCCTACTTTGTGATGCACGGCGAACCCGAGAACATGACTTGGCAGACCATCGGTGGACACTACGCCACCGTGATCAACCGCCACTTCTTTGAAACACTGGCGTATAACTCGCGCACTACCTTGCACGTCAATGTGCGATACGGTCGCGACCCGCACCACATCACTGAGGCCGAGTACAAGGCTGTTGCCCGCGCCATCCGCGAAGCCGTGAGCCGCGACGACAAGCTCACTGGCGTTCCGTCGACGAAGGGAGCGCTCTAACCCGGTATGGCTGGACTCAGCTGGGTAGCCCGTTCACGGGCACCACTGTCTCCCGAGGAAATTCATTCGCTCACGAGTGTATGGCGAGCCCGCGGCCTGGTGCCGGTGTTGATCGCAGTCGGTGCCGCGTTCGGTGCGTGGTCGCTGCTCCTGCCGGTAGTGCCGACCGCGGTCATCGATGCCGGACAAAGCGAAACCTTGGCGGGGCTTAGCACCGGCGTGTTCATGCTGGCAACCGTGACCACGCAGGTGTTCACGCCGTGGATGCTACGCACCATCGGCTACCGTGCGGTGATCGCAGTTTCCGCGCTGCTGCTTGGCGGCCCAACATTCGGGTACATGCTGGGCATGGATCCGACACCGCTTCTGACCGTGAGCGCTATCCGCGGCATCGGCTTCGGAGCGCTCTCCGTCGCGGAAGCGGCGATCATCGCGGAACTGGTGCCGCTGCGGCTGCTCGGCAGTGCGACAGGAGCACTCGGCCTCGTGGTGGGGGCCGCCCAAATGCTTGCGCTCCCGTCTGGCCTGGCGCTTGTCGGCATCGTGGGGTACAACGCTGTGTACGCCATCGGCGGCGGCATCAGTTTGATCGCGCTGGTAGCCACCATGCTGATACCCGGGATTCCCACACCCGATGAAGACGAGCAGACTCAGGCCTCTGCAGTCCGGGCGCCGACATGGCATCTGGTGCTCGTGCCCGCACTGGCACTGATGTTTGTCACCACCGCCTACGGGGCGATCACGAACTTCTTGCCTGCGTCGATGCGTGACCTCGACCCGGTCTATGGCGCGGCTCTGGCTGGCGTGATGCTGGGCGTGATGAATTTCGCGGCGATGATTTCGCGCTACTTTGCCGGCCGGGTCATGGACCGGAAGGGCCAGCCAGGCAGCGTGCTCATCCCGTTCCAGATCGCCGCCGCCGCTGGTGTGCTCATGATATCGATCATCCTCTTCCTCGAACTGCCGGTGTGGACCATGACCATTGCGGCGCTGTTCTACGGAGCGGGCTTCGGCGCAGTGCAGAATGAGTCGTTGACCATAATGTTCTACCGCCTGCCACGATCGAAAGCGTCGCAAGCATCGGCGATCTGGAACATTGCGTTTGACGGTGGCACGGGGCTGGGTTCCACGTTCTACGGCGCGTTGCTAACCACCATGGTGTTTGCTCCCATGTTCGCCCTGGCCAGCGCGGTCATTCTGCTGGGTCTCGCGGTGACACTGATGGATCGTCAGCTCGGGCGCCACCGCGTGGTGGAGGTGAACAACCTCGCGGTGCGAATGCGCGCGGTGCAAGCCCCGAGGCGCTACCGCCACAGCGAGCACCGGAGCGAGCACCGGAGCGAGCGGCACACTGACCGCTAACTGCTACAGCTGGTTATTGGTTATACGGGGACTTGCGGTAATGGACCATCCGCCACGTCAGCGTCTCCTGGCCTTCCGGGGCTGCCACCGGCTCCCACCCGGCCTGGCCTGAGACCTGGTCTCCGTAGTCCATCCAGAAGCGCATCAGACGCGAAGCCTCGTCGAGAGATTCGGTGCGCAACGCGAAGTGGTGGCCAGTGTCCTCGTCGCGGTATTCCACTACCCACGCGCTGCGCTCGAAGTCCCGCATGGTGAAGATGTAGGTCTCCGCGTCATAGCCGCGCATGGTGTAGACGAGGTCTTCGTACCGCCGATCGCGCAAAGTAACGGCATCGTCGGTATCGTCCTCCAAACATCGCTGCTCGAGTCCGCGCAGGTATTCGTCGACAAGCTCCGGTGAGGCGAAATCAGCATCCGTGGTGAGGGTGCCGATGCCGAACTTCGAGGTTTCGGTTCCTCGTGTGATCACTGCATCGTAGTGCGGGACGGCGAGGCTGATCCCGTGTTCGATTGCTTGCTGGGACAGGCCCTCAGCAAGCATGACTGGGAACGAGAGCTTTGGGACGATGCCGATGACGCCGTCTCCTGCAATGTAGGTGTCAGCTACCCACCGGTAGTCCTGTGCCGCTTGGCGAAACGCCTCGAGCGGTGGGGTGGTGCGTTCGGGATGGCGCAACGCGGCGTCGATCACGGGAAGGATGAATTGTGCGTCGGTGGCCTCCATCGCGTAGATGTGTGGAACGTCCGGCGCGGGCTTGGACTCCGGCTGAGCGGGGGAGGGCTGATGCGTTCCCGGTGTGGCTGCGGGGAAGCTCACATTTGCGGTCGCTGGGGCGAAATCGGGAACTGGATCGAAGTCGTCCTCGGTATAGGGATCGCACACGTCAGCGAGGAACTCGTCGAAATCGGCGTAGACCACGTACAGCTCGTCGAGGTCGGATTCGAAGTAGAGGATCGAGCCCTTCGGAAACTTCGGGTTGATCACGTTGAGGATAAGCGGTGTGTGGGTGGTGTCATAGCCGGTGGCGAAGAACAGGCCCCACCGCGGGTACTCCCACTCCTTGGCAATGACTCGCGCATCGGAGTCGAGGTTGATCCTCATCGTGTCGGAGAATTGGCCGTTTCCGTAGATGGTGTTGAAACCTTCGAGGGGTACCTCGTCACCGTCGCAGTATCGCCTGCTTAGGCTGTATTTTTCCGAAAGTTCTCCGCCGCCGGTAGCCAAGAGAAGTTCCCGGTAGCCATCAGGCAGTTCGAGCTGGATGTTGCGCTCGATCTCAGCGATGCGTGCTTCGTCGCAGGGAGTGCCTTGGCGGTAAAACAGGTCGTCTGGCAGGTTCATTTCCGCTCCTTCGGTGGACGTTCGGCTAAGCGCTAAACTCACACACCATGAGTACTCAACGCCGCGTGGCATTGCTTGATTACGGTGCGGGCAACCTGCGCTCGGCGCAACGCGCAATCGAACGCGTCGGTGCGGATGTCGAGGTCACCCAGGACCCCCACGTGGCGGTCGAGGCCGACGGCTTGGTGGTGCCAGGAGTCGGTGCCTTCCCAGCATGTATGCGGGGACTCGAGGCGGTCGGCGGGCCGCGCATCGTCGGGCAGCGATTGGCCGGCAGCCGTCCGGTGCTGGGGATCTGCGTGGGGCTGCAGGTGATGTTTGAGCGCGGGGTCGAGCACGGCGTGGATACTCCTGGTCTGGGCGAGTGGGACGGAGTCGTCGATAAGCTTGAAGCCCCCGTGCTGCCGCACATGGGCTGGAACACTGTGGACATCCACCCTGAGAGCGTGATGTTCGACGGTCTCGATGCGGACACACGCTTCTACTTTGTGCACTCCTACGGGGTGCGCGAGTTCGCGATGGAGGCCGACGAGTTCATCGCATACCCCAAGGTGAGCTGGGCGACGCACGGGCCGAGCAGGTTTGTCGCCGCGGTGGAGAACGGCCCGTTGTGGGCCACCCAGTTCCACCCGGAGAAGTCCGGCGACGCGGGCCTAGCGCTGCTGAAGAACTGGGTGAAGACGCTAAGGTAGCCGGTTACCATGAAGCGCATGAAGTTTGAACTGCTACCGGCCGTTGACGTTGTGAATGGGCAAGCTGTCCGTCTCGACCAAGGAGAGGCCGGCACCGAGAAGGTGTACGGCACCCCGCTTGACGCGGCGCTGGAGTGGCAGTCTCAGGGGGCCCAGTGGCTGCACTTTGTGGACCTGGACGCGGCGTTCGGACGCGGCTCGAACCACGAGCTGATGGCGGAAATTACCGGCAAGC
>ERZ1031260.37-NODE-37-length-25384-cov-33.923013_pt1 | contig 25384 bp, 24 predicted proteins | sample MGYA00517287_ERZ1031260 | MGnify/ENA primary metagenome ERZ1031260 (study PRJEB33718, sample SAMN03159811) | human skin metagenome | collected 2014-02-25 | study: EMG produced TPA metagenomics assembly of the PRJNA266117 data set (Human skin bacterial metagenome... | reverse complement strand
GCATCGTCGGGGTGATCGGCCCCAACGGTGTGGGTAAGACCACCCTGTTCAAGACGATCGTGGGGCTGGAGGAGCCGGACGACGGCAAGGTCGAGGTCGGCGAGACCGTCAAGCTGAGCTACGTGGACCAAAACCGCGCCAACATCGACCCGGAGAAGACGGTGTGGGAGGTCGTCTCCGACGGCCTGGACTACATCGTGGTGGGCCAAAACGAGATGCCGTCGCGCGCGTACCTGTCCGCGTTCGGCTTCAAGGGCCCGGACCAGCAGAAGCCGTCGAAGGTGCTCTCCGGCGGTGAGCGCAACCGCCTGAACCTGGCGCTGACGCTGAAGCAGGGCGGCAACCTGATCCTGCTCGATGAGCCGACCAACGACCTCGACGTGGAAACCCTGGGTTCGCTGGAGAACGCGCTGCAGCAGTTCCCGGGCTGCGCGGTGGTGATCTCGCACGACCGCTGGTTCCTGGACCGCACCTGCACCCACATCCTCGCGTGGGAGGGCAACATCGAGGAAGGCAAGTGGTTCTGGTTCGAAGGCAACTTCGGCGACTACGAGGCCAACAAGATCGAGCGCCTCGGCGAGGAGGCGGCCAAGCCGTCGCGCGTGACGCACCGCAAGCTCACTCGCTAAGTCGCGCGTAAGCTACGGGGCATGGCTGAGAACATCCACGTCCACACCATCCCGCTGCGCTGGGGCGACTTCGACCGCTACGGGCACGTGACCAACTCCGCCTACATCGAGTTGGCGCAGGAGGCGCGCCTTGCGTTTGCGCAGGACAACTTCTACTCACAGGGCCACGAGTTCGTAGTGTTCGTCCGCCGCCTGGAGGTCGACTACGTTCGCCCCCTGCTGCCGAACACCACGCAGGTGGCGGTGGAGACGCAGGTGGCCAACGTGGGCAACACGTCGTTCACCACCCGCCAGGAGGTCAAAGACGCACAGGGCCGCACCTGCTGCGTGATCGAGTGCGTGCAGGTCGCGGTGGACACGCAGACGACCTCGCCGCGCGCGATCACGCAGAAGGAGATCGGCATCCTCTCCCAGACTGCCGGGGCGTAAGTGGTCGAGGTTCGCATCGAATCCGGCGCGCGCGGGCTCACCGCGCTGCTTTCGCGTGCGCTCGCGCTAGACGCCCAGGCGAGCGCGCGCATCCAGGAGGTGGGCGAGGGCCAACTCGACGTCTTTGTCACCACGCCGTTTGATGCCATTGCTTCTCGACGCACCTCCGGCTCCACCACCCACCCCGGCGCCACCGTCAGCGTCCGCTCCATGCTCGACGCGTTGAAATCCGGTGCAGCCGAGGTCGGCCCCGCCCGCGATGCGTTCTGGCCGGGGTCGTTGCCGCCGGGGGAGGGGTTTGTGGAGCGGGAAGTGGTGCCCGTGGGCGTCGCTACGCAGCTGGCGAACGAGGGCCGCAACTTGGCGCGGCAGTTTTCGGGACCGGCGGGCCCGCCGCGCTCACTTCTCGACGGGGTAGTGCTCACCGCCGACGCTGGCAGCGACGCACCGGTGGAGATCCCCATGCGGATGATCTTCGCCTGCACCGCGCTGGGGCTGATCCCCGGCTTCGAAGCCCCCGCCGAGATCCCGCGCCACCTGCGCGTCTCCACCGCCGGCAGCTGGGTGCGCCTGGACGCGCCGTTCGGCTCCGTCTACCGCAGCACCAGCCCCAATTTGCTGTTCTAGTAGGCGCGCGGGCCCTGGTTGATCATCATGTAGGCCACGCGCTGCATGTGGTTCCACATCTGCGCCCGGTAGGCGGGCGGGAGCTCGTCGTCAGAAAACTGCTCCATGGAATTGCCCATGAGCTCCAACCACCGGTCCGCCTCGGCCTCGCCGATGGCGAACGGGAGGTGGCGCTTGCGCAGCATCGGGTTGCCGCGCTTCTCCTGGAAGATGCGCGGCCCACCCCAGTACTGCACCAAAAACCAGCGCAGGCGGTCCTGCGCGCCGTCCCAATCCTGGTCCGGGTACATCGGGCCGATGAGGTCGTCCTGCTTGACCTGGGTGTAGAAGCCTTCGACGAGGCGGTGGAAGAACGGGTCGCCACCGACGGCGTCGTAAAGCGTTTGCTCCTGCTTAGGACTGATTTCCATCGTTCTCCTTCATCTCTACAAGCACAGAATCCATCGCCGTGAGCACCACGCCCTGCGCGTGCAGGTCCTTCAGGATGCGGTGGTGCATGTGGCGCGCGACGGCCCACTGCGAACCGGGCATCGTCTTCACCGTGAGGCGAAACGACACGTAGGTCGGGTTGAAGTCGCTGGGGCCGAGCATCTCTGGGGCCTGCATGACCATGCCGGCGATCTCGGGGTCGCGGGCCGCGGCGAGCGCAGAATCCTCAATCACGCGCGCCGCCTTGTCCGGGTTGGCCATGAGCGAGACCGGGATCTGCAGGCGCGCGATGGAGTAGCGGATGGAGTGGTTGCCCACCTGGTCGATGTCGCCGTTGCGGATGTACCAAAGGGCGCCGTCGATGTCGCGAAGCGTGGTAACGCGAAGCGTCATCTCCTCCACCTCGCCGGTGACGCCGTTGACTTCGATCGTGTCGCCCACTCCGTACTGATTCTCCAGCAAGATGAACGCGCCGGAGAAGAAGTCCTTCACCAACGACTGTGCGCCGAAACCGATGGCCACGCCCACGATTCCGGCGGAGGCGATCAGCGGGGCGACGTTGACCCCCAGCTGGTCCAGGATCGCGAGCACTGCCCACGTCCAAATGACGATCGCGGCGATCGAGCGGCCCACATTCGCCAGCGTCTTCATCCGCTGCTGGCGGCGCGACTCCTGGGCGCGGGCCTGGGGGGTTTCGCCGCCCTCGTAGCCCAGCAGCGCGCTCTTGTTCTCGGTGCCGCGGCGCGTGGCCTGGCGGATAATCCGCGCGGCGATGCGGTCGAGCACCAGCGCGACGAGGAGGATGAGCAGGATCTTCAAGGGGCGTTGGACGAACAATTCGCGGGTGGCGGGGTCGTTCCACCAGGCGGTGACGTCGTTGACGGCGGTGTCGACGGTCTCGTCGACTTTCTGGGTCGCGGCAAGTGTAATCATCAGGCGCAGAGTGTACCCTGCATAAAATTGCCGCGGAATGGACAGCTTGGTCTAGTGTGTGAGGGCATGACTGCCTTCAGCACTGACGCCATCCACGCGGGGTACGAGCCGGACAGCCTGTACGGGCCGATCAACACCCCGATCTACGCCTCCACCACCTTCGCCCAGGACGGGCTCGCCGAGCTGCGCGGCGGCTACGAGTACACGCGCGTGGCCAACCCGACGGTCACCGCGCTGGAGAAGACCGTCGCCGCGCTCGAGGGCGCCGAGTACGCGGTGGCGTATTCCTCCGGAATGGCCGCCATCGACGTCGTGCTGCGCATCCTGCTCAAGCCCGGCGACCACATCGTGGTGTCCAACGACGCCTACGGCGGCACCTACCGCCTGATCCAGCAGATCTTCACCCAGTGGGGCGTGGAGAACACCGTCGTCGACATGACCAATCCCGAGGAGGTCGCCGCCGCCATCCGCCCCGAGACGAAGGCGGTGTGGGTGGAAACGCCGACGAACCCGCTGCTCGACATCGTGGACCTGGAGGCGATTGCGAAGGTCAAGGGCGGCGCGAAGTTGGTCGTGGACAACACGTTTGCCTCCCCGTACCTGCAAAAGCCCTTCGAGTTCGGCGCGGACGTCGTGCTGCACTCCACCACCAAGTACATCGGCGGCCACTCCGACGTCGTCGGCGGCATCGTCTGCGGCAAGGACTCCCTGGTGGAGGACTTCGAGGAGCAGCTGCGCTTCTTCTTCGGCTGGGTGGGCGCGAACCCATCCCCGTTCGACACCTACCTCACCGGCCGAGGACTGAAAACCCTGGCGGTGCGGATGGAGAAGCACTGCGACAACGCCGAAGCCGTCGCCAAGTTCTTGGACGCGCAGCCCCAGGTCGCGCGCGTGTGCTACCCGGGGCTGGAATCCCACCCCGGCCACGACGTGGCGGTGAAGCAGATGCGCCGCTTCGGCGGCATGGTCTCCGTCCTGTTCCAGACCACCGAGCAGGCCAAGGCGTTCTGCAAGTCCACCAAGCTGTTCTGCCTCGCGGAATCCCTCGGCGGCGTCGAGAGCCTCATCGAACACCCCGCGACCATGACACACGTCTCCGTCGCAGGCTCCGCCCTCGAGGTGCCGGGCGAGCTCGTGCGCATCTCCGTGGGCATCGAGGACGAGGCGGACCTCATCGCCGACCTCGAGCAGGCGCTCGCGCAGATTTAGGCGCGCGTTAGCCGTCGAAAAGCAGCTGCATCATCCCGTACGGGTGGTACGGGTTTGCTACCGGGGTGCCGCGGGGTGAAACCCAGATGCCGCGCCCGTCGATGATCTCGATGTGGCCGCGTCTTCGGCGCTGGCGGTCGTCGTCGTTGACGCGGTTGTGGTAGCGGCACAGGGGGACCAGGTTGCCTAGATTGGTCTCCCCGCCGTGTTTCCACGCGGTCACGTGGTGCATCTCGCAGTGGATCGCGCCGCGCCCGCAGTCCGGAAACGGGCAGACCGGGTTCGTCATCCGCGCCAGGTCGCGCTGCTTCGAGTTCGCGTGCCGGCTGCCGCGATACAGGTTCACCGGCCCGGACTGCGGGTGGAACAGCGCGAACTCCAGCGTGTCGCCGAGCAGCAGCGGCAGCAGTTCCGCGCCGGTCATGGTGGTGCCGTTGTCCAGGCCGAAGATGGTCTCGTCGCCTTCGTGGCGCAGCACCCGGATGTAGTCGGGCAGCGGCACGCCGACGATCGGCCGCCGCGGCGCGCGCGTGGCGCCTCCAGCGAAGTACGTCGTGATGAAGTTCTTCGCCATCTGCGGCGACTCCGGCGCGCGCGAGTCCAGCTTGACGCGCGCGGAGGCGACCATGTCAGCGACGATGTCGTCGTCGGCGGTCAGGCTCAGCGTGGCCTTGCCCATGAACGGTTTCGAGGCACGCAACGAATCCTCCGGCGCCTTGCGCTCGGGCTGCGGCACGATCTCGGCGGCGCGCCGCTTCAGCGCGGCGAAGTTGCCCCGCACGCGCAACAGGGCAAGGCGCAGCTCGCGCCGCATGCGCTGATCGTCCACGTGCGCGATCCGCGACTCGATGTAGGCCAGTTGATCCAGCGACTTGCCGCTCTCCAGCGCCTCGGAAAGCGCCCGCGCCTGCTGCTTCGGCGCGTTCGTCGAACCGTAGTAGGTGTGGTGTACTCGCTCCCACGCGCGCACCTGCGTGGGGTTTAAGCCCACGCGCAGCGCGGCGTCGCGGTCAAAGCCCGCAAGCGCCTCAAGCCCTGCCCCCAGCAGCGCGCCGAGGAGTTCGTCGAACGTCATGCCCAGCACACTAGGCGCGCGCCGAAAAAGCACAAGACCCCAACGAAAAATCTGTGGATAACTCGCGTTGAGACGTCAACAAAACGGCGCTAGTTATCCACAGACGCCGCGTCGACCTGGCGGTTTCGCACGGCGCGCGCGGCCCGGTCCTGGCCTTCGGCGACGACGCGTTTGAGGCCGGAGGGGACGTCGCTAAGCAAAAGCTCGTTCGCTTGATCCACGGCCTCCGGCGTCACATCCCACCTCGGGTACATGCCCTCGAGCGTGCGCTGCGCCATCTCGTTGGTCAGCCGGTCCCACAGCGCGGGCGCCGCGCGGAAGTACTCGTCGGTGAGGCCCTCGAGGCCGCGCTCGAAAAACGTCAGCCCGTCCATGAGGTAGCGGGCTTCGAGGTTCGTCAGGTCCTCGTTGACCAGCTGCTCCCACGCCCACCGCTTATCGACGGCAGCCCGTGCACGCAACCGCGAAATCCTGCCCTCCGAGGTGTCGTCGCGCTCCTCCTCCGCAGCGGAAAGGGGCAGCTCACCCGCCGCGATGAGGTTGGTCAGGGTGAGCCAGCGCACCTCCTGGTTGTCGGAGGTGTCCAACAGGTCCTTGAAGTAGGCGACCGTTTCCTCCGTCGGCTCGAGGCGGGCCAGCGCCCGGTCGAACACAGCCTTCGGCTCGGTGCCGCGGAACGCCTGATTGAGCAGGTCGAAACCGGTGCCCTGCCACGACGGGTCCACGTAGCGCTTCACCGCCTCGGTGGCCTGGGCGGGGATGCGCTCCTGCATGTCGGGGCCCGCCTCGCGCGCGACCAGCTCGACGTAGTCGCGCGCCGGCAGGCGACCGTCGCGCACGGACTCCCACAGCGACGACCACACCAGCGTCTTCGCCAGCGAGTCCTCGATGTCGCCCAGGTGATCCACCGCGAACTGCTGCTGCGCGGGGTCGAGGCCCATGAGGCAGTAGGTGAGGTCGTCGTCGTTGACCAACGCCAGGTCGTGCTCGATGCCGGCGAGCTCGGGGAACTCGGTGCGCTCAGAGGTGATGTCGGTTTCGATTTGGTGGATGCGGGTGACGGAGCCGTCGATAAGCTTGTACAGCCCGATGCGCACGCGGTGCGGGCGCGGGTCCTCCTGGACCACCGCGAAGCCACGCGAAAGGTCGGGGTAGAGCCGCGAGACGCCGGTGGTGCGCAGCCACTTTTCGGCCCAGCCGGAAAGGTCGCGGCCCGAGGCCTCCTCAAGCGCGCCGAGCAGGTCGTCGAAGGTGGCGTTGCCGTAGGCGTGGTTGTCGAAGTGCCTGCGCACGCCCGCGAAGAACTCCTCGTAGCCCACGTACGCCTGCAGCTGCTTGAGCACGGATGCGCCCTTCGCGTAGGTGATGCCGTCGAAGTTCTGCTCGGCGGTCTCGATGTCGGGGGCGTCCGCCGCGATCGGGTGGGTCGAGGGCAGCTGGTCCTGCGCGTACGCCCACGCCTTTTCGACGGTGGCGAACGTCGTCCACGCCTCCGCGTACTCGCCGATCGCCGTCTGGGCGGTGGCTGCGGACCAGGTGGCGAACGACTCGTTGAGCCACAGGTCGTCCCACCACTGCATGGTCACCAGGTCGCCGAACCACATGTGCGCCATCTCGTGCAGGATCGTGTCGTTGCGGCGCTCGAGGCGGTACGGGGTGGGCTCGGAGGTGAAGATGTACTCGTCGCGGTAGGTCACGCACCCCACGTGCTCCATGGCGCCCATGTTGTACTCGGGGCAGAAGACCTGGTCGTACTTGTCGCCAAACGGGTAGGTGCGCCCGAAGTTGGCGTGGTAGAAGTCGAAGCCCTCCTTGGTCTGGCGGAACAGGCGATCCGCGTCCATGTGGGGGATCAGGCTGGCGCGGGCGTAGAGGCCGAGTTCGATCGTGCGGCCGTCGCCGGCGTCGTAAGTGTCTGTGACCTTTTCGAACTCTCCGGCGCAGATGCAGATGAGGTAGGTCGACAGCGGGTAGTCGATCGTGGTGGTCCACGTCGCGGTGCCGTCGCCGTTGTCGGTGCGGGTCGCGGCCTCGTTCAAAATGACGGTGTAGCGCTCCGGTGCCTTCACGCTCACCTTGTACGTAGCCTTCAGGTCCGGCTGGTCGAAGCAGGCGAACACCTTCATCGCCATCGCCGGCTCGAACTGGGTGTAGAGGTAGTCCTTGCCGTCCTTCGGGTCGGTGAATTTGTGCAGGCCTTCGCCGGTGCGGTTGTAGCGCTCGGTGGAGGTGACGTGGAGTTCGTGCGCGCCGTCGCTAAGCGAAAGCTCTTGCGTGGTCGGCTGGCCGTTCAAGAACGCCTGGAAATCGTCGGCCACCAGGTCGAAATGGGTCGTGCCGGCGGTGGCGTCGAAGCGGATGGTGCTGGTGGTGGTGAACGTGTCCTCGCCGGTGATGTCGACGACGATGTCGTAGCGGACGTTCGAGATCAGCTGTGCGCGCTTTTGCGCATCGTCCCGCAGCAAATTCGTTTTCATGTGACCCACGCTACCCTGGGTGGCATGAGTGAAAACGTGACGTTCTACTTCGACGTGTCCTGCCCCTTCTGCTGGCAAACCTCCCGCTGGATCAAGGAGGTCGAGAAGGTCCGCGACATCGAGGTCGAATGGGTACCAATGTCGCTTGCAGTGCTTAACGACGGCCGCGATTTACCCGCCGACTACGCCGCCAAAATGGAAGCCAACTGGGGCCCGGCGCGCGTCTTTGCCAAGGTGAAGGCGGAGGAGCCGGGCAAGGTCGACGAGCTGTACACCGTCATGGGCGAGCTGGTGCACCCCGGCGGCGAGGGCGGCAAGGAGGGCTACGGCGCGTACGACGCCGTGATCGCCGAGGCGCTGGAGAAGGTCGGTCTGCCGGCGTCGTTCGCCGAGGTTGCCAACACCAACGACGAGGACGACCTCCTGCGCGGCTACCGCCAGCAGGCGATGGACGCCGTGGGCGACGACGTGGGCACCCCCGTGGTCAAGCTCGGCGACACCGCCTTCTTCGGCCCCGTGATCACGCGCGTGCCCGAGGGCGAGGAGGCGGGCGAACTGTTCGACCACGCCGTGGGCCTTGCCGCGTACCCCTACTTCTTCGAGCTCAAGCGCTCTCGCACGGAGAACCCGCAGGTGTAGGTACGCTTGGCGGCATGCGTATTTACCTTGGAGCAGACCACGCCGGATTCGAGCGGAAGAACCAGATCAAGGCCCACCTCGAGGCCCAGGGCCATGAGGTGACCGACTGCGGGGCGCACGAGTACGACGCGGCCGATGACTACCCCGCGTTCTGCATCGCCGCAGCCGAGGCTGTGGTGGCCGACCCGGGTGCTTTGGGCATCGTGCTCGGCGGCTCCGGCAACGGCGAGCAGATCGCCGCGAACAAGGTCAAGGGTGCCCGCTGCGCGCTGGCGTGGAGCGAGGAGACCGCGAAGCTCGCGCGCGAGCACAACAACGCGCAGCTCATCGGCATCGGTGGGCGCATGCACACCGAAGAAGAGGCGCTCGCGATCGTCGACGCGTTCGTGAACCAGCCGTGGAGCGAGGAGGAGCGCCACCAGCGCCGCATCGACATCCTCGCCGAGTACGAGCGCACCGGCATCGCCCCGGAACTACCGGGCAAGTAGAAATACGATCGTAATCGTAAATTTAGCGGAATCGGGTGGATTTACGATTACGATCGTAAATCGTGAAACTCTTTCCCCGCCCGCAGTACCTCGACGAGCTGACGAGTGTGGACGGCACCGACCTCGTCCGCCTGATCAGCGGGGTACGCCGCAGTGGCAAGTCGACGCTGCTGCAGCTTTACCGCGACCGCCTGGTGAAGCAAGGGGTGCGCAAGGACGCGATCCTGACCATCAACTTCGAGGATCTCGCGTTCGATCCCCTGCGTGAGGCGTCGGCGTTCCACGCCCACGTGCGCCACGCGGTCGATAACGGTGTGACGCATCTGCACGTGGACGAGGTGCAGGAGCTCGACCAATGGGCGCGGGTGATCAACTCGTTGCGCGCGTCGGGGGACGTGGAAATTTGCGTCACGGGTTCGAACGCGTCGATGTTTGCGGGTGAGGGGCTGACCTATCTGGCAGGCAGGTACCTCACCATTGAGGTATTCCCGCTCTCGCTCGCGGAGTTCCGGCAGTTCACCGACACCCCAACCGCGGAACCCGTCGAGGCGTCCTACCAGCGGTGGATGGCAACCGGCGGGTTCGCCCGAAGCGTGCTCGCCCCGTCGCAGGAGCTGACGCGACAGCTGAACCGCGACCTGTTCGATTCGATCTTCACCCGCGACATCGCAATTCGGGGCGGGGTGCGCGACACCGCGGTGTTCCTCAAAGTCGCGTCGTTTGTCATGGACAACGCCGGGTCCCCGCTCGCGGCGAGCAAAATCGCGAACACGCTCACCTCCCAGGGACACAAGGTGAGCACCGACACCGTCGACCGCTACCTCGGCCTCATGGCGGACGCGCACCTGATCTACCCATGCCACCGCTACGACACCCGCGGGCGCGGGTGGTTGAAGTCCACACCGAAGTATTACTGGGTAGACGCGGGCCTGCGCGATGCGTTGACGGGTCGGCGAAACTCCAACACCGGCCACGATCTGGAAAACCAGGTGTACCTCGAGCTCCTACGCCAGCGCTTCGAGGTATTCACGGGCGTCGGTCCTGGCGGCGAGATCGACTTTCTCGCCCGGCGCGGCAATGACACGGTGTTCATCCAGACTGCCCTCACCGCGCTCGATGATCGCGTGCTCGAACGCGAGCTCTCCTCATTCACGGGCCTGCCCCCGGGCTCGCGCTGCGTGCTCCTGACAGGCGACCGCCTCCCGCTCGCGACCGGCGAGGTGGAGCAGCTCAACGCTTTCGACTTCCTCGCCCGCGCCGCCGCGCTGTAGCTACCAGCCCGCGAAGTAGCGCTCGAGCTGCAGCGGCCCCGTGACCGGAGTGAGCCCCAGCTCCTCCGGCCGCGCCGCAACCGGCTCCAGTCCGAGCGCGGCCGCCCGCGCGGTGCGCACCATCGTCCCATCAGGGCACAGCGCGTATTCGAAAGCAAGCAGCTTATCGACGTTCTCCGGCGCCCACCCAGCCCCCACCGCGACCTTCACCCGGGCGGGTGTGTCGTCGGTGCGTACGCGCGGGTCGTCGTCGAAAAGCGGTGGCACCTCGTGGACGCGTACGCAGGCGCCGACCTTGAGCCACTCGGCGATGAGGAACTCGGTGACGCCTTCCTCGTCGAATGCGGGGATGGTCACTTCGATGTCGAACGTGGCGAAGATGACGTGCGCGGGGCGCGCCAGCGGGTGGGTGATGCGCCTGGCCAAGGCGCGCGATTCGGCGTTTTTGATGCGCACGGCCTCGGCGGGGTCGTGGCGGGCGCCGAAGTCGGGTTCGTCGTGGACGGCGACCGCGGCCGGCTCGTGGACGAAGGTGGCGCCCGCGTTCCAGGCGCGGAAGCCGAACTCCCAGTCCTCGCCGCCGTAGCCGACGAAGGTGGCGTCGAAACCGCCGACTTGGTCGAAGAACTCGCGCGAGCAGGTGAGCACCGCGGAGATGATGTAGCGCCAGGCGGTGTGGTCGGCGTCGCGGAGGTTGGTGGTGGCGGCCCAGGCGTCGCGAAGCCACTGCGGTTCCTCGCGCTCCGGGCCGGTGAGCCGCGCGCCGACGACCACCGCGCGCGCGTCGCCCACGATGTGCGGCACCACCGCCGAGAGGTAGCCCGGCTCGGGGACCGTGTCCGCGTCGAGGAAGGCGAGCACCTCGCCGGTTGCGGCGCCCGCGCCCAAGTTGCGGGCCGCGGCGGCGCGAAAACCGAGGTCGTCTTGGGTAACCACGGTTGCGCCCTCCACCACGGGGGTGACCTCCGAGCCGTCGTCGGCGATGATGATCTCCACCTCGCCGACGTAGTCCTGCGCCCGCACCGCCGCCACGACCCGCGCGAGCGAGTCAGGGTCGTTGTAGTGGGGGATGACCACGCTTACTTGAGGCCAGCTGAAACCCATGCGTCCTCCCATTGTGTTGCGACTTCCGCCCACCCGTAGCGCGGCGGCTCCATCACGCGCGGGGTGAAAGCCTCGACCGCCTCGCGCCACTGGCCGCCACCGACGAGGGTGATGCGCCCCGGCAGCCACGCGTCGATCTCGCGGGTGTAGTCCGAGTCGCGCACCAGTACGTTTCGCCCCGCACCCAGCCACGTCATCAGCGATCCGGAGGCGGAGAAGTGTCGGTGCGCGCACACCGGGACGGCGACGGTGCCCATCTCGCGGGCCATCTCCTCGTCGGTGAGCCAGCCCGTGATCTCGGCGCCCAGCTCGGCTGCCCATTCCTCGTGGCCCGCCGACGGGCGGCCCAGAAAACGCAGCCTGTAGCCGCCGAGGGCCGCAATGAGTTCCTCATACCCCTTACCTGGGTAGATGAAGCCCAGCACACCGACGGTGCCCGGCTCCGGGTCGAAGGGGGAGTCGATCACCGGGATCGGCAAGCGGATCACCGTGGGCGCGGGGCTGAAAAACGACGCCTCGTGCCGCGAGTTCACCACCGCCAGCGCGGCGGCATCCGCCACGCGCCGGTAGATCTCGGCGCGCCGGGCGTAGCGCTGCGCTCCCTCCTCGGGCTGCGGGATGTCGTGCAGGGAGACCGAGAACGGGCGAGTTCCAAGGCGCTCGAGCAGGGGCTCGGCGGCGTCGCCGAAGAGGTGGTCGGTAAATGTCACGTGGATCGGCTCGTGCGGCAGTTCGCGCGCGCCGAATTCGGCCTCCCGGATCACCTCCGCGCCGCATTCGTGCGCGAGGCCCAGGGCGTACTCGGTCACGCCGTGGCCGTCGGGGCCAACGATTAGATGCTTCACCCGAGCAACCCTAGGTTGGCAATGCGCTCGGCGTGGCGTTTCAGCCCGTGTTCCACAAGCGCGGGGCGCTCGCGGTAGAACTCCAGCTGCGCCTGCGCAATCATCTCCGAGTCGATCACCCCGAGCGAGCGGTCGCGCCACTCGTCGCGGCCCTCGACCGACACCCCCAGCGCTTCCGCTGCCTGCGTATCGACGGGCGCGTCCAGCCCGCCCAACATCTCGTAGTCTGGCGCCACCGGCTCACCCGGCACCCCCAGGGCCTCAAGCACGCGCGATGCCATGAACGCCAAGGTGGCGTTGTCGGGGTGGTTGATGGTGTGCCACACCGGGTTCGTCTCCAGGTAGTCCGACACCGTGACGGCGCCGTAGGCCTGTTCGCGGGTGCGCATGTGGGCGACGGACAGGGCGGCGGCTCGTCGAAAAGCATCGGGCGAGGGGGCGGCGCTGGCCTGGCGGCCGAGCGCCGCGGAGCAGAGAAGACGCAGGTCGTGGTAGGGTACCACGGGCGGGTTCAGGGACGGGTCGGCGGGGTCGCGGATGATGGCGTGGTAGGGCATGAGGCCGTCGAAACGCAGGACCGGCACGGCGACGTGGCGCGCGCCGCGCGGCAGCAGCTCGCGCAGCTGGCGGGTGCCCACGGGCAGGCCGCGGTAGTCGTCGCGGATGGGCTGGGTGACCAGCACGTCGGTGGAGCGGATCAGCTCGGTGAACCAGCCCATGTCGTCCGCCTCGAGCTCGTGGACGGGCGTGATCCGCTCGCCGGCGAATTCGCCGGTGGACATGAGCAGCTTGCGGGTGGACTCGGCCTGGCAGTTTCCCACCACCGTCAATGTTGGCATGCGCACAGGTTTATATTAGACGAGTGAAGGTCCTCTCAATCCCGGCGCAGCACCCGTACCCGCAGGCTATCCGCCCAGCGTGCGCCGAGTACCTCCCGGACCCGGACATCGACGGCAACTGGTGGCCGCACCCCGCGCTTGAGGCCGAGTGGTGGTCCACACCCCGCGACGTAGACCTGGTGCACCTCCATTTCGGCTTCGAGCACCGCACGCCCGCGCAGATCGCCGAGTTCGTGCGCGCGCTGCCGGTGCCGCTCGTGCTCACCGTCCACGACCTGGACAACCCGCACCTCACCGACCAAAGGCCGCACCACGAGAGGCTGCAGTTGCTTATCGACGGCTCCGCGGCCACCATCACCCTCACCACGTGCGCCGCGGACGCAATCGCTAGGGACTACGGCGCGGAGGCCACGGTGATCCCACACCCGCGGGTGACTGATACACCCGCACAGGAGCAGCGCACGAATCGCGCCGCGGTGTTTCTCAAGTCGCTGCGCAGCAACGTGGTGGACGACCCGCAGTTCTACATCGACGCCGCCCGCGAGGTGCCGCTCGACGTCTACGTCCACGAGGTGGAGGCGACGGAGGAGATTCGGGGGGTGCTCGCGGAGTCGTCGCTAAGCAATGTGCGTGTCCACGCCCCGATGAGCGACGCTGAGTTGCACGCGGCGGTCGCGCGGGCTGCGGCGTGCATCCTGCCGTACACTCGGGGGACGCATTCGGGCTGGCTGGAAATGTGCCGCGACCACGGCACGCCGGTGGCTGTGCCCGACATCGGCTGCTACGCGGGCCAAGCCGACCGCGCCGACGCGGTGCGGGTCTACCCCGCGGGCGACGGCGGAGCAGCGGGGCGAGCGGCCGCCGCGATCGCGGGGAGCGTGCCGTACGCGGGCGACCGCGCGGAGCAGCTCGAACAGGTGCGACGCGCCCACGAGGAGATATATAGAAAGGTGGCCAGGTGACAGTAGCGGCGCGCCCAGCGACCCGGATCGGCCGCGGGCACAACCTGCGCATCGCCCTCATCGGCCCGGCGCGCTACCCCGTGCGCGAGCCGTACGCCGGCGGGCTCGAGGCGTTTTGCCACACGATGGTTGCCGCGCTGCGCGAGCTCGGCCACGAAGTCGACTTCTACGCCGCCGAAGGCTCCGACGGCAACGTGAAAACCTTCGAGCTGCCCGGGGTGGACTGGGGCTCGGATGCGGAGGCCGCGACCGACACCACCTACCCCGAAGGCGGCAAGGAGCGCGAGGACGCCGCGTTTGCCGCGCTGCGCCGTCACCTCGTGCGCGAGGGCTACGACGTGGTGCACAACAATTGCCTGAACCCCATGATCTTCCCTGGGGCGCACTCGCCGGAGCCGCTGCCGATGCTGACCACCCTGCACTGCCCCGTGGTGCCGGAGATGCAGGAGGCGATCACGGCCGCAGGGCGCGCGGCGGGGCGCTTTGCCGCGGTGAGCCGCACGACGGCGAACGATTGGCGTCTGCCCACGGAGCCGGTGATCATCCCTAACGGCGTCGACGTTGGCCGCTGGGTGGCGGGCCCCGGCGGGGACACGGCGGTGTGGTTCGGCCGCATCGTGCCGGAGAAGGGCCCGCACCTGGCCATCGACGCCGCGCGCGCCGCCGGCTTGCCGCTGGTGCTCGCGGGGCGAAACGGCGACCAGCGCTACTTCCGCACCGAGATCGAGCCGCGGCTTGAGGGCGAGGACGTGCAGTGGCTCGGCGAGCTTTCCCACGCTGAGCTGCGCAAACTCGTGGCACACTGCGCCGTCGCGGTGGTCACGCCGCGTTGGGAGGAACCCTTCGGCCTCGTCGCCTTCGAGGCCATGGCGTGCGGCACGCCCGTCGCCGGCTTCAACCGCGGCGGCATGGGCGAGTTGCTTGTCGACGCACCTTCGGCCCTCGCCCCCGCCGACGACGTCGCCGCGCTCGCGGAGGCGATCGTCGCGGCGCGGTCCATCGATCGGGCGCAGGTGCGCGAGTGGGTGGTGCGCAACCACTCGCTGGTGGAGACGGCGCGGCGCTACACCGGCGTGTTCCGGCAGGTGGCGGCGCAGCACCGGAGCATGAGGGCGGTGTGCGAGTGACGCGCGTGATCGGCATCTACGCTCACCACCACGGCTCGGGCCACATGCACCGCTGCCGCGCCATCCAGCGCGAGCTTCGGACGATGGGCTTCGACGCGGTGATTTTGTCCACGGCAGAGGGCGCCGATGTGGCGCTTCCCGACGACGGCGGCGGCGCCTCCTCCGGCCGCGCCATGACCGCCGGCGGCACCCTCCACTACGCCCCGTATGGGGTGCCCGGCCTGCAGTCGCGCTTCGCGGCGATCGCCGCGTGGGTGGCCGAGCACAACCCGGCGGCGTTTTATGTGGACGTGTCCAACGAGGTCGCGGTGTTCGTGCGCACCATGGGCGTGCCGCTGATCGTGCACGCCATGCCCGGCTACCGCGGCGACGCCCCGCACCAGCTCGCCTACCAGCAGGCAGACGCCATCGTCGCCGCGTGGCCGGACTGGGTGGAGGTGCCGGAGCACCTGCGCGCGCACGCGGATCGGCTCCACTGCGTCGGCGGGATCTCCAGGCTTACGCCGCGCGACGGCGTGGAGCGCGACCCCAACCACGTGCTGGTGATGGCGGGCAAGGGCGGTTCCACCTGGTCACCCGCGGACTGGGAAGCCGTGGAGCGCGCCTGCCCCTCGTACCGCTTCACCTTCCTCGGCGGCGACACCCACGTCGACGACCCGACCGAGCTTCTGCAGTCCGCGGGCGTGGCGGTGATCGCCGGCGGGCAAAACTCGATTGCGGATGTCGCCGCCACCGGCACCCCCGCGATCGTCTTGCCCCAGCCGCGCCCCTTCACCGAGCAGGTCCTCGCCGCGCGCACGCTAGAGCAGGCCGGGTTGGCGCAGGTGCGCGAGGTGTTCCCGCGCCCCGACGAGTGGCCCGAGCTGCTGCGCCACCGCGAGCAGGACTGGCGGCGGTGGCAGACGGACGGCTCGGCGCGCCGGGCGGCGGAGGCGATTGCGGCGGTCGCGCGGGAGCCGGAGCCGCCGACAACGTGCATCATTACGCTTGCCGACGGCAACCGGCGCGCCCACCTCACCCGCCAAGTCAACCTCATGCCGATGGGCGTGGACCACATCACCGTCGCCCTCGCCGACGCCGACGCGCTGCGCAAGGCGGTGCCGAAAAGCCACGTCATCGAAGGCGAGCGCAACCTCGCGGCCGCCCGCAACCTGGGCGCGCGCACCGCAATCGAGCGCGGCGCGCAGGTGCTCATCTTCCTGGACGCGGACTGCCTCGCCTCCGATGCGCTGGTGCCGCGCTACGTCTCGGCGCTGGCGCAGCGCCCGGAAGCGGTGGTGGCGGGCCCGGTGACGTACATGGGCGAGGGCGAGGTGCGCGTCACCCGCCCCAGCCCGCACCCCGCGCGGCCCAACCCGGCCGACGGCGAGCTGGTCGAGGCCGAGGATTACAACCTGTTCTGGTCACTGTCGTTCGCGCTCACGGCCGACACGTGGCAGGGGATCGAGGCGGCGTTCGGCGGCTTCGACACCAGCTACGAAGGCTACGGCGGCGAGGACACGGATTTCGCTTGGCAGCTCGAGCGCCACGGCATCTCGCTCGTGTGGGTTGGCGGGGCGCACGCGTTCCACCAGTGGCACCCGGTGTCGAAGCCGCCGTGGGAGCACCTCGACGACATCGTGGCCAACGCCAACCGCTTCCACGACAAGTGGGGCGCCTATCCCATGCAAGGCTGGTTGGACGCCTTTGAGGAGGCTGGGGCGGTGTCGCGTGTGGGCGGGGAGTACCGTCGCCAAGCGAAGAAGCGCTGATGGCCTTATTGTGTGGCCATGGCCAACTTCACCATCTCCGCAGGCAGCAACGACTGCCCCGTCCTCTTGCACGTCCCGCACGCCTCGCGTGAGATCCCGGCGGAGGTGGCCGCGGACTTCATCGCCACCGACGAGCAGATCGCAGAGGAGCTCGACCGCGTCACCGACGACTACACCGACGCCCTCGCCGCCGCGGCCGCGGAGAAGTCGGGCTGCGCGCCGTGGATGATCGTGAACAAGCTGTCGCGCCTGGTGGCGGACCCGGGGCGGTTCTCCAACGAGCGCGACTCGATGGATGCGACGGGCCGCGGCGCCATCTTCACCAAGCTCGCCGACGGCAACCCGCTGCGCCCCTCTGACATGAACCTCTCGGACTTGAAGGCCGAGTACTACTTCCCGTACGCGGACGCGGTGTCGAAGCTCGTCGGCGAGCGCATCCGCGACTGCGGCGCCGCCGTGATCGTGGACCTGCACTCCTACAACAACCAGCCGGACGAGTACCAGATCCACCCGGGCAAGCTGCTGCCCGACGTGTGCATCGGCACCCACTCCGTACACACCCCCGCACTGCTGGCCGACACCACCGACCGCATCTTCACCGCAGCGGGCTTCAACACCGAGCGCAACACCCCCTTCGCCGGGGCGTACGTGCCGGTGGATTACGACAAGAACACCAAGGTGCTCGCCGTCATGCTGGAGATCCGCAAGGACCTGCTCGAAAACGACGAGACGCGCACCCGCATCGAGGACGCCGTGGCCGAGCTCATCGCGAAAGCCGTGGAGATTTCGCGCTCGGAGATGGGCCGGCCACTGTAGGCGTCGTTAAGCAAACATGCCCTCGCCGACGTAACCCTCGTCTCCCACGCCCGGCACGATGAGGTACGTGCCGGTGTTGGTGGTTTTCAGGTACTCGGTGAACATCTCGTCGCGCGACATCGACTTGTGCACGCGCGCGAAACGCTCCGGCGTCTGCGTGAACGCGATGAAGAACAGACCCGCGTTCATGCGGCCCTGCTCGTTCGTGCCGTCGACGTAGTTGAAGGGGCGGCGCAGCATGCGGATGCCGTCGTTTTGCGCCGGGTGCACGTTGAACAGGTGGGACGCGCGGTCGATCTTCGGGTTGCCGCGCTCGTTGACCGCCTCGAAATCGGGCTCGGTGAACTCGTCGCCGCCGGACAGCGGCGCGCCGACCGGCTTGTCGCGTCCGGTCACGCGCTCCTGCTCGCGCAGCTGCAGCGTGTCCCACACCTCGATGTTCATGGCGATGCGGCGCACCGTCATGTACGTCCCGCCCGCGGCCCACGGCTGGGAGCTATCGGCGGGGATCCACACGTGCTCCGTCAGCTCCGCGTCCTCGTCGGCGCGGATGTTGGCGGTGCCGTCCTTCTGGCCGAACAGGTTGCGCGGCGTCGGCTGTTCCGTGCCGGTTGCGCCCGCGCGCCCGAAGCCGAGCTGGGTCCAGCGCAGCGTCGCGGTGGGCACGGCGAGGCGGGTGAGGTTGCGAATCGCGTGGCTTGCCACCTGCGGGTCGTTCGCGCACGCCTGGATGCAGATGTCGCCCTCGGAGAACTCGGGGCGCAAAAAGTCGTTGGTCATCGTGGGCATCTCGGTGAACTCGGCGGGGAGTTTGCCGGCGGTGCCCAGCTGATCGCGGAAGAAGGAGCGGCCGAAGCCGAAGGTCAGCGTGAGCCCGGAGGGGCCGTGGTCGACCGCCTCGCCCGAGTCGTCCGCCGGGAAGCTGTCGCCGGTGCCGAACGCGCCCTTGGCCGAGACGTCGCCGCCGAGCGTGAGCCGGCGCGCCGCCGCAGTCCAGCGCTCGAGCAGGTCGATCACGTCCTCGCGGTCCGCCTTCTCCGAAATGTCGAACGCCGCGAAGTGCAGGTTGTTCTGCATGGGCGTGATAATCCCGGCTTGGTGCTCGCCGGCAAAGTCCACGATGAGCTCTTCGCTTATCGACGAACCTCCGGCCCCACCCGCCGCATCATTGTTCTTCGCCCCGTCCTCGTTCGCGCACCCGGCGAGGGCGGCCGCGCTGGCCGCGCCCAGGGTGCCCAGGCCGCCGAGGGTGAGAAGCTGTCGCCGGCTGACCATTAGCCCAGCCCCAATACGGTGCCGGTGAGCTGGGACAGCGGCTCGCGCAGCGCGTCGAGCGCCCGGGTCAGCTGCGCCTGCGCGGCCGCGTCGACGGTGTCGTAGGAGACGAACCCGGTCTCCAGCGAGCCGTACTCCTTGAGCAGCTCCTCGACGTCGTCGTAGCGGTCGTTGATGTCTTGGACCAGCTTGGCACCGGTTTCCCCGCGGTCCGCGGCGATGGGGGCGACCAGGTCGAACGCGATGCGTGAGCCCTGGATGTTCGCTGTGAAGTCGTAGAGGTCGGTGTGGCTCCACCAGTCCTCTTCGCCGGTGACCTTGGTGGTGGCCACCTCTTCCAGAAGCGAGATCGCGCCGTTGGACACCGAGTCGATGGTCAGCTGCTGCTCCTCGGCAAAATTCGGGTCGTTCACCGTGTCAAACAGCTGGTTGACGTCGGCCACGAACAGCTCCGCGACCTGTTTGCGCTGGGCCGGGGTGGAGGGCTCCCAGTCCTGCCAGGCGTTTGCGCCGTCGGCATTCTTGGCGTCCTTTTCTGGCACCCACAGATCCTTTTCCATGCGGTGGAAGCCGCGCCACTGGTCGAAGGCGGGGTCTTCCGCCTTCAGCTCGTCGGCTTCTGCGATGTAGTCCACCTCGCGGTAGTCGATCTTCGGGTCGAGGATGCCCAGCGCCTCCGCGATCGGCTCGATGCGCTCGTAGTGCACGCGCGTGGTGGGGTAGAGCTCGCGCGCCTTCTCGTCGTCGCCGGAGGCGTAGGCGGCGGCGAACTCCTCGGCGAGGGGGACGAACTCGGCCACTTCGTTCTTAGCAAAGTTGACGTAGGAGGCGACGGCGTCGTCGAAACGCTGCTGGTCCGACTCGTCGACGGCCACGGCCTCGCCGGTAACGGTGAACGCGCTTTGGCCGACGTTCGGCCCGCGCAGGCCCGGCTTGCAGGCGGTGAAGTAGTCGCCCGGCATGAGCGAGACCGTCAGGTCGGCCGTTTCGCCGGGGGCGATGTTCTCGCGCTCGGCGATGACGCGCAGGCCGTCGCTGGCGAGCAGGTAAAACTCCGTCACCTGGTTGCCGGTGTTGTTGATCTTGAACGTGCGCGCGCCCGATTCGGCGCTGTCGGTGCTCACGGCGCAGGTGTCGGCGTCGGAGGTGACCTCGATGCTGTCGGCGTTGGCGGCGTTTTCCACGCACGACGTGAGCGTCAGTGCCAGCGGCAGTGCGGCCGCGGCAGCGAGGGTTCGGCGGTGTGACATTAGACTTCCTTTCCTACGAGAGCAGGGTGCGTATCGACGACCTCCGGCCGCCCCACCCCCCGATCCCGACGAACGTGGTTCACAAAAATTGGGACAATGACGGCGATGTAGATGGCCCAGCCGATGACCTGCAGCCAACTCATCTTCGGCTCGAACCCGGTGAGCGCGTTAACCAAGGTGGCGATCGGCCCCGTGGGGTCGATGGCGTGCTCGAAATCGAATGCCCAACCGAAGGGGAACGACGCCATCCAGAACGGGTATGTTGCAAACCCCACGAGCACCTCCCCGGTGCGCGGGTGCGTCGGGGCGATCGGCGCGCCGGAGAACGGCCCCGGCAAGAACTGCGCCTCCTGCAGGTCGTGGATGGCGTAGGCGAGGATGCCCGCAGCCACGACGATGAGCAGCGCGGATGACACCTGCATGAACGTGCGCATGTTCATCTGCAGCGCACCCCTGTAAATGGCGTAGCCCATCACCAGCGCCACACCGATGCCGAGGAACGCCCCGATGACCGCCGCCGGCTGCACCACCCACCCCCACATGAGCAGCGTCAGCTCGAGACCCTCGCGCGCGACGGTGATGAACGCGAGCCAGAACATCGCCTTCGCGCCGGCCGCAACGGCGTCGCCCGTCTTGGCGTCGAGGGCTTTGCGCACCATGCCGTCTTTGTTCGACATGGACAGCACCATGCCGGTGATCATGGCTACCGCAACCAGCGACAGCGTGCCGCCGATGGCCTCCTGGGCGCGGAAGCTTAAGCCGTAGCGGCCGAAGGTGAACAGGGCGCCGAGGACGACGCAGATGACCACCGCGAGCCCGACACCCCACCACAGGCTGCGCCGGGCGCCGACGGCATCGCGCCGATCCAGGCCGGCGAGCAGGATGCCGACGATCAGCGAGGCCTCGAGACCTTCGCGCAGGCCGACAAGGAATGCGGCGAGAAACATGGACTCACGCTAAACCGCCGCGCACGATCCAGGCAAGTCTAGCCTAACTTAGGCTTGGCTGGCTACCCCGAAAAGGTGTGCCAGCTTAGCGGCGCGTCACTTTGCCCGTGGCCTGCGCCGCCGGCGTGACCACAGAGGGCCGGGCCGCCCACCAGCCGACGGCAGTCACCGCGGCGGCGAGAAGGAAGAGGATGAGGCCGAGCCAGCCTGTGGCGTCGTCACGCGCGGCGAACATGGCGTTCATGTTGGCGCGCAGGCCCGTCGTGGCCACGAGGATGACGTGCACGGCGAGGAACGCCACGAAGAAGATCATGGTGGGGAAGTGCACCGCGCGCGCCCACCCGACGGGCACCTTCGACCACGCCTTCGGCCACAGACCGCTCATGCGGAAGCCGGACGCGATCGATAGCGGTGCGGCGATGAACACCACCGCGAAGTAAGACAGTTCCTGCAGCGCGTTGTAGTGCATCCAGCCGTGCTCCTCGGGCCAATTCAGCGAGAGGTATTGCAGGCCCGCGGAGACGGCGTTGGGGAAGACGTCCCAGCTCGTGGGCACGATGCGCATCCACTGCCCGGTGGCGAACAGCAGCACGTAGAACACGAGCCCCAGCGCGACCCACGCGATGTCCAGGCACTGGTGCAGCCACAGCGTCACCGAGATCTTCTTGCCGCCCTTCTTCGGCTGCCAGTACGCCTCGGGTCGCTCTTCGCGGCGCACGTCGATGCCCGTCTTGATAATCAGCGCCATGAGGAACATGTTGAAGAAGTGGGCCCAGTTCAGCCACGCCGGGAACCCGACGGGTGCATCCGCGGGCAGCGGTTGCGCGCCGTCGTAGCGGGTGACGAAGTCGGCACCCGCGTCCGTGCCCAGGAACCATCGCGCACCCAGCACACCCAACAGAAGGAGGGCAGCCGCAGCAATGCCCCCAAGGAGCCATTGCTTACCGACGCCCCGTTTACCCTCAGGCTCGGCCCCCGGCTCGGGCGTAGACGCAGGCTCCGGCTCGCGTGCCGGCTCCCGGGTCGGCTCAGGCGCGGGTTTTGGAGCGCGGGTCGGCTCCGTTTCGAGCTCCGGCTCGTGCGTCGCGGGGGGCGCCGCGACACGGACGGTCGTTTCCGGCGGCCACGGGTCGCCACCCGGGGTGCGGGGCAGGCCGCGGCGGAGCTGCACCTCGACCGTGTCCGTGGCAGCTGCGGGCGCTGCAGGTGCTGCGGGCACTGCGGGCGCTGCGGGCGCTGCGGGCTCAGCGGGTACTGGGACCAGCACTTCACCTGCGGGCGGCCAAGGTTCGGCGCCGGGGGTGCGGGGCAGGCCCCGTCGTAAAGCGATGGGCGCGAGGTCAGCCGTTGCCTCGGGCGCGAGGTCAGCTGTTGCTTCGGGCGCGGCGACATCGACGCTGCCGGCGGGCGGCCACGGCTCACCGCCCGGGGTGCGGGGCAGTCCGCGGCGGAGTTCAACCTGCATTACCTGCGCGCCTCGATCTCGGAGATGAGCTCGGGGACGACGTCGAAGATGTCGCCGATGATGCCGAAGTCGGCGATGTCGAAGATCGGGGCGTCCTCGTCGTTGTTGATGGCCACGATGACGTCGGAGGTCTGCATGCCCACCAGGTGCTGCACCGCGCCGGAAATGCCGACGCCGACGTAGAGCTTCGGGCTGACCACGACGCCGGTCTGGCCGATCTGCGCCTCGTAGGGCACCTGGCCCTCGTCGACGGCGGAGCGGGTCGCGCCCACGGCGGCGCCCAAGGCGTCCGCGAGGCCGCCGACGAGTTCCTCGAACATGTCCTCCGAGCCCAACGACACGCCGCCGGCGACCACCTTGTCGGCGGTGAGCAGATCGGGGCGGGTGGACTCGCGGGTGACGGCCTCGACAGATTCGACGGTGGCCTCGCGGCGTGGGGTCGCCTCTACCTGGACCTCGCGGACCTCGGGCTTGGTGGCCTCGGCGCGAGCGTCCACTGACCCCGGGCGCAGCGTGATCACCGGCGCGGAGTGCGTCGCAGCGGCGATGGCACTAAACGCGCCGCCGTAGTTCTGGTGGTCGGTGACAATGCCCTCGGCGTCGCGGCGGATGGTCACGGCATCCACGAGCAGGGCGCGACCCGCCCGCGCGGCCAGGCGCGCTGCGGTCTCGCGCCCGCGCACCGTGTGCGCGCACACGACCGCGGCGGGGAAGAGGGCTTCGAGGGCGGCGGCGGAGACGTCGATAAGCGAGTGCTTCTCGGCGCCACCGGTGACTACCACTGACGCGCCCATCGCCCCGAGCTCGTCCGCGTGCGCCGGATCGGCGGCGACGACGGCGGGGGTGCCCAACTCGGCGGCAGCCCCGATGAGCTCCGCGGTGCCCGCGTCCACACCGCCGTCGAAGGCGATGTCCGGGATAACCAAGATCAGATCTGAAGTAGACATCGCGCTCCTTAGATGAGGTTCTTCGACTCGAGGAAGTCCACGAGCTGGGTTGCGGAGGTCGAGCTGGCGTCGATGATCTCGCCGCGCTCGCGGGCCGGGCGGCGCTCGATGGCGACCATGATGGCGCGAGGGTGGGTGAAATCGTTCGCGTCGATGCCCAGATCCGCTAAGGAGAAGGTGGTGACCTCCTTCTTCTTCGCAGCCATGAGGCCCTTGAAGTTGGGGTAGCGCGGGTCGGCGAACTCGTCGGCGACCGAGGCCACCGCGGGAAGCTCGGCCGACAGCTGCACGGTGGCGCCGTCGGAGGCCTGGGTGCCACGCACAGATGTCGCTTCGACGTTGAGCTCGGTGAGGTTAGACAGGCACGGCCAGCCCAGAAGCTCGCCCAGCATGGGCGCGATGACGCCGCCGCCGCCGTCGGATGACATCGCCCCGGTGAGCACGAGGTCGTAGCCCTGCTTGCGCACCAGCTCCGCCAGCACCTGGGCGGTGAGAGTGAGGTCAGCGCCGGTGAGCGCCTCGTCGGTGACCACGAACGCTTCGTTCGCGCCCATCGCGATGCCGCGCCGCGCCGCGTCAGCCGCGGAAGCAGGGCCGACGGTCAGCACATCCACCTGGTGCTCGCCGTCGCCCCCTGTCGTGCCCGCTGCCTCGACGATGCGCAGGGCGGCCTCGACGGCGCGCTCGCCCACCTCATCCGCGACGACGTCGCCGCTGCGGTCCGTGAGGCCCGTTTCCAGGTTCATGTCCCGGTCGCTGTAGGTGTCCGGGACCTCCTTCAGCAGCACTGCAATGCGCACGGCAGCTCCTTTATGCGTCCTTCATGCGTTCGGTTCCTTGCCAGCCACGCAGTCTATAGCACGGCCGGACACGCACTTTGGCGGGCGAACCGGCTAGAGGTCGAAGCCCCCGAAGTCGAAGCCGCCGCCGAAGTCCCCGAAATCTCCGCCGAAGTCGCCGCCGGCATCGCCCATGTCGCCCATGTCGCCACCCATATCGCCCATATCTCCACCGGCGTCACCCAGGCCGCCCGCCTCGAACTCGGCCGCAGACGGCGCGCCCGCCATGCCGGCGAACATCGATGAATAAAACATCATGGAGCTCGCGGCCCACACGCCGGTCATCATCGCCGGCGCCCACCACGCGGTGGAGTACCACCCGGCCGGTACGGGGCGGCCAGCCACGGCACCGCCTGGGTAGTAGTGCGGCGTGGCCTCGGTGGCGTACGGCGAGGCGGTGACCACCGTGCCGTCGTCCTGGCGCACGCTGCGCTGCTCGGTCACTCGGCCGGCTTGGCGCTGGCCCTCCAGCTCCGGAAGCTGGGGGCCGGCGGGCAGCCCCATGATTTCGCGAGCCGCGTTGACGTAGTGCAGGCCCTCAAGAGCGGACTCGCGGGCCAGCATCGCCTGCTTCGCGGTCCGCGCCTCCGCGAGACCGGCGGAGGCGGCGGTGAAACGCTCCGAGGCGTCCGCCATCGCCTGCTTCGAGGCCTGGTCGTTGCCTGAGATGCTCAGCACCTGGGAGCCGAGGCGGTCGGTCCAGCGCTTGGCGTCGGCCATGGCGTCGTCAAGCGAAATTTGCTCCTGCTGCTGCACCTGCCGCCGGGACATGGGCTGCTGCACCTGCGCGGGGCTCGGGCCGGAGAACAGCATGGGCAGGAAGATGAGGGGGCCAAAGAAGAGCAAGAGGAAAAAGAGTGAGAACAAAGCGGCTCCTATTCGCGTGAGAGTGTGTTTGGTTCAACCAGGCGGGCTGCGCTAACATTTCCGTGTTGCTGAGCGCAGCTTAGCGCGAATGGGAATGTCGTATAGTGGCTAATACCTCAGCCTTCCAAGCTGAAGACGCGGGTT
>ERZ1031260.36-NODE-36-length-25397-cov-34.006471_pt1 | contig 25397 bp, 25 predicted proteins | sample MGYA00517287_ERZ1031260 | MGnify/ENA primary metagenome ERZ1031260 (study PRJEB33718, sample SAMN03159811) | human skin metagenome | collected 2014-02-25 | study: EMG produced TPA metagenomics assembly of the PRJNA266117 data set (Human skin bacterial metagenome... | reverse complement strand
TGCCTGTCTCGTGGGCTCGGAGATGTGTATAAGAGACAGCTCCAAGCCCACCCAATCCCAACCAAGCCCAGTAGCGTGTGGGGGTATGAACTTGCGAGTTGGAACGGCGGCGGACGCGCATCAGATTCAGGAGGGCAAGGAGTGCTGGATCGCGGGGATCTTGCACGAGGGCCAGCACGGGTGCGAGGGGCATTCGGATGGGGATGTGGTGAGTCACGCGATCGTCGATGCGGTGTTGTCGGCGGCCGGGTTGGGCGACCTGGGTTCGTTCGTAGGGGTGGGGCGTCCCGAGTACGACGGGGTGATGGGGGTGCAGCTGCTCGAGGAGCTTAAGGAGCTGCTTCACAAGCACGGGCACACCGTGGTGAACGTGTCCGCGCAGCTCATCGGGCAAACTCCGAAGATGGGGCCGGTGCGGGAGGAGGCGGAGCGGGTGCTGTCGCAGGCGCTCGGTGCGCCGGTGTCGGTGTCGGCGACGACGACGGACCACATGGGCTTCACGGGTTCGGGGGAGGGGCGCGCGGCGATCGCCACGGCGCTCGTGGAGCTGAAACGGAACTGAAGCGGAACTAAAGCGGAACACAAGCAGACCACAGGGAACGAAAGTACCAACCCTGGTGACTTAAGTTCCTGACCTGCCCTTTTCACTTCATTTCAAGGAAACTCGTGGGTTACCTTGAGCCCATGAGGAAGACAACGACAGCGATCGTGACGGCGGCGGCCTGCGCAATCACGGCACTTGCACCGGCGGCGCGCGCGGTGCCGGCGATGCCGCAGGGCTACCCGATCGCTAACTTGGACACGGCGTGCACGGCTGAGTCGCTCGCGGAGCAGGGCGGCCCGGAGTGGCGCTACGGAGAAACCGCCCGGCGGTACCTGGCTGACGGCACGCTGCAGTTCACTAACCGCACCGACCAGATGGTGCCGTACACCGCAACCGTGGAAACGGGCACGAACCACAAGATCGAGGCCAATTCGAAGGCCACCCTGCCGAGCGCCTGGGACACCACCGCGAAGACCGACATCGGGCTCAAAGAGTCCAACGGCTGGATCGAGGGCGAGACGTTCGGCCCGATCAAGCTTGGCCCCGGCGAGTCGTTCCGCGTCGACTACGGCGTGTTGGAGAAGGACTTCATCTCGATGTTCGTCACCTGCGACAACGGGGTGCTGCGCAACGCTCCCGGCGCGAACGTCATCCGGGGCACGGGGCCGGCGGAGCGCTACGCCTTCGCCTACATCATTAAGGCAGATGGCACGGTGTCGGACGTGGCGTTGGAGATACCGTCGAGAAGCCAGGGTGCGAACTCGCGGCCGATCGGGGAGACGTACACCGCAACCTCGGGCCCGAGCCTGGAGAAGGTCGCGAGCCCCCGCGACACCGTGGTCCGGCCCGACAAGAGCTTTTTGCTTGACGACGCCTGGCCGCGCCCCGGCCAGCCCACACGCAAAGGCGACAAGTCCTACTACCCCTACGACATTGAGGCGGTCACCCCGACCTTCCGTAAACCGGGCTACTCCCAGGACTTCTTGAACTGGACGAAGGGCACCTACACCTTCACCCCGGTGACGGATTACGTGGTGGGCGCGGAGTTCAACGGCTACATGAACTGGATGGGCGGCGGCGGACGCTTGCCGCAGGGGTGGCTGACCTCGGTCGGAGCGGTGCAGCGGGCGTACATGCCGGTGGGCACGGCGTTGGAGCCGGTGGAGCTTGCGCCCGGGGAGCGGGTGCGCGTGGAGTACGGCACGACCATGACGCGCATCAACTACCGCGAGATTTCGGCGGGGCGCGACGGGACCTACAGCCGCATCACCACGCACCCGCAGGCAACGGCGCCCAGCGGTTTCTGGGCGCAGGCCGTGGTCACCAGCCCGGACGGAGCCACCCGCACCATCGACATCACGCCGGAGACCTACCGCAACCTTCCCGTCCCGACCCAGACCTACCTCTAAACCTTCCTAAGGAGCACACTATGAACAAGACCCTCGCCGCCGCAACTGCCGCCGCCATCACCCTCGGGGCACTGGCCCCAGCTGCCCAGGCCCTGCCGCAGCGCAACTACGGCGCGACCAACCCCACCACCATCGGTGCATACTGCGCCAACCCGGGCGACCGCGGGCAGACCGTGAACATCATCCGCAGCTACTTCGACGGCTCCGCCGGTACCTGGACCGTTTCCAACTACAACGACGAGCCGCTGCCGGTGACCCGCTCCATCAAGGAGACGAAGACGAAGACGTGGAACGTCACCGCGGGCTTGAGCTTCGATGTGGCCAAGCTGATCCAGTTCACCTTCTCCACCAGCTACACCGACCAGCAGTCCTACGAGGTGGGCGAGCAGGTCGGCCCGTACAACGTCGCACCCGGCAAGACGGCGGTGCTGCAGGCGGGCTGGATCGTCTCGGACTTCGAGGGCCAGGAGACGGTGTGCGGCGCCGACCGAACGTGGCAGGGTGCGGGCAACACGTTCACGGCCACCATGCCGAAGGAGCGCCACGTTCGCGTCAGCACCCGCGACAACATCGATTGGGGCGCGTAAATGCGCAGGGCAGTCACCGCGGTACTTGTTGCGGCAGCCTGCATCGCCGCACCGGTGGCCCGCGCCGACAGCTACGATTTCGAGCTGCCGCAGCGCTGGAACACCGACCTCCAACCGGGCAGCCACTGCGCCACCCCGGGTTTGAAGGACACCTACGTCGACGCCACCCGCCGCTGGTTCAAGCAGACGGATGCCGCCAGCGTGTCCAACTTCACCGAGGAGACGGTGCCCGTGACGCAGACGGTGAAGGAGAAGCGTGTGCAGACCTTGGAGGTCTCGGGCACGTTCACGCCGAAGGGGGACCTGGTGAAAAACGTCACCCGCGCCTACGGCTGGAAGTACGTGCACCAGGCCACATGGGTGCTCAACCAGAAGGTGGGGCCGTACCAGCTCGCGCCCGGCACTGAAGGGCGTTTGGTGTGGGGCTTCACCATGCTCGACGGGGACGCCCAGGACGTCACGTGCTCGGCGGAGCAGGTGTGGGAGGCCACGGGCAAGCCGTACAGTTTCAGCGTGCCGGAGGCGCGTTACTCGGAGCTCAGGGTTGGCGTGAGCCAGCTGTAGACTCATTTGGTGTGACTCAACGCATCTATGACACCAAGACCCGCACCCTGCGCGAGTTCGCGCCGCTGCGTGAGGGGCATGTGTCCATTTACCTCTGCGGTGCAACCCCCCAGGCGAAGCCGCACATCGGCCACCTCCGCTCCGCGGTGGCGTTCGATATCGTGCGGCGCTGGTTCGCTGCCAAGGGCTTCGACGTGGCGTTCGTGCGCAACGTCACCGATATCGATGACAAGATCCTGACCAAGGCCGCCGACCACGGCCGCCCCTGGTGGGAGTGGGTGTCCACGCACGAGCGCGAGTTCACCAAGGCGTACGACACCCTCGGCGTGCTGGCGCCGTCGGTGGAGCCGCGCGCGACGGGGCACGTGACGCAGATGGTCGAGTACATGCAAAGGCTCATGGACAACGGCTTCGCCTACGCCAAGGACGGCTCCGTCTACTTCGACGTGAGCGCGTGGGTGAACGCCGGCGGGGACTACGGCTCCATCTCCGGCAACCGGCTCGAGGACATGTCGGGGGATGACCCGGACTTCGCTCTGTGGAAGGCGGCGAAGCCCGGCGAGCCGCATTGGCCCACCCCGTGGGGTGAGGGCCGGCCCGGCTGGCACCTCGAGTGCTCGGCGATGTCCACCTGGTACTTGGGCGAGAGTTTCGACATCCACGGCGGCGGGCTGGACCTGCAGTTCCCGCACCACGAAAACGAGCAGGCGCAGTCACACGCCGCGGGCGACGGCTTTGCCCAGTTCTGGATGCACAACCACTGGGTGACCATGGCGGGCGAGAAGATGTCGAAGTCGCTGGGCAACGTGCTCTCCATCGACAACATGCTGGAGACGGTGCGCCCGGTCGAGCTGCGTTACTACCTCGGCAGCGCGCACTACCGCAGCGTCCTGGAGTACTCCCCGGAGGCGCTGAAGGAGGCGGCCGCGGGGTATCGCCGCATCGAGGACTTCGTGCGCAAGGCGGGCTACCCCGAGCCCACCACCTGGACCGAAGGCTTTGCGCAAGCGCTTGACGAGGACTTCGCCGTCCCCAAAGCCCTCGCCGAAATCCACAACTCGGTGCGCGAGGGCAACAAGGCATCCGACCCGACGGAGATCGCGGGCCAAGTCCGGGCGATGGCCGCGGTGTTGGGTGTGGATCCGGGCGCGTGGGCTGTGGAGTCGTCGGCAAGCGGGCAGGCAAGCGGGCAGGCGAATGCGCTGGATGTGCTGGTGCGCGCGGAGCTGGAGCGCCGGGCGACGGCGCGCGCGGAGAAGGATTGGGCGACGGCCGACGAGGTGCGCGACCGGCTCGCGGCGGCCGGCATCGAGGTGACGGACACGGCCGACGGGCCGCAGTGGGCGATTACAGCGGGCGATTAAGGAGTAGAAGATGGCGAAACCGTACCAGCGGCCGGACGTACAGAAGAAGAACAAAAAGGGCCCCACGAAGGGCTCCGGCGGGCAGCGTCGACGCGGGTTGAAGGGCAAGGGACCCACGCCGAAGGCGGAGGACCGCGTCTACCACGCAGCCCACAAACGCAAGCTGGACCAGGCGCGCAAGGCGCAGGGCCGCCACGAGCGCGACACCTCCGACCTGGTGGTGGGGCGCAACCCGGTGCTCGAATGCCTGAAGGCGAAGGTGCCCGCGGAAGCGCTGTTCGTGGCGCAGGGCACGGGCCACGACGACCGGCTGTCGGAGGCCGTTGCGCTGGCCAACTCGAAGAACCTGCCCGTGCAGGAGGTGCCGCGCCAGCAGCTCGACCAGATGACCGGCAACGGGCTGCACCAGGGCATCGGGCTGAAGATCCAGCCGTACAAGTACACCGATTTTCACGACATGCTCGAGCGTGTCGACGGCCCCGGCATGTTCGTCATCCTGGACAACATCACCGACCCGCGGAACCTCGGCGCCGTCATCCGCTCCGCGGCGGCGTTCGGCGGCCACGGGGTGATTATCCCCGAGCGCAGGTCGGCCCAGGTCACGGGCGTGGCGTGGCGCACCTCCGCGGGCACGGCCGCGCGGCTTCCGGTGGCGCGGGTGACGAACGTGACGCGCACGGTGGAGGAGTTCAAGAAGAACGGCTACACCGTCGTCGGCCTGGATGCGGGCGGGGAGCACACCTTGGACACCTTCGACGGCGGCACGGGGCCCGTGGTCATCGTCGTCGGCTCGGAAGGCAAGGGCATCTCGCGGCTGGTGCGCGAACACTGCGACGTGATCATGGGCGTACCCATGACGGAGTGGGTCGAGTCCCTCAACGCCTCGGTGGCGGCCGGAGTGGTCTTAAGCGAGTTCGCCCGCCAGCGCCGGGTTACAGCGCAAAAAACCCGCTGACGATCTCGCCGCCGGTGACCAGGTCGGTGCCGGGGCCCAGGCGCGGGTCGAGGTCGGTGCGCCCCGGCACCATGTGGCCGACGCCCTCGAGCGACCACAACTGGACGGGGTGCGCGCCGGGCCAGGTGGTGACCGTCATCGCGGGCCGCGCGTCGCGCTCCGGCTCGCCGCAGCCGTTCAGGCGTGCCAGGAACTTGGCGGAGCCCACGGCGGAGCGGGTTTCGCCCCGGTTGTTGCCGCCGATGCCCGCCACACCGCCCTCGTAGGGCACCAGGGGGTCGGCGGTGCCCTGCGCGGCGACGATGGGCGTGGGGCGGTACCCGTCGAGGGGGACCAGGGTGTTGCTGGCGGTGGGCATGGAGGCGCCGAAAAGCGCGGCGCCTGTGAGCAGCCCGGGGGCTTCAAAGAGCAGGCGCAGCACCATCTGGCCGCCGTTGGAAAAACCCACGCCGAACACCGCGGGCGGGTCGTATTCGGCCACGAGGGCGCGGAGGAAGCCGACGTCGTCGACCCCCTCGGTGCGGGCGGACTCCTGAAACCCCGTGCGCAGGTCGTTGAAGTGGCGGCCGACGCCGTCGGGGTAGACCACGGTGGGGCCCAAGCCCTCAAAGGTGCGGGCGGTGAAGTTGCGCATCACGCTGCCGGACTGGCGCGAACCGTGCAGCACCACCAGCAGGCGTTCGTCGCCGGAGACCTCGACCCAGGTGCGTTCGCGCCCGCCGTGGGTCAGTGCCCTGCGGTCCATGCTTCCCTTTCCGCGGCAAGGCGCTGCAGCCAGGCGGCCATTTCGCCCACGGTGCCAAGGCGCATTGTGGCCGCAGAGGGTTTCGTCCCCACCTTGATGCCCACGTCGGCCGGACCGAGGGCGGCGATGGCGTGCTCGTCGGTGTCGTCGTCGCCCGCGAACACCGTGACGGCGTACCCCTGCTTGGCGCGCGCTAGCCAGGACCCCTTCGTCACCTCCACGGCCGAGAATTCGACGACGTTCTTGCCCTCCGTCACGGGTCGGTCGGTGGCGAGCGAGCGCGCCGCGTCCAGCATCGCGCGCGCATTCACCGGGTCGGCGACAGGCGCGACGTGCAGCACCCGCTGATACGGCTTGACCTCCACGTACGCCCCATCGCGGGCGATCTCGCGCAGCGCGCGCTCGACGCCGTCCAGATAAGCCACGTCCTCGGGGGCGAGCTCGGGCCCCGGTTCCGCGCCGTGGGAGCCGGCGAGGGTGACCCCGTCGAGCTCCGCCAGGCCCGCCGGCAGCACCCGGCGCAGCCCCTCGAGGTGGCGCCCGGTGAGGATGGCGACGCGGGTCGCGGGCAGTACCGCCAAGCGGCGCAGCGCGTCCTCGGCAGCGGGATGCATTGAAACGGCGTACGGGTCAGGGTCGAGTTCCGCGAGCGTGCCGTCGAAATCCAGGCACACCAACAGCGACGCAGCGCCATACGGCAGGGTCATAGCGACATCATCCTCACAGACGGCGGGTCAAACGCATCCGAGCGCAGGGTCAGCAACACCTCGTACTCCGAGAGGCGGCGCAGGTTGAACACCGCGCCCTCGCTGAGCAGGCCGGTGATCTGGTCGTGCACGTGGCGGGCCCCGGGGGTGCATGTGTCCGGGGCGGGGGAAACGGAGACGTCGATAAGCGAAAGCTCCTCGGGCCCGCGCGAGAAGGAGCCGCTGACGAGCGCGCACCCCGTGAAGCCCTCAAACGCGTCGCCCGTTACGGTGACTGCGGCGCGGCCGGCGGCGTCGGGTGGGAGGTCGCCGGGCAGCGACGGGTCGGTGTACACGGCCACTACCTGCCACGTGTCCCCCGCGGGCGCACCGCAGGCGACGAGCAGAAGGGGAAAGGCGAGGGCGAGGGCGCGCCTCACAGCGCCTCCAGGAACCCGCGGGCCCAGTGCTCCACGTCGTGCTCCACGACCCAATCGTGCATCGCCCGCATCCGCGCCGGGTCGGGTGCCATCGCCTCTACGATCGCCTGCTTCACCGACTCCAAATCGAAAGGATTGCACAGGTAGGCGCGGTGCAGCTCCACGGCCGCACCCGCGAACTCGGAGAGCACGAGCGCGCCGGAGGCGTCCGGGTGCGCCGCCACGTACTCCTTGGCCACCAGGTTCATCCCGTCCTTGAACGGGGTCACCACCATCACGTCGGCCGCGGCGTAGTAGGCGCCCAGCTCCTCCTTGGGCACCCCGCGGTGGATGTAGTGCACGATCGGCTTGCCCACCTCCGCGAAGCGGCCGTTGATGCGCGAGACCGCCTCTTCGACCTCGCGGCGCGTCTGCCGGTAATTGTCGATGCGCTCGCGCGACGGCGTGGCCAGCTGAATCATGGCCACGTCGCGCACCTTGCCCTCCTCCAAAAGCTCCTCGAGCGCCGTCAGCCGCTGCAGGATGCCCTTCGTGTAATCCATCCTGTCCACCCCGAGCAGCAGGTGCTGGGGGTCGCCCACCTTCGAGCGCAGTTCGCTTATCGACGACTCCGTTGCCCGCGGCACGGCCCCAACATCAATCGAGATGGGGAACGTCCCTGTCCGGATGTCCTGGGTAAGCAGGCGGAAGTTCTCCTCGTCCGTGGTGCGCTGGAAGCCGATGAGATCGCAGCCCGACAGGCCGATCAGGATCTCGTCGCGCCAGGGCAGCTGCTGGAACAGCGCCGGGGCGGGGAAGGGGATGTGAAGGAAGAACCCGATTTTCAAATCCGGGCGCATGCTGCGCAGGATTCCCGGCACGAGCTGGAGCTGGTAGTCCTGCACCCACACCGTGGCGCCCTCTGCGGCGTGTTTCGCGGTGGCTTTGGCGAAGCGCTCGTTGACCGCGACGTAGCGCTCCCACCACTGCTGGTTGTACTCGGGCGTGACAATGAGGTCGTGGTAGAGCGGCCACAGGGTCGAATTGGAAAAGCCCTCGTAGAACCCTTCGTAATCATCCTGGTCCAGGGCCACGGGGATGAGACTGATGCCGTCGAACTCGAACGGCTCCAGCTCCGCCTGGGTCTCGCTCGTGTCGCCCGGCCACCCAATCCAGCACCCCGACTGGTGCTTGAGCACCGGCGCAAGCGCTGCCACCAAGCCGCCGGGGGAGACCTGGTAGCTCCCGCCGGCCTTGTCTACCTTGTCTACCTTGTCTACCGGCAGGCGGTTCGCGACAACGACGAACTCGTTGCGGCCCATCTACGCCTTCTTCGCAGCCTTGGTGGTCTTTTTTGCCGCCTTCTTGGTGGCCTTCTTTGTAGCTTTCTGCGTGGTCTTCTTGGTTGCCTTCTTCGCGGCCTTCTTGGTCGCCTTCTTCTTCGCGACCTTCTTTGTCGCCTTCTTGGTGGCCTTCTTCGGAGCCTCCTCCGCCTGCTCCTTCTCCAGGTCCTCTACGTAACGCTTGTACACGAAGCCCTTCGGCTCGACGCCGAGCATGGACATGAGCGTGACGCCGTCGAGGAAATCCTCCGCGTATGTGGCCACGATCCGCCGAGCGCCCGACGCCGTCTGCTCCTCCACGGCGTGCATTGCCTCGGCGGACGGGCGGGAATCGGTGATCTTAGGTGGCACAGCGGCTTCCTCTCGTTTTAGGCAGTCAGATGCGTCATTCTACATGCTAACGGCGGCGGCGCACCCGGCGGATCTGGTCGAACGTGACGCGGCCGGCGCGGCGGAACGCGCGGTAAGGGGCGTAGAGCTGCGGCGCGCGGATCTTGCGCGCGAGCCACTCGCCGAACACCACCCCGCCCGCCAAGGCCAGGCAGGTGCCGATGGCGGTGAACAGATTCATCATGCCCAGCAGCAGCTGCTCGTTCACGATCGCGTACATGCCGCGGTAGATCCATGAGCCCGGCAGGAAGGGTGTCACGCCGGCGACCGCCGTGATCACCGGGTTGATCATGAACCGGCGGGAGATCAAGCCACCCGCGAGCCCGATGACGATGGCGCAGGCCGACGTCGCCAGCACCCGGCCCGCGCCCAGCGGCTGAAGGACCACGTAGAAGATGGCGGAACCGACGGCAGCGGTGATAAAAGACAAGATCACCGCGTCGCGCTCGGCGAAGCACGTCACCGCAAACGCAGCCGCGGCCATTCCGCCACCAATCACTGTCAAGAAGATGCTGCTGTAGGCCGAGGTTCCCGGCAGGATCTCGACCGGGGGAAGCGGCATGCCCACGATCTCCGACATGGCCACGCCACCCGCAACTCCGGCGACGATGCCGCCTGTATTGAGCATCGCCGAAAAGAAGCGTGCGGCGGCGTTAATGGAAGACCCGGTGACGCCGTCGAGAAGCGACTGCACCAGCGTCAAACCCGCGAGCAGCACGATGATGCCGGTCGCGATGAGCTGGCTGGGGACGATGGTGCGGCCGATGGAGGCCGAGAAGTCGTAGACGATCGCCGCCGGCACGGTGGCCAGAAAACCGCCCACGACGCTGTGGAAGAACACGGGCAGCCCGCCGCGGGAGAGGATCTTGTTGAAGCCGATGATGAGGAAGGCGGTGAGCGCGCCCACGATCATCATGAGCCAATCCCCGCCCAACAGCATGGCCACGAACATGCCCATGACCGACCAGCCCAGCAGGTTGCGGGCGTTGCGGTAGGGGATGGGCATGGTGTCGATGTCGTTGAGGATCTTCTCCGCCATCTCCGGTGGGGTCGCGCCCGAGCGGATCGAGCGGATCAGCCGGTCAACCTCCTGCAGCTTCGCGTAGTTCTCGCTGATCATCGTGACCACGCGGGTGACGTTGACCGGCGTGCGGCCGTCGATGATGGTGGTCAGCGTGATCGTGTTCACCACGATGTTGATGTGCACGTAGTGCAGCCCGTACGAGGAGCACACCGAGTGCATGTACTTCGTGGTGTCCGAAGACGTCGTGGCGTTTGCAATCAGGATCTCACCGATGCGGGCGGCGATGTTCATCACCGCCGCAACCTCGGCCGGGTCCGTCAAGTTGATCGGCGCGAGCACCGACGGCGGCGGGGACGTGCGGGCGTCATCGATCGTGGCCACCCGTTGGCGGGAGCCAGACATCTTTTCCCACAGCGTGTTCAACCCGTTCGGCACAGGCTCACCTTAACGGCTGGGTGGTGTTCGCGCACCTAGCAGGTGGTGTGTAATATCTGCCCCACTGCTGGAGTGGCGCAATCGGTAGCGCAACGGTCTTGTAAACCGTAGGTTGCGAGTTCAAGTCTCGTCTCCAGCTCCAAATCTTTTTCGGAGGGGTACACGAAACCCTTCCAGCGGGCGTACAGGAAATGTTCAGCCCCCGGGTGTTCAATGGTGTTTCATCGCACGACTGTTGTGTCGAAAATGAACGGAGAAACACCCATGGCTGACCAGAACATCAAGGTGCTCGTCGTTGACGACGAGCCGAACATCGTTGAACTGCTCACCGTATCCATGCGCTTCCAAGGCTTCGATGTGGAAAGCGCCACGTCCGGCAAGGAGGCGCTTGAGCTAGCGAAGAGTTTCAGGCCCGACGCGTACATCCTGGACGTGATGATGCCGGAGATGGACGGGTTCGAGCTCCTGGGCAAGCTGCGCGCGGAGGGCCTTGACGGCCCGGTGCTCTTCCTCACCGCCAAGGACGCGGTGGAAGACCGCATCCATGGGCTGACCATCGGCGCCGACGATTACGTGACCAAGCCTTTCTCGCTGGAGGAGGTGATCACGCGCCTGCGTGTCATCCTGCGCCGCGGCAACGTTGCGGAGGCCGGGGACGAAGACGCCACCTTGCGCTACGCCGACCTCACGCTGAACGACGACACGCACGAGGTCACGAAGGCGGGGGAGATCGTGGAGCTGTCCCCGACGGAGTTCAACCTGCTGCGCTACCTCATGCTCAACGCGGAAGTCGTCCTGTCCAAGGCGAAGATCCTGGACAACGTGTGGCACTACGACTTCGGCGGGGACGGCAACGTGGTGGAGTCCTACATCTCCTACCTGCGCCGCAAGGTGGACACGGGCGACGTGCCGCTCATTCACACCGTCCGCGGTGTCGGTTACGTGCTGCGCACCCCCCGCCAGTAAGACGCGCCCGTGATGTCGCGAGTGACGCCGTACCGTCCGGCAGTGTGGCAATCCGCCAAGCCACTGAAACATCAGTTGGTCGCGCTGGTGATGCTGATCTCGGTAGTGGGCACCATCGCCAGCTCGGTGATCATCTACGCGATAATGCGCCAGCTGCTGTTTGAGCGGGTGGACGACCAGCTCGAGGACGGCATCAATACCTGGGCCCAGCAGCACAACCCGGCCTGGCAGTTCAGCTTTTGGAGCCTGCCGTCAGACTTCACCCAATCCACGCTTTACCCGGGGCAGTCGGAGCCGATGCTGCGCCGCGGAACGGAAAGCCCGCCTGATTACTCCCAGCTCACGCGACTGGATCGGCCGAAGACCGTGTCCTCTGCCCCTGGCTCTGCGACGGAGCGCAAGTGGCGCGCGGTCGCGCACCAGGAAGCCGACGGCACCGTGCAGTACGTGGCAAAGTCCCTCGACTCCGAGCAGCGCATGCTGGCCACGCTGGCATGGGTGGAGGCGTCCGTTGGCTTACTCGTGTTGGTGGGCATTGGCTGGGCGAGCAACCGCTACGTGGGCAAGGCACTTGCCCCGTTGAAAGAGGTGGAGAACACAGCACTCGCGATCGCGGAGGGCGACATGGACCGCCGCGTGCCCGCGTGGTCGAAGAACACCGAGGTGGGCAAGCTGTCGTCGGCGGTGAACACGATGGTGGGCCAGTTGCAGGAGTCCCTCGAAAACGCCCAGGCGCAGGAGGAACAGATGCGCCGCTTCGTGGGCGATGCGTCCCACGAGCTGCGTACCCCGCTGACTAGCGTGCGCGGCTACGCGGAGCTTTACCGCATGGGCGGGGCGCCAGCGGACATGGTGCTGGGCAAGATCGACGAAGAATCCGCGCGCATGCAGCTGCTGGTGGAAGACCTCCTCGCACTCACCCGCGCGGAGGGTTCGCGGCTGGACCACAAGCCGGTGGACGCGCTCGAGCTTGTGCTGTCGGTGAAAGATTCGGCGCGCGCGGCGTTTCCGAACCGGGTGATCGAGGTGGTCAACGACACCACCAAGCCGCCGATTGTGGACGGCGACTCGGCCCGGCTCCACCAGGTGCTGCTCAACCTCGTGACCAACGCGTTCAAGCACGCCGGCGAGGACGCGGAGGTCACGGTCCACGTCCGGGAGAACCTGGACCGGGTGGTCATCGACGTCGCCGACAACGGCTGCGGTATGGAGCCGAAGGACGCGGAGCACATCTTCGAGCGCTTCTACCGCGCCGACACCTCGCGCACCCGCGCCTCGGGCGGCGGGTCGGGCCTGGGTCTCGCCATCACCAAATCGTTGGTTGAAGCCCACGGCGGCACGATCAGCGTGGCAACCAAGCCCGGGGAGGGTTCGACGTTTACCCTGTCGCTCCCGGCAGCGTAGCCACATCGGCCAGGCCGGTGCGGATTTTCTCGGCGGCGGCGTCCATTTTGGCGTCGTCGGTGTCGTCGTAGCTCATGGCGCGCGACAGGTCGTAGCCCGACATGTCGTTGGCGGGGAAGACGTGGATGTGAGCATGGGGGACCTCGAAGCCCGCGATGAGGTAGCCAGCGCGCTGGGCATCGAACTCGTCCACAATCACGCGCCCGATGGCCTGGGCGACCTCGTTCATGTGCGCCCACAGCTCCGGCGAACAGTCGGTCCACTTGTCAATTTCCTCAACCGGCACGACCAGGGTGTGGCCGTAGGCGACCGGTTCGATGGTGAGAAACGCTGCCACTGTGTCGTCTTTGTACACGATGCGCCCCGGGATCTCCCCGGCGATGATCTTGCTGAATACGGTGCTCATACGTTCAGAAGCTACCGGTAAATTAAGGCGCATGCGCATCCTTGTCATCGGTTCGGGCGGCCGCGAACACGCCCTCCTCCACGCAATGCAGGGCAACGAACTCGCGGTAGCACCAGGCAACGCGGGCATGTCCGGCTTAGCGACGGTCCATCCGGTCGACCCCTCATCCCCCGAGGCCATCGTGGAACTCGCCCAAACCGTTGAGGCGGAGCTCGTGGTGGTGGGCCCCGAAATCCCCCTCGTGGCAGGGGCGGCGGACGCGCTGAAGGCCGCCGGCATCGCCGTGTTCGGCCCCACGCAGGAGGCGGCGCAACTGGAGGGCTCAAAGGCATTCGCCAAAGAGGTCATGGCGGCCGCCGGTGTGCGCACCGCCTCGGCCACGCGCATCACCAGCGCAGACGAGATTGAGGCGGCACTTGACCAGTACGGTCCCCGCTTTGTGGTGAAAGATGACGGGCTCGCTGGGGGTAAGGGGGTGGTGGTGACGGAGGACCGTCGGCAAGCGAAAGCTCATGCTGAGGCCGTCATCGCCGCGGGCAACCCCGTGCTGTTCGAAAGCTTCCTCGAGGGCCCCGAGGTGAGCCTGTTCTGCCTGGTGGACGGCGAGACCGTGGTGCCGCTCAAGCCCGCGCAGGACCACAAGCGCGCCTACGACAACGACGAGGGGCCCAACACCGGCGGCATGGGTGCGTACGCGCCGCTTCCGTGGTTGCCCGCGGACGGGGTGCAGCGCATCGTGGATGAGATCGCGCGCCCGGTAGCGGAAGAAATGGTCGCGCGCGGCGTGCCCTACCAGGGGCTGCTCTACGTCGGCGCTGCGTGGGGGCCTGAGGGTCCGGCGGTGGTCGAGTTCAACTGCCGCTTCGGCGACCCGGAGACCCAGGCGGTGCTCGCCCTGCTTGAGACGCCGTTGGCGGAGGTGCTGCTCGCGGTCGCCGAGGGCCGCCTCGCGGAGGTGGAGCCGCTCGCGTGGCGCGAAGGGTACGCGGCGACCGTGGTGCTGGCGGCCGAGGGCTACCCGGCGGCGGCGAAGACAGGCGGGGCGATCTCCGGGCCGGTAGATGACCCGGCGACCGTGCTGCACGCGGGCACGGGGTTGCAGGACGGTGTGCTTGTGGCCACCGGCGGGCGCGTGCTCAACGCCGTCGGTGTCGGGGCGACGCTGGAGGAGGCGGTCGCTAAGGCGTACCGCGTGCTGGAGCAGATTGATCTGCCGGGGTCCTTCTACCGCCGCGACATCGCCCGGGCCGCGATTGAGGGAGCGATCTCCTTATGATGAGTGCCGTGAAGCCGAATAATGCGAACGTTCTGAGCAATAGGTACGCCTCGCCCGAGATGGCGACGCTGTGGGCACCCGAGCACAAGATCATCCTGGAGCGCCAGCTCTGGATCGCCGTGCTCAGGGCCCAGAAGGAACTCGGGGTGGCCGTGGAGGACGGCGCGATCGAGGCGTACGAGAACGTGATCGACCAGGTTGATCTGGATTCGATTGCGCAGCGGGAGAAGGTCACCCGCCACGACGTGAAGGCGCGCATTGAGGAGTTCAATGCGTTGGCGGGGTTCGAGGAGATCCATAAGGGGATGACCTCGCGCGACCTCACCGAGAACGTGGAGCAGCTGCAGATCTACCGCGCGCTCGAGCTCACCCGCGATAAGGCCGTGGCGCTGCTCAAGGCCGTGGGCAACCGCGCCGGCGAGTACAAGTCTCTGGTGATGGCGGGGCGCTCCCACAACGTAGCTGCGCAGGCCACCACGCTGGGCAAGCGCTTCGCCTCAGCGGCGGACGAAATCCTGGTGGCCGTGGAGCGCATCGAAGAGCTGCTGCAGCGCTACCCGCTGCGCGGCATCAAGGGCCCGATGGGCACCGCCCAGGACATGCTGGATCTCATGGGCGGCGACGAAGAGAAGCTCGCGCAGCTGGAGACCGAGATTGCGCGCGGCTTAGGTTTCGACCGCATCTTCGATTCAGTCGGCCAGGTGTACCCGCGGTCGCTGGACTTCGACGCCGTGTCCGCGCTGGTGCAACTGGGCGCGGGCCCGTCATCGCTTGCCACCACGATCCGTCTGATGGCCGGCAACGAGACCGTGACCGAAGGGTTCAAGGAGGGCCAGGTCGGATCCTCGGCCATGCCGCACAAGATGAACGCGCGTTCCTGCGAGCGCGTCGGCGGCTTCCAGGTGATCTTGCGCGGCTACCTCACCATGGTCGCCGACCTCGCGGGCCAGCAGTGGAACGAGGGCGACGTGTTCTGCTCCGTGGTGCGCCGCGTCGCGCTGCCGGATGCTTTCTTCGCCATCGACGGCCAGTTGGAGACCATGCTCACCGTGTTGGACGAGTTCGGTGCGTTCCCCGCGATGATCGAGCGCGAACTCGACCGCTACCTGCCGTTCCTCGCCACCACCCGCATCCTCATGGCATCCGTGCGCGCGGGCGTGGGGCGCGAAACCGCGCACGAGGTGATCAAGGAAAACGCGGTCGCCATGGCGCTGGACATGCGCGAGCGAGGCGCGGAGCAGAACCTGGTCGAGCGCCTCGCCGACGACCCTCGCCTGCCGCTTGACGCTGACGCGCTGCGCGAGGCGTTGTCGGACCACCACGCGTTCATCGGCGCGGCAGAGTCGCAGGTCGACCGCGTGCTCGCGCGGGTGCAAAAGCTTATCGACGCACACCCGGACGCAGCGGGCTACACCCCCGGCGAGATCTTGTAGCTAGCGCCCATTCCTCAGCGCCACGTCAGGGTTGTGTCCGGGGTTTGCAGGCGCACACCGGTGCCCACGATCCCCGGGTCCGCGCTGCCGCGCCAGGAGGCCGCGTAGGTGGTGTACGCCTCGCCCACCCTCAGGTCCCCGGTGTAGCCGGTGAGGGTGGTTTCGCCGCAGTAGGCGGGGTCGGCCTTGTTGGCTTTGAGGGTGGCCTTGGGGTTCACGGGGCCGTCGATAGGCGAAAGCTCTGGCAGCGCCACGGTGACGTCGACGGGGGAGCGGCCGATGGCGACCGGGGTGGCAGTGACGGGGAAGCAGACGAATTCGGCGGCGTGTTTCGCGGAGCGCGGGGCCGCCTTTGTCGTCGGCTCGCCCACCGTGATGTCCCAGTACACAGGGACGCCGTGGCCGAAGTCGCGGGTGATGACCTTCGCCGTTTGCCCAAGGCGGAAGGTGGCGCCGCTGCGGGAGGGGGTGAAGTCCGGCATGGGGCCGTCGAAGCTGCCCGCGGGTGCGCAGGCGCACAGCGCGAGGGGGAAGGCCAGCAGGATTGCGGCTGATCTCGCGCGGTTGAGCATGGCGAATATAGTAGCCCCTATGCGTCGAGAGCTTTCTGACTACACCCACCTTGCAGGCGGCAAGGTCCGCGAGATCTACGAGGTCGACGAGGACACCCTGCTCATGGTGGCCACCGACCGGATCTCCGCCTACGACTTCTCCCTCGAGCCCGCGATCCCGGACAAGGGGCGCATCCTCACCGCCACCGCGATGTTCTTCTTCGAGCTGCTCTCCGACGTGCCGAACCACCTCGCCGGGCCCATCGACGATGAGCGCATCCCCGAAGAGGTTCTCGGCCGAGCGATGGTGGTGAGGAAGCTGGACATGCTGCCTTTTGAGTGCGTGGCCCGCGGCTACCTCACCGGCTCCGGCAAGAAGGAGTACGACAAGCACGGCCACATTTGCGGCGTGAAGCTGCCCGAGGGGCTCGTCGAGGCGTCGCCGCTGCCCGAGCCCATCTTCACCCCGGCGACCAAGGCGGAGCAGGGCGACCACGACGAGAACGTCACCTACGAGTTCATGGCGGGGCGCCTGGGTGAGGAGGTCGCGGCCCCGCTGCGCGACCTCACCCTCGACATTTACGCCCGCGCGGCCGACTACGCGCGCAGCCGCGGCATCATCCTCGCCGACACGAAGCTCGAGTTCGGGCTCGATTCGGACGGGCGCATCGTGCTTGCCGACGAGGTGCTCACCCCCGACTCCTCCCGCTACTGGCCCGCGGACGACTACGAAGAGGGCAAATCGCAGCCCAGCTTTGACAAGCAGTACGTGCGCAACTGGCTCACCGGGCCGAAGTCCGGGTGGGACCCTGAATCCGGCACTCAGCCGCCCGAACTGCCCGGTTCCGTGGTGGAGGCGACGCGCGAGCGCTACATCGAGGCCTACGAGCGTCTGAGCGGCCGACGCTTCGCCGACTGGCCAGGCACCCGCGCGTAGGGTTGTGGGGCATGACTGCCCCGCACGCTGCGAAACACCCGATCACCCGCTCTTTCCACGGCCGCGAGCTCGTGGACGACTACGAGTGGCTGCGCGACAAGGACAACCCCGAAACCGTCGCGTACCTGGAAGCAGAAAACGCCTACACCGAGGCCCGCACCTCCGCGTGGTCGGGCCTGGTGGATGAGGTGTACGGCGAGATCAAGTCCCGCGTGAAGGAGACGGACATGTCCGTGCCCCAGCGGCAAGGGGACTGGTGGTACTACGGCCGCACCATCGAGGGGAAAAGCTACGGGGTGTCGTGCCGCGTCCCGGTCTCCGGCGACCCGTGGACGCCCCCGGCCGTGGCGGACGAGATGCCGGGCGAGCAGGTGCTGCTCGACCTGAATGAGCTGGCTGAGGGTCACGAGTTCTTCTCCCTCGGGGCGTCCTCCGTATCCACCTCGGGGCGCCTGCTCGCCTACTCCTACGACACGGAAGGAGACGAGCGCTTCACGCTGCGGATTAAGGACCTCACAACCGGCGAGCTGCTCCCCGACCAGCTGGACGACATCTTCTACGGCGCCACCTGGGCCGGGGAGGACTACCTCTTCTACGTGCGCGTCGACGACGCCTGGCGCCCCCACCAGGTGTGGCGCCACAAGGTTGGCACCGATGCCGCCGACGACGTCCTGGTGTACGAAGAGACGGACGAGAAGTTCGGCGTCGGGGTCGGCGCGGACAGGGCGGAGCGTTACCTCATGATCGTGGCGTCATCCTCTCTGACCTCCGAGTATCGCGTGCTGCCACTGGCGGACCCGACCGGCGACTTTGAGTTGCTCTGGGAGCGGGAATCGGGCGTGGAGTACCACATCAACCTCGCGATCCTGGGCGACGGCGAGGAGCACTGGGTGGTCACCCACAACGTGCACGGCCCGAACTTTTGCGTGGCGACGGCCCCGGTCGGCCACACCGCACCGCTGCGCGACCTTGACGTGATCGTGGAGCACTCCGACACCGCCCGCATCGAAGGCGTGGATACCTACCGGGACTTCGCGATCATGGAGTACCGCCGCGGCGGGATCTCCCGCCTCGCGGTCGCCTCGCTTCTCGACGGCTTCGGCGACTTCAACGAACTGGAGTTTTCCGAAGAGCTGTACACCGCGTCCCTCGCAGGCAACCCCGAGTGGGACGCCCCGGTGGTGAGGGTGGGTTACACCTCCTTTACCCAACCCTCGCAGGTGCTCGACTACACCGTTGCCACCGGGGAGTTCACGCTGCGCAAGGAGCAGGAGGTGCAGGGCGGCTACGACTCGGGGGAGTACGAGGCGTTCCGGTTGTGGGCCACGGCCCCGGACGGGGCACAGGTGCCGGTGAGCGTGGTGCGCCGCAAGGGCGCGGATGCGCCGGCGCCCGCGTTGTTGTACGGGTACGGCTCCTACGAAGCATCGGTTGACCCGGGGTTTTCCGTCGCTAGGCTCTCGCTTCTGGACCGCGGCATGGTGTGGGCGTGCGCCCACGTCCGCGGCGGCGGAGAGATGGGCCGGACGTGGTACGACGACGGCAAGATGCTGAAGAAGGCAAATACCTTCACTGACTTCATCGCCTGCGCCGACGCCCTGGTCGAGGCCGGGTTGACCTCGTACGACCAACTGGTGGCGGAGGGGGGTTCTGCGGGCGGGTTGCTCATGGGCGCGGTGGCGAACATGGCTCCCGAGAAGTTCGCGGGCATTCAGGCGGTGGTGCCGTTCGTGGACCCGCTGACCTCCATTCTGAAGCCGGAGCTTCCGCTGACGGTCGGGGAGTGGGAGGAGTGGGGCGACCCGTACCACGACCCCGAGGTGTACGACTACATGGCGAAGTACGCCCCATACGAGAACATTGCCCGGCACGACTACCCGAACATTTTGGCCGTGACCAGCCTCAACGACACGCGCGTGCTGTACGTTGAGCCGGCGAAGTGGGTGGCCAAGTTGCGGGAGTACGCCACGGGTGGGGAGATCTTGCTGAAGACCGAAATGTCCGCAGGCCACGGCGGGGTGTCCGGCCGGTACGCGCGGTGGAAGCAGACTGCCTTCGAGTACGCGTGGACGCTGGTGACCTCGGGCGCGGTGAAGCCGTAACCATCTACCCGCTCGGCCCGGGGTCGAACAAGGCGGGGTCGGGCGGCCTTCCCGCCCCATCCGGGTGACGCGAGCGAGCGCGACTGACAAGCCTCTGACCTGGGGAGTTGCGGTACTGATACGTGCCCGTGTGCCGGGGTGGGTCCCCGTTGGCGGGGTGGTACTCCACCTCGCCGGTTTCGGGATCGCGGTCGAAGTAGCCCTTGTTCCCGGTGCCGTTTCTGTTGTCGTTGTTGCACATGTGGTGCTCGCGGCACAGCAGGACGAGGTTTTCGATGCTGGTGAGTCCACCGTGGAGGTAGGACTGCAGGTGGTGGGCTTCGAGCTCGACGCCCGGCTTGGTGCACCCGTTCCACGCGCACACCCCCTGCATGGCCAAAAGAACCAGCTTCTGTTCGACCGACGCAAGCCGAGCGCGCCCCAGGGAGAGCGGCACCCCGGTCACAGAGTCGAGTTGAAGGAGGAAGCTGTCGCCGGCCAGCCCGAGGCGCACGATGTCCAGCGGTGTCAGCGACACGGAGGTGTTGGTGGAGAACTCGGTCGATGCGTCCGCACCAAGGAGGTCCTCCAGGGTCATCGTGATCACGACCGTGCCCACGCCGCCGCGGGCCTTGGTGGCGGTTGAGCCGTGCCGGTCGATGACGTCCATGAGTTGGTCGAACCGGCGTTGGTGTTTGCGGCGGGAGTCGCGCTGGGCGGCGTCCTCGCCCTCCATGTTGGAACCGAGGTGGTCGCCGGCGGCCAGGCAGGCCTCGAGCTTGGCGCGCGCAGCGCGGTCGAGGTACAGCTTGGCGTAGGAACCGCCGTCGGAATCCGTTTCGCCAAACCAGATGCCACGCTTCTTCCAGGCGGCCAGCGGGTCCCGCTTTCCGTCGTAGTCCCGCCCGCGTCTGTTCGCGCGCTTCACCAGGTCCGCGACGAACCTGCGGAGCTCTTCCGGAGTTTTCGTCTCCGCCGCTTCCAGCGCCTGGGCGAACAGCTCCTCGTAACCCGGTTCGGAGTGCTCGTTGAGGTCCTTCAATGCGTTGGTGATGATGCGCTTCTTCTCGGCGTTCGCTTTCTCAGCGGCGCGCCGAGCGCGCTCCTGTGCGGCACGCGCCTTCTCGCGGCGCTCTTCCGCCTCCTGCTCCTGTCGGCGGCGCTCTTCCTCGGCCGCGGCACCGTCAGCCGAACCGCCAGCCGAACCGTCAGCGCCACCGTCCGGCTCGGGCACCTCTGGCTCGCCGTAGAGTCGCTTGCCCTGTTCCAGGAGGGTGAACGCATCGCGCCGGGACATCCCGAGGCGCTGGGTGAGGTATTCCACCGGGTGGTTGGCGCCAACCAGTGCGCCGGCGCCGTCGCGGTCGCACAGGTACGCAAAGGCGACGTCGGCGTTGGACAACAACGGCAGCACCCCGTGGAGTCGCTCCATCGCTTGGTGGGCGGACATGAGGTGAAGGTTTTCGGGTGTTGCCATGGCGGCGGCTAGGGTGCGCAGACCGTCGACGATCTGGTCGACCGATTGCTCGATCGTGATCATCTGCGCCACCTCCTGACTCCAAAAACTCAACCGATGTACCCCGATAAAGACCCCGATAAGGGCCCCGAACGAAGAACTAGAACACAACCTACGACACGCCCCAGACACGAGTTCCAAGAAACCGCTCACCAGTTCGATCGCACGACAAAGACCTGCACAAACACCAACGACGAACGAACCCAGCGGGACTCGAGAGACTATGGGACAATGTCCCTTATGCCTGGCCGTCTCCTCGTCTCCATTTCCTCGATTTTCGACGCGACGCTTGGCGACGTCACCTCGCTGGTCCGCGACCTCGACCGCGAAGAGATTCCGGTTTCGTTGTTGGTGGCTCCCCACATCGATAAGAAGTGGCACCTGGCGAAGGACAAGAAGACCAAGGGGTGGTTAAAGGAGCAGGCAGCGGAGCGCGCGCTGCTGCTCAACGGCTTCGACCAGCCGGTGCAGGGAAGGCGGTCGGAGTTCGCCAACCTCCAGGCGCACGAGGCGCGGCTGCGGCTCAAAGGGGCAACCCGGCAGATGGCGGCGCAGGGGTTCGACCTGGACATGTTCGCCCCGCCGCGCTGGCGCATGTCGGAGGGCACCCTCGAGGTGCTGCCGGAGTTCGACTTTTCCGTGGCGGCGTCCACGAAGGGCATTTACAGGCTGGATAAGGGCGGGTTTGCTCACGCCCGTAACTTGTCGGTGGGTGAGGGTTACGGGGCGGCGAAGTGGTGGCGTCGCAACGTGATTAAAGCTGCGACTCGCGGTGCGGAAAAGGGCAACACTGTTCGCCTGTCGGTGTCCGGGCGCGAGCTGGGGCAAAAGAAGGTGCGGCGCGACTTCCTCGGCGCCGCGGCAGCGGCCGTGGAGGCAGGCGCAGAGCCCGCCGACTACCGCGTCTACCGCTAAAAACGGCTAACTACCGCTAAAACCTCAAACCAAACGCTGCCCGCGCGCCCATCCGACGACACGGCACACGAGGTAGATGCCAAAGGCGATGAAGGCCACGCACACGCTCACGGGCACCCCGGGGGCGAGGGAGAGCACCATGCCCCCAACCGCCGCGACCTCCGCGAACAGTACCGACCACCACACCGCCCGCACCGGGTTCGCGGTGATCTGGGCGGCCGAGGCACCAGGGGTGATCAGGAGCGACATCACTAACAGCGCCCCCACGATCTGCACGGATTGGGCGGACGCGATGCCTACCAGCACTGCGAACACCAGCGACATCGCGCGCACGGGCACACCACAGGCGGCGGCCATCACCGGATCCGCGGAGGCAAAGACGAGCGGCCGCCACAGCACCGCCACGACCGCAACCACCAGCAGCGCCGTCAGCGCCAGCAGCACCACGTTCTGTGAGGACACCCCGACAATCTGCCCCGTGAGCAGCGACAACGCACGGTTCGAATTCCCGGGATACAGATGGATGAACAGCACCGAAAGTGCCATGCCGAAGCTCATTACCACGCCCACGGCCGAATCCTGCTGCCCGCGAAGCCCCAGAAGCGCGAGCACCAGCGCCGCCACCACGGCCCCCGCCACCGCGCCCACGCCAACGTTCAGGCCGAACAGCAGCGCGGCGGACGCGCCCATCAGCGCAAGTTCGGAGGTCGCGTGGACTGAGAACGACATCTGCCGCAGCACAATCAACGGCGCCATCACCCCGGACAGCACGCCGAGGAGGGCGCAGGCCACCAGGGTGGTCTGCACGAAATCCAGTTGCAAGAGTTCCAACGTCACGCTCACAGGACCACCATCCGACCGTTCGCTTCGACCACGTCGACGCGGGTGCCGTAGAGCTCGCTGAGCACCTCGGAGCGCATCACCTCGCCAACTGACCCCACGACGTGGCCCTCGGGGCCGATATAGAGGACGCGGTCCACCACGCCGAGGACCGGGTTGATCGAGTGCGTCACGCACACGACGGCCGCGGGGTGCGCAGCAAAGCGGTCGACGGTCTCGCGGGCGCGGGCGGGGTCGAGGGATAACAGGGGTTCGTCGGCAAGCAAAAGCTCCGGCTCCTGCGCGAAGGCCTGCGCCTGGCGGATGAGCTGCTGCTGCCCGCCGGAGAGCACGCCCACGCGGCGATGCGCGAAGTGCGTCGCGCCCACAAGAGCAAGCTGCTTATCGACGTCGCCGCCCCGGCCCATCGCCAACCCCACCAAATCGCGGCCCCGAATGGGCAAGTCGCGCGGGAACATGTGCTGCTGCGGCACGAAACCGATCCGCCCGTTGACAGTAGCGGTGCCGCTGGTTAGGCGGCGCGTGCCCAGGAGCGTGCCCAGAAGCGTGGATTTACCGACGCCATTGGGGCCCAGCACTGCAATGAATTCGCCCTGCTCAACGGTGAGGTTGAGGTTGGACCAGAGGGGGTCGACGGAGGCGTCGATAAGCTGGGCGATCAAGGGCGGGTCCTGACTAGTGGTGAGGCTTCGGCTCGGCATGAGCCGCGATGTCGGCGACTTGGCCGACGATCGCCTCGAGGTAATCGAGGAAGTTCTGGCCCGCCGGCGGCGTCTCGCGGATTTCAACGATCGGAATGTTATTCGCCTTCGCCGCATCCACCAACCGCTGAGTCGCGCTATTTTCGCTCTGCGGGTTCACGAAAAGCATGTCCACGTCGCGCTGCTCAAGCTGCTGGATAAACGCCGCCACCGCGGACGCGGGCGGCTCCTGGTGGTTCAGGCTCGCTTTCACGTATTCCTCAGGCGTGATGTCGTGCAGCTCCGTGCCCCAGATCAGGCCAGCTGCGATCGGCTCCGTCATCGCGACGTGCACGTGCTGCACGGAAGCCAACGACGCCTCGATTTCACGCATTCGCTTATCGACGGCTCCGTCATCACCCCCCACCCTTTCCTTCACCTGACTGGCAACCTGGCGTACCTTCTCGGGAGCGAACCATGCGTGCTCGAGCTCATCGAGGGAGTCGGGGAGGTGGTCGGTGTGTGCGTGGTCTTCGTGGGTGTGGTCGTCGTGGGCGTCCAGCAGCGGGATCGCGTGGATGATCTTGTCCTGGTCCGTGACGGTGTACAGCGACGCGTCGTAGGCCCCGCCGTTCGCCACCACGGTGCCAGCTTTCTTGACCCGAGCCAGGTCCATCGCCGTCGGTTCGAAGTGGTGCGGGTCCACTGCGTCACCTTCGATGATCGCGTCGACCTCAGTTCCCGTCACCGCGCTGGCGATGTCTGCCCACACCTTCGTCGTTGCGATGATGCCTGCGATCTCGGCGGCGTCGCCGTTTGGGGCGCTGTCGCCCTTGGGCTCGGTGCCGGAACACGCGGTCAGTGTGAGTGCGGTGAGCGCGACAGCTGTGGCTGTGCGCGCACGACGGTTCGTAATCATGCGGCTGATTCTAATGTTTAATGGAAACCGTTTTCAACACGGTTTAGGTGAGAAGACAGCAAAAGCCCGACCCCTTGAAAAGGGACCGGGCTTCTACGCGGATCTAGGTGGTCTTAGTTGGAGGAACCACCGTTCGGGCTGCACGCCGCGGTCAGCGTTGCGACGACCGCCGCCAGCGCCCCCAGCGCCGCCACGCCACCGAGGATCATGCCGGCGTTACCCATCTGCGCGTTGAGGGCGCCGAGCTGCGGGATGGAGTTCGCAGCGGCAGCCGCCATCTGCTGCGCCTGCTCGACCGCCGGGGAGATGCCCGGCAGGCCCATGTTCGCGGCGAGGCCGAGCGGCACCAGTGCGACGAGCGGGAGACCCCAGCCGACCAGAGCCGCGACGCAGCGGCCGCTGATGCTCGAACCGGTGTCAGGGACGTCGGTGGCCGGGGTGGTGACGACCTTGCCGTCTGCACCATCCTTGCCAGCCGCACCGGTAGCGCCGGTAGCGCCGGTTGCGCCCTTGACGACGCCAAGGTTCTGCTCCACACCGTCAGAGTAGGTAACGATGAGCTCGCCCTTGTCATTCACCGCTGCCTCGGTGATGCCGCGGCCGTCCTTGCCGTCCGTGCCGTCCTTGCCGTCCTGGCCCGCAGCACCGGTGTCGCCCTTGGCGCCCTGGGCACCCGTTTCGCCCTTGGGTCCCTGTGCGCCGGTTGCGCCGGTGTCACCCTTGGGGCCGGACACGACCTCGACCCTGCCGAGGTTGTCGGTGGTGCCGTCCGAGTAAGAAACGATCAGTTCCTTATCGTCGTTGACCTCGAAACCGGTGACACTGCGGCCGTCCTTGCCCGCTGCACCAGTCGCGCCTGTCTCGCCCTTGGGGCCTTGTGCGCCGGTTGCGCCGGTGTCACCCTTATCTCCCTTAGCGCCAGGTGCGCCGGTATCGCCCTTGGGGCCTTGTGAGCCTTGGTCGCCCTTCGGGCCCTGAGCACCGGTGTCGCCCTTGTCGCCCTTCGGC
>ERZ1031260.35-NODE-35-length-27654-cov-9.687525_pt1 | contig 27654 bp, 27 predicted proteins | sample MGYA00517287_ERZ1031260 | MGnify/ENA primary metagenome ERZ1031260 (study PRJEB33718, sample SAMN03159811) | human skin metagenome | collected 2014-02-25 | study: EMG produced TPA metagenomics assembly of the PRJNA266117 data set (Human skin bacterial metagenome and... | reverse complement strand
CGCCACCAACCCAAACGCCCGGGCGTTACTCGATACTCACCCGGGCGTTACCGGAGACCCACCACGCCGTTACTAAAAACGTGGTCTAAACAAGCAAGGCATATGGTTTTGAAGAGCCATCCGTCGGGTCCTTCGGCGATGGATGCAACTCCCTGGTGGCCAAGTTCTGCTGCGTGGCCATAGCTTCCATGCCGCAACGCACTGCGCATCGCCTCTACGGTGTGTTCGGGAATTTCTTCATCCTGCCTAGGTGCGAGGCGGTTGATTGTGTCCACAATGACTTCGGCGAGCAGTGCATCTACCTCAGACGGCGACAGGACCGTGGTTATGGTTTCTGTCACTTGGTAAAAGGATGCACGCACTCGCAGATAGACGGATGCCATTGCTAATCTCTCACCTCGTAATCAACGCTGTGATGACTGTTGCGGCTTTCGGGAGGCAACCAGAGATTTGAGGGTGGCATATGGTTGGGTGTCGAAGCTTTCAAGTAGCTCTACAAATCCTGCAAGTTGAAAAGGCGTAGTTGGCCCCGAGCAAATGTAATCCAGCATCTGAGCGATGACTGACAAGATCTCGTATTCATGCCTTACTGACTCGGGCTGATTATGCTCCTCGGCTTGGTATGCCATCTCGTCTCGTTCATCAAGCCAGTCAGGGTTGTATGTCTTCAGCGATGTGAGATCGTGCTTCTCAAACCCTCGGCTAATCTCTGCGGGTATCTCATCAGAAAATTTGGCGCTAGTGAGGTACGGACTCGCGTAATGTTCAACCGCATCGAACATGAGATCTAGAACAGCGCGATGATCCAGTTCATTGAGGATGCGTTCTGCAAGTTTTTCTTCTTCGGATTTCGGGCGGGTGCTCAAGGCTGTTTTAGTTCGGAGGTTGCTTCAGCTTCGATCTGCGCTTCTCTACACCGGCTACAGGTCTGCGAGTTCCCAGTCTGCTTCTGGCGTTCGGGCGCGGTGGGTTATCCAGTAGTTGAACGCTGCCAAGGTGTCGTGGAAATTATCGACCATAGCCACGTAGTGGGTGTCAGGGCCGTCTTCGCGCACTTCAACCTGGTACACGTCGTGCGTGGGATGGTAGATGGTTTGAATGAAAGATTCGGGCTTCTTAGTCTCAGCGATGACAAGGAAGTCGACTCCCGTGCCACTGTTGCTTTGGGCGAAGATCATGTTGTTAGTGGTGTATCGCAGCCATTCTTCGATTCCGCGTGGAGAAGCCCAATCAGCGTGCCAGTCGTTAGTGCTCGTGGTGAATTCCGCGGTTTCGTCACCGAAGGCCCAGGCATTGTCGTCGAACATAAACGCCATGAGCAGTCCCATGCCTGCGGTTACTTGAGAGATCCGCTGACCCAGCTCAGGCTCGGTGAACTCGGTCATGTTGATTACTATGCACCGGTCGCCGGTAATGCCGCTTGATTCCACGTAAATATGGCCGTCGTCGATGAGGTCCTGTATCGCGTCCATAATGTGTGCGTTGAGCTGTTCCAGCTCAGGGTTGGAAACAAGCGGCGCCTCAGCGGCTGCAAGCACGGTACTCCGGACCTCTGCCGCCGGGACAGCTAACGGATTGTCCGTTTGGTGGATGAATAAAAGGTTGTTACCCATGCAGGTTCCTTTAGGTGAGGGCAGTCGGAACTAACGGTCGCGAGTTTTCATCGCCTCGCGCCGTTGTCGAAAAAACTCCTCCACGTCCTCGCGGGTGGTGCCTGGGCGGGTGCGGATCAAGAGGTTAGCCATATCCTCAAGCGTGCGGAACTCGCACAGGTTCGCTTTGAGTCTGTGGAAGAACACCTCGTAGTCTCGCTTGCGGATTGCAAGATCCCGGTATCGCTCGTCTTCAGTGCGAGCGAAGATCCGGTGGCGATCAGGAAGGCCCGAGTCGAAAAAGACGCTCACGATTGGCCCCAAAATGGCTGAATAATCCAGCTCGTAAGATTCGTCGAAGGGTGGTAAAACGGCCTTGTCATCAACGATCGGAGCGCATTCCATGTTGCTCATATCGGGCCGCACCCAATCACGGTGGGCGTAGCGCACCGGCTTGAAAAGGAACCACGGGAGGCCGGGGTCTCCATCAAGACCGATCGTCCAGACCAGTTCGCCCGAGCATGTTACCCAGCTGTATTCGCGGTCGATTGGATCGAAGTGGTCCTCAATAGCTGCTTCAAGTATCCGAATGAATTCTCGCCTGTCAGATGCCATCTACTTTCTCCGTCCGCCAGAGATGCGGGTTGGGGTTAGGGCTTTTGCTTGTCGACGCCCCCTTAAGCGCCCTCCTAAAACCCCCGCGCCATCGACCCAACCTGCCCCTAAATGGATTCCTTTGAGGGGAACGCTTTTTCCAGCATATCCAGCTCGGAAACGTATTCGGGGTTGTGCCAGAGAATGGCCCGGATTGCTCCGTAGTGATTGTAGAGTGTGATCCACTTCTCGTAGAGCACGATTCCCATTCGGCCATTATCTGCCCATTTGATCCCCTCTGCGGTCAGAGCATCGGTAAAGGCGACGGTCGGGGAACCGAACGGGATGCCGAGGAAAGAAGCGTTTTCCTCCGGACTAATCTCGAGCTCGGTGATATGCCCGTCGAGTTCCGTGAGCCCAGCCGAGAAAGTTACCCCGCCCAGGGTGATGCGGCCGCTGTGATCTATTCGCGGATCGCCACCTGGCTCGTCGTCCGGCAAAGGGTAACTAGACAATTGTTCAGAGTAAACCTCTTCCATTTTGCCCAAAGCCTCATCGAAACTTATGGGTGGTGAGAACTGGAACTCCACTTCACTTTCCTTCGGGAGACAACGGCACGCTCGTTCTCAGTCGTCGGTATTTTCCCATGGGTGTGGGAGGCCGAGGGTTTGGCACCATTCTTCAACAAGGTCGTCGCCTGCGTGGTTTTCAGGTTTGTATTTATCCTCGGTGTCAGTAGACAGCACTCGGTAGGTGGTGACGAAGGTTTGGATCTCGTCGCGTTTGCCTGGGTAGCGTTGGTCGAAAAAGTCGATAAATGCCGCTTCGTCGTGGTCGGGAACTTCTGCGGGGTCGACGTCCCAGACCATGGTGGGGTTAGCACCGAACCAATATTCGTGCTCTTCACCGTTAGGGGTGCGAATCGTGATGAAGCATTCAGTAAGGTCAGCGACACTGATCATCCAGTCTTGTTCCGGTCCGATACCGGGACTAGAGATTTCCCATTCGTTGTCGATGTATTCAAATCCTGCGTTAAGTCCCACGGTGTGATTGTCCTTTCTAGCTGCTCTTAGTCGGTAGCTGTGGGATCGAGCATGAATTGCGCGCCTGCGTCTTTGTACAGTTCGAGCAACTCGGGGAAGTTGTCCTCTTCCGCGTCTTTCAACTCTGTGCAGTAGCGTGCTCCGCGTGGTCGGTCGGGGGCTTCTTCGTGGTAGCCGAGAAGATCACGTTCGAGGTCGCTAAGTGCGGCCTGAGCGTGGAGGTTTGCTCTGCTGTCTTCGTTTGTGGTGGCGAGTATTTGTTCGACTGCTTGTGTGATGGTGGGAAGAACCTCATCCCAGTTGACGACGGTGAAGCGTTTGATGTCGTCTGGGACGTTGATCTGGCTGATGTCGATGTAGCTGAAAACGGCAGTGCCAAAGTCGACACCGGTGAGATCGCAGCCTGCGAGTTGGTTGCCCTCTACGGTTTGGTGAAGTTCTACTTCTTTCCATTTGCCGGTCACGGTGGTGTTAGTAATGAGAGGGTTGCGGGAGGACGCGCCGCCCCTCGGGCCAGTTATCCGCATGTTTTCGATGCGGCAGTTGTCGTAGGTAGCAGCCCACGAGAGCACTGGGGGTAATTTGCACGCGGTGAAGGTGCATTTTGATAAGTGTCCGCGGGTGAACGGAACGCTGGGGGTCTTGAACTCGCAGCGAACGAACTCGCAGTTAGTCAAGTTGGCCTCGCGCCAGTCCAGGCACCAAAACTTCGCATCCGCCGCGTAGACGTTTGAAACTCTTGGTTTGATCAGCCTGAAAGGGTTGATGTCGGCGAAACTTAGGTCGAGGTTGGCCAACGTGGCATCCCCAGATAGGAACCGCCCGATAGCCAAACCATCTTCGTTGACTCTATGCCAGGTGAAACCACGGAAATCTTCCCGACCGCCGATCTGTCCGAATTGGGATGGTTCGAGAAGCATTGCCGGATCACAGCAATCTTCCCATCGGGCAACCAACTCTTGTCTTATCTTCGTTCTCGACATAGGTGTGACTCCTTGTAGCTTGGATCCTTTTAAATGACTCTAGAAATATTGCCGTATTCGACAGTGTGTGTTGGTTAGGTTCCGAGTTCTTCGTCGGTGGGGGTGTAGGGGTCGGTGATGTCGGTGAGCATTTCTTCGAAGGTGTTGTAGAGCAGGGTTTCTTTTTCGTCGACTTCTAGGTCGATCACGATGATTGATCCTGGTGGGTAGTTGGGGTTGTTGATGTTCATCAGGATGGGCGTGTGCATGTTGTCCACACCCTCTGCGATGAGGATTCCCCATTTGGGCAGCTCCCAGATGCTACTGAGCTCTGCTGCTTTGCCGTCGAGGTCGAATTCTGAGTCGTTGTCTGATCCGTTGCCGTATATGCATTCGATTGAGTCGGCGGGTTCGACTTTTCCAAGGAATTTTCGTGACCAGCTGTATTCTGTGGCGATGTCGCCGCCGCCGGTGGTGCGGAGGAATTCTCGGTAGTCGGCGGGCAGTTTGATTCCGAGGTTGTTTTCGATTTCTGCTAGTCGTGCTTCGTTGCAGGGTTGGCCTTGGCGGATGAAGAGGTCTTCTGGGATGTGCATGGTGTTCTCCGGTGGGTAGGCGATGAGTGGTGGTTGGTGTTAGGGCGTCCAGTTTGCTTGTGTTTGAACGTCTTTGTTGTGGGTGAGCCAGCGGGTTAGCAGGCGTACTACTTCGTCGGATGATTCGGTGCGGTACTTATAGAGCTGCTTTTCGGGGGCGAGTCCGTGTTCGACGTCCCAGCAGTTGTCGTCGTAGTTCCATCTGCTCCGGATGAAGGTTTGGGGATAGTCCAAGTCTTCGCCGCGCTCGGCCAGGATGATCTCCGCTATTTTGCCTTTGGGTTTGACGATTTCGTCGAGGAAACGCACACACTCGTCGATCATTTGGGGTGAGGCGTAATCGAGTTGTCCACTGCTAAATATTTGATAGTCCTCGGTTTCAAACCCGCGGGTTACCACTGATTTCACCGCAGGCACTGCCATGCAGAGTTTGAGGGAGAGCGCGATCGGCGTCAGTTCGGAAGCGACGCTTCCAGAGAACAATTCCCGTGTCGCGTTGATGCCAAGGACCCCGTCGCCAGCTACGAACACCTCAGCTACGGAATCGTCGTCGATCAGGCTACGAAACTTGTCGAGCTCTGGGGTTGAGCGCGGTGGGCGCGACAGTCGTTCGGGGAGCTCGTCGAGGGCGTATCTCGTGTCGGATCGTTCAATTACAACAACGTGAGGTATCGACATGTCTTTATTCCAATCTGTATTAAGGCGTGAACATAATGAGCGAAAGGAATCGTTAATTCAAAGCGCCTCTTCTTTTGGTGTTACTCGATTCCAGAGGCCAATACGGCGTTTATCACTGTGTGCGTTTTCTGTCGGTTTGCGAAAAGCGCGATGAAAACGTCCACAGCTTCTGCGACGTCTTCGGAGTTGCCGATGAATCCAAGGGTCTCGATATCGGGGTCGAGCGAAAGCCGATTGCTTAGTTCGCCTACGGCTTGCAAGTTCTCGGCAATCCCTTCGAGTAGATCTCCGGAGGGTTCACTCCCGCTCGTTTCGAAGGTGCGCCAAAGTTCTTCGCCGGGAATCACTTGGATATAGGTTGCGTGCGTGCGATCAGCAGACCCGGTGTCCTCTGGGTAAGACACTGTTGTGATCTGCAGGCCGCCTCGCTCGTCTACGGCGTTTGCCTCATCATCGTTGGCCGGCTCGGTGGTGTCGAGATTGGTGTCTATATCGGCGGTGTACTCAACGGTGCCGGAGCGCGAGGTGACAATTTGTTGCGGGTCACGAGAAGCATCCGCCTCCGTGGGACGCGGAGTAGAGATCAGCCCGTAGTACCCGAGAGAGTCCTCGATCGCGAACTCGAGAAACGGGTCCTCGATGACCGTTTCGGCTCCGATACAGATGGTAGACAAATCGATTGGTTCGTCGCATTTAGCCTTGAACGATTCATCTGCGTCGGTGACACATAGGTATCTGAGGTCAGGGTCTGCCATCTCAAACGGGAACGATGGCGCTTGGGTCAGCGAATATCCCTTGGGAACTCCGAAAGCACGGGCTTTAGGATTCCACGCATAAGCTAGTTTCTGATAGTAGTAGCGGTCGAACGGGATAGGCGATGGAACCGAGTCGCGCTGGTTGGTGGGCGCTTTGAACGTTCGCATATAACCATCGCGCTTAAAATCCGTCCGGGAGATGTTGATGGGTGGAAGAAGGAGTTCGTTCCTTTCAACCAGCTCGAAGAAGGAGCAGTCAGTGGGAGACTGCAACAGCGCGCGATAGAGGTGCACCTTCGCCGCGGTGGTGGATAGAGCCTTTGTGGAAACTATGCCACCAGGGATGAATCCCGCAGTGGTGTGCATGAGGCAAAGCTGCCCAGCTTGAGGCCTTGAGGTTGCGCGGTTATCAAACACGAACCTGAGAGTCGTTTTTCCCATCAGATATCCGGATAGTGTTTCTTGAGCCGATGAATTTCGAAGTTGGTAGCTCTCGCATAGTATGACGTGTCCATAGCTCGGTGGCTATCAGCAACCACCTCAATTCGATGACTTAGTGGATCCGGATCGGCGGAGGGTGGGCTATATACGTCAGAGACTCATCTTCTGCGTGTGCTGCGATCTAGGGGCCATTGCTTGTCGCCGCAACCCTTGGTTTACGTGCGGCGGTGGGTGTGAATGAAGTCCCTGGCGGTTTCGGGACTGGTGAGGAATAGGTCGATGAGTTGGGCGGCTTCGGCGCGTCCGCAGTCATATCCAGTGATGAGTTGGTTCTTGTCGGCGATGTTGCGGTGGTCAATGGTGAAGGTGCGGCGGGAGAAGGAGTATCGGATCCCGAGTGCGTCGGAGGTGAGGTCGTCGAGAAGGAAGATTGCCGTGTTGGGTTCACCGGCGGCGATGATGCTTTCGCGTTCGATGCGTCCGAGTGCTCGGATCGCGGTGGTGGGGGAGGCGTATCCCAGTCGGTGGGTGATCTCGGATGTAAACCGGCCGGTTTCGTCGCCGGCGAGGTAGTAGTCGCCGGTGGTGAGGTTGCATACCCCGAGACCGTCGCGTGCGGCGGATTCGAGTAGTTCTTTTGGCATCGGTTTATGCCAGTGGATTTCAGCGGTGAGCAATCTTGGGCTGCGCAGTCGTACGTTGGTGAATTCATCCAAGAGGTCGCAGATGTCTGCGTACTCAATCAACCGCGGGTCGGTGCCGCCACCGGCGTTTATGCCGGTATCGACGACAGTGAAGATGGTGTCGTTTTCGACGTCGTCCGAGGGGATATACATGGCCATGGTGTGCCTCGGCACACTCAACGGAGGTGGCTCTGTTTGTGCTGCCGCCATGGTTGTGTCTGCAGTGTTGCCGAGTAGTTGCGCTGCGGCATCGAAGTGAGCTTTTTCGCTTGACGACGGTGCGGGCAGCCCCGCGTACGCGTACCTGAGGAAGTCGTCGAGGACTTCATTTGCGAGGTGAGAGCTACCTTCAGCGTGCAGTGTGGTGACCAGGTTGGCAGCGCTGGTGTAGGGCTGGTTGCCCTCGCAACGCTCAGAAACGGGGATGCACTGTGCGACCCATGCTGCGGTGATGTTGTCGGTGAAGGTTTTCAGATCGTGATGGAGTTGGGCGTAGCGTTCGGTGTACGGCGCGCCGTCGATAGTGAGCTGGATTGCGGTGGCCAACGCGGTGGGGATCTTGCCGATGATTGCTGCGTTGATCAGCGTATGCGGTGCCCCGGTGTAAATCGACCCATCGTTGGTGGTGCTTTGCAGTGCTGGGTTGATCAAGCTGAAATAGGCCACCACCGATTCGCCCTCGTTGCTCACTTGCAGACGAGGAGCGGATAGCTCCAACCGGGTCGTCAGATGAGGGCCCGGTAGCACAAGTGCGTGATCGCCTGCAGGTTTCCAGCCATGGTGCGCGAGGAACTCTTCGAGGTCGTTGACGGCGGGATTGGCGCTGAGCAAGGGGTCAGGCGTCCTCGGTGGTCGGTTTGAGCCAGTACAGCGCGCTGGGTTGCCCTTGATCCGCGATGACGTAGAACGTGAATCCTGGAGAGGCGATGTGCATCTGGGTGTATTCCTCGTCCTCGGCTACGATTCTCGCTACCTCGAGGCCAGCGTGTTCCAGCTGGTTGGCAAGCCGGTCGAGCGGCTGGAACAGCGGGACGCCGCAGAGGGTGGAGTCTTCACTGATCCCGATCGCCAACGCAGTCACCACATCGCCGTCGAACCCTCCTGAAACGGTCCCCGATTGACCGAACGACTCCACTATTCCGCCCGTGAACGTCTTGCCCCAAGGCTCATCCGTGACATGAAACCTCGGCAGTTTCGCCTTGTAATACTCCTGCGTATGGCCGAGCTCGAAGCCTGCAGGCGGCTGCAATCCGAAATCCATGAATCCTCCAAGACTCGACGGGCTTCACTTCTTCCTTTACAAACTGGGAAACTCTTTGGTGTCTTTCAACGTGGTTAACGGTTGCAGGTTTGCATCGCTTGGCGCCGTTGTTGGTAGAACTCTTCTATCGCCTCGCGGGTGACCCCTGGGCGTGTTTGGATCATGTAGTTGGTCATGTCTTCCAGGGTGCGAAATTTACCCAGGTTCGTTTTCAGGTTTCGGAAGAACAATTCGTAGTCGTGTTTGCGGGTTGCAAGGTCTAGAAAACGTGGGTCACTCGTTGGGGTGGAGCGTCGGTCGCGGTGAGGTAGGCCAGAGTCGAAGAAGGTTTCAAACGGTGGGCCAGGGATGGCGGAGTAGTCCAGTGCGTAAGAGTCGTCGAATACTGGGATCACGGGTTCATCATCAACGATCGCACCACACGCCATATTGTTCATATCGGGGGCTACCCAATCACGGTGTGCGTAACGCACAGGTTTGAATCCAAACCACGGGCGGCCTGGATCTTCATCAAGAGCTATCATCCACACCAATTCGCCTGAGCGTGTCACCCAGCTGTATCTGCGGCTGATTGGTTCGAAGTGTTCCTCGATCGCTGCTTCGAGCGTTTGGATGAAGGCTTTCCTGGTAGTTGCCACGATTACTCCTATTTCTTCTTTGTGGGGTTGCTTGGGTATTCGTCGAGATACCATTTGAGTTTAGGAGGCTCTACAGTCGGACCTGCTTCTGCTGCGATGGCGCGATTGTATTTTTCCGAATAGTCGACGTAAGCCCGGAGCTGCTTGCGTCCATGCGCGAGGCCAGACGGCGAGTCAGGCTTGTATTCTCGAACCTCAGCGATGTATCTACCGTTCATCTTGTATGCATCGGGCCGCAACCTCCCCCTCGAGTCGGGCAAACCACTATTCGTGACATAACCCGCGGCCTTCTTTTCCGCGCTATAGGCCTTGTGCATCTTATTGCCATAGGCCGCATGAGAGTTCGCCCCAAAGAAAGTGATCTCCGGCTGTGGGCCGCTATGCCCACCGAGGCGCTTCACAGTCTCCGAGCCAGTCGACGCTGTCGACGCGAAGACATTTTCGTGGGTGTGGTGAATCGCAGCCACAGCTCGACGGTTGTCAGTGCCAGCGGAAGCTGGCTCCCTGTGTCCGTTATTACGCTGGTGCGGTTGCGGTGCGGATGACTTCGAGGTCTTCGACCGTTACGAGTTCGGGTGTCTTGGCTGCGGTGATGAGCGTTCCGTCGGCAAGCGGGCGATGTGTGGCTGATTTCGGTAGTTGATCGGTGTCGAATGGGTGCGCTACGTAGGTAAGCCATCCTGCGGACTTCTCGAACGGGCCGTAGAGAGACGACTTCCAAGCATGACAGGTCCATATCGCACGATCCGGCCGGATAGTGTCGATCAAGCTCTCGAACAGCTCCAAGCACACGTCTTCATCGAAAGGCAACGGCCCATCTGGCAGGCCAGACTGCAAACGCAGATTGACCGTATTACACGTCCTCCACTCTGGAGCGACGTTAAGGTTCAAGCTGATGCTTCGCCCCGGTTCCGCTGGCGACCAGGCAGCGATTGAACAGCCAAGGTCGGGGTCCCCGATCTGTCCTTTTTCGACTTCGGTTCGTAGTGCGTCGACTGAAGTCTCAAAGATCCGATCTGCATCGGCGCGCGAGAAACCCTTGTGGAACCATTCGTTGAACGTCGGATGCACTCGCTGCATCGCCTCGAAAATTGATGCAGCTTCCTGCGCAGTTGCGTCGAGATCCTTTTGTGCGCGCCGCCACGTGCAAACAACTTCCGACATTGTTATGTCCTAAACCTAGCGCCATCTACCTTCTGCGGATGGCCATGATTTGGCCTACTCATTGAAGCTCCATTCTGGTGTTGAAGTTCGCGGGCGCGGGCGTGACTAGGACTTCAACTGTGACGGGGACGGAGTTGCCGTCTCCGTCTTCTACGAATCCTTGTGGTGCGCGGAATTGAAACGCGGTTGACCCTTTCCAGGGAAGCATGAAGACGAGACCAACAACCCCCTTGTCGGATTCGGTTGTCGTGCTGACTGCATCCACGACTTCGAATCCTTTCTCGTCCACCTCGATTGCGTGGGCGAAAAATGCGTCATCCCACTCAAGATAGTCTTCGGAGATGTGGAAGGTTGCGTCGAATTTCGCACTGATTGGATCGTCTGAGGGGCAGCCGACCGCGAGTGCGGCAGGAGCGGTTGCAAGTACTTGGCTTTTCGTCCAGTCGAGGTCGTTTGGATAGTCGGAGTCACCGTAGATGATGAACACGTAGTGAAAAAGCTCGCATTTAACGTCGAAAGTTTCCATAGTTTAACTAGTCTAACCCTTCAATCAACAAGCCTGACCAGAAAATAGTCGCGGTCACGGAGGTTATTATTCTGATAAAAGCTCGAGAGCATTCCACCCTGCTGGCGCTGCGCGAAAATGGATACGCCATGAACCGTAGCCCCCTCCCCGCCTTGATAGGTAGATGCATATGGGAACTCGTCCGGGCTTACCCCTTTTCTGCGTACGAAATTCTTGATGGCGGCCGCCCTATTGCGATTCTTAAGTCTCTCGTTTTCGGTTCGCTGTAGAAGGGTCGGTTGGCCTTCTTCAATTCCTTTCCTCAGGGTTTCTGCAACCTCAGGTGTCCTAGACATGCTCACGTCAAACTTAGGGACGAAGAATTGGCCATTGTCAAAAACCGGCCCATGTACACCGGATGGGCGGCCAAGTGGTGAATCCACCTGGTGGTAGGAGTACAGGCCAAGGAAATCCACCCAGTGTGCTGCGTGGTCAACGTAGCCTTGCGCCGATGCCAAGCGTGGTGTGACACCGAGGGGATCTTGGGCGTTGTAGCTGCCAGCGTGGGGGTGATAGTAGCGGTATCGGTTGTAGGCCCAGCCTGATTCGACGTCAAGATATTGCCCGGTGTGAAGCAGCGGAGAGGTGTGCTCGCCGTGCCAGGTGCGTATTCCGTAAAGGGTTTGGGTGGCATAGCCACCGACGGTGCCGGTATCGGGATCGACTAGCTCTTGGGGTGCGCCCGCGAGGTCAGCCATGATGAGCATGAACTGCCCATAAATTGATACATGAGACTGACCGGCGGGACTGCCGTCCGTCGGGGCGTTGCTAGTTGGCGTGAGGGTGACTTGACCGATGAGAGCACCGGTTGCGGGATCATGGATCCACACGTATCCGGCACCAACCCGGTGGACGGTCCGTGAATTGCCGAGGGTGCTGTCGTTCGAGTTTGCGGAGTCGGGAACCCATGCGTCGTAGGTGGTTTGTTCGGCTATGAGTCGGTCGCCAGCGTGAGCGAAGACGGTCCTAGTAAGGACGTCACCGGTGGAGGCATCGACTAACTCCTTTGCGACTCGGCGTCCGTATGGGTCGTAGACGTAGCGATAGCCGACACCAGGTTCATCCGAAGTTGTAAACCCGATGGGTTGTGCACCGGTGGCGTAGTAGAAGTGGTGAACCAGTGGTTTTTTACCGATGCGTTTCGTGACGGTTCGGGTGACGCGGCCTGCTGCGTCGTAGGTGTACGTGGTGCGCCCAACACGGGTGGGCATTGTGCCATCGAATTCGACGCGATTGTCTTGCTCCGTCGACCTCGACACCGGACGCGGGGCACCTACTCTATAGGTGGCACTGTAGGTCGTCTCGGTGATGCGTGGCGTGGCAGGGGTATCCATGATGTTGAGCACGCCGGCGGGGGAGAACCCGTAGGTTTCTTCACCCCTCGCGGCATCATTCAACGCGGCGGGTGTGTTGTTGGGGCCTGCGTTGCGCCTTAAACCAGTGGCGCGCCCGAGGATGTCGAGTGTGTATGTGGTCGCGCCGCGAAGATAGTCGGTGACGGATTCGAGGGCACTATCACTGCGCCAAGTGAACATGCGCGAGGAGACGGTGCGGATTCCGCCGTCGGTAGCGGAATCGAGCGCTGTGAGTGTGTCGGCGGTGGTTCGCCCGCGGGTGTCGGAAGTCAGTGTGCGGATGAGCGATCCGGTGCTGAGCTGGTTGCGAAGGCCGCGGGCATCGACACCGTAGGTCAACTCGGCCAGCGGCTCGGCAATTGTTGATCCGTCTGGGGCGTGGGTGTGGGTCGTTGCGGTGATTGCGCCGGCTTCATCGTGGCGGTATCCGGTTGTGAAGGTACCGCCGAGGGGGAGGGTGAGGTGTTGCTCGGTGATGTGCCCTGCGTGGGCATAGCTGAATTCGTGCGTGGTGGCTTCCCCGCTCGGCAGCGTGACGGTTTCAGCTGTGACGCGACCATAGGTGTCGCGGGTGTAGTCGATCGTGGCTTGTGGGCCTTCGATGCGGGCGACGCGTTTTGTATCTGTGTAGAAGCAGCGGGTGGTACCGAGCGCGTCGGTAATCGTGTCAGTGCGTCCGTCGGCGTGGCGAGTGTGGGTCGTTGTGCCGGCTGGGGTAGTCAATGTGGTGACTAAGCCGTCGGCGCTGATGGTGTAGGTGGTAGCTATGTTGTTGTAGTCGACCTCGCTTGCGGGCATGCCATCGAGGTCGTAGATATACGACCAGGTGTTGCCATCAGCGTTTGTCACACGCACTGGTTGCATCTGGGTGTTGTATTCCAGATGGGTTGTAGCACCGGTCGCGTCGGTTATGGCAATTGGTTTGTCGAAGACGGTGTAGTCGGTGGTGGTTGTGGCCCCGATTTCGTTGGTGGTGGCAATTCGGTTGCCCTCGCCGTCGTATAAGACGGTGATAGTGGTGCCATCGGGGTGGGTGATTGCGGTGGGCCAGCCTTCGGGGGAGTACTCGATGGTTTTGCTTTCACCGATGGGATCGATGGATTCAACCACCAGGCCGCGCACGTCGCGGGTAAAGCTCGTGCGCCTCCCGGCAGCGTCGGTGACAGCGCAAATCCGACCAGCATCGTCGCTGTCAATATCTTCGGTGGTGCCGTCGGGGTAAGTAGCAGATGCCGCAACGATGCCGCTTGAGCGCAGATCGTAGGCGTAGCTGGTGACCGCGCCTGTGGGATCTGTGATTGATTGGGTCATTCCGAATGCGTCGACTTCGCATTCGGTGACTTGTCCGTCTGTGTCGACGATGCGTACAGGTTGGCCCCACGTGCCTGCCTCGATGTAGGAGCGCAGCCCGTCCTGATCCGTGGCAACTAGCACGCCGTCAGCGTTGTAGGTGTACGCGGTGGTGGCACCAGCAACGTTCGTGATCGACGTCTTTTGGTGATACTGGTTGTGCGTGGTGTCTTCAACACCTCCCTCAGGGGTGATGAGGCGCCAAACATCGCCTGCGGGAGTGGAGCGGTACACCGTGGGACGGATGTCGCCCAGCAGCTCATCATGCAGCCAGGCTTCGGGTACGGTCCAGCATTCATCGTCGCGCGCGGCGGTACGTCCGCAACCAGTCAGCCCGGCACCTTTCAATCCCCCCTCAATAAGTGCTTGATAGAGCGGAAGCTGTTGGAGCCGGTCGAAGTAATTCTTCACCACGCTCTCGCCTAACGCTAGGGGGTCGCCTTGGAACTCACCGGCGGTTTCAATGAGCACACAGACTTGTCCGCCGACAGGAGCGTCTTCACCGTGGTCGTCTGCCCAGTAGAGGATGTTGGGGAACATTCCGCCGGTGCCGACTTGGGCCTGCACTCGACCAAACTCGTCAAAACGGTAGTAATAGGAGACACCGTTGCGGTCAGTCCACCCGTATATCCGGCCATGGTCATCGTAGTGGTACTGGAGTGCGCCCTCACCGGAATTGATCACGCGGATGAGTTGACCGTAAGGATCGTATTCGTAGGAAATCAACCGTTGTGGTTGATCCTCCGGGTGCGTGGTGGGGTTGGATACCTCGATGCCCTCGACCCTGTTGACGGCGGTGTCCCATCTGATGTCCAAGATAGTGTCGTCAGAACGGCGCATCCGCACCATTTGGCCGGTGGCGGTGTTCCATGTGTATTCGATCGAAGCGCCCGTGTGGTGCACCGTGGCAGACAAGCCGACTTCGATCCCCGTGCCGAAAGTGTCAGCCAATGATCCGGTTGGAATGGTCGCTGCAACAAACGACCCACCGAGGGAGGGAGATTGATCGGGGACACCGAGTTGGCCATCGTTGGCTGCACTTGGGGAGATGTCAAAGAGGCGAAATACGTGAGTTACTCCCGCGGCGATGTTGCGCACCCGGTAGGCCCCGTCGGCGTATGACATCAGCCAAGGCCTACCGTCAGCACGCACTTCTGACCCGTCGTTTGGTGCGGGCGGGAAAGTAAGCAAGGCACCATCGGGGGCGAGCATGAGCACTTCGTTCTCGCAGATCTCGATGCGCACATCCATGGTGGAGACCCACCTCGGCCCCAGCGCGCGCCCAAGTTCATGGTTGGAGTTAGCATTGCGGTCGACAATTAGCGGCAGGACACCGTCGATGAACACGTCGGTTCTGAAATCCACCATGGTGCCGGTAGCCATATCGATAGGATCACCGCCGGTACACTGAGGCTTTCCGATACTCACTCTGTTGTAAAATGATCGCACCAAGTCGTGGTCGGAGATTGCTTTCACTGCGTTTGTGGAGCGTCGCGAGGCGGCTTTCGCGGCTTGAATAGATGCGTTCTTGACCGTCGAAAGCCCCTTGGAGCCGGCGCTCACTACTTTGGACCCAGCGTTCATCATCCGGGCACCCGCCGAAGTGGTTTTTAATCCCGCTCTGATGGCTCTGCCGGGCAAGCCTATTGGCGTCATAAACGCGACTTCTACTGCAACATCGAGCCAGCTGCCTGCGCCGCTGGCAGCGAGGAGGGCCATGATCCCGACTGCGACAGCGGCGACGATCCAGCCGACCGGTGTGAACACTGCCAGAATTCCTCCGATAACAGACAGCGCCGCAGCGACTTTTTTCAGGATGTCAGCGTGTTCGTGGGCGAAATCCTTAACGTTGTTCCAAAACTGAACTGCTGCGTTGGGGTTCGGCTCGAAAGCCTTTTTCTCCTGCGCCTTGATGGTGCCGGTGTGGGTGTCAACGTTTGAGCTCAGCACCCTTTTAATTTCGTCTGTACCTTCTAAGTCGCGTTCCCAAAGTGTGACTTTCCCGTTGTAGTCCAACCACGCAGCTGCCAACTTCATTTCTGCAGCGGCTTTTGCTTCTAACGTAGGTGCGGCGAGCACTGCAAGCTCGGCATCATTGACTGCTTGGGCGGCAAGATTGACGTCGGTGTGATGGGCGCGCGCGATTAATTCAAGCTGGTCCATGTTCCGAATGCGAGCCGCTAAGTCGGTTGCGTATTCTTCAATGGCTTCCGCCACGCCCAGGTGTGCCCTGCTCGTTATCGCCAAGTGATCCGGGAAGTCATCGTTCACTAGTTTCTTGTATCGCTCACCTTCGGAGCCAAGGAACTCGCCGTTGTTAATCGCCTGCAGATCATCGGACGCGGTTTGGGCGGCATTGCCGAACTCGCGCCACTTTTGTGCTGCTCGAGTCAGCGCAGAAGGCGAACCGCCGAGCTTGAAATAAGCGTCGTAAAACGTTTCAAAAGGGGGGAGGAATGACGCGGGCATAGCTCCAACAATTCTTTCTGTAATGAGGCGATGAGCAACCGAAAAGCGAAGAGTCAACCCGTTACCGGCGACGGGGTTTTCTACTGCGCCGTAACGGACTGAAGTGGGAGAGGGTGGTGGATTTAATAGGTGCGCGGCTTATTCGCCAGCGATGGTCCGCGCGACGCGATTGCGGGTCTCAGACACGCTCGCCGTGTTTTGATCCAACGCAGCGCGCACCTGGCCCAGGATCACTTTGATATTTTCCGCAGCGGTGGACCACTTCCCGTGGACACCTCGGTATTGCTCCTGCTCAGAACCTTCCCACCCCGCGGCGAGTTTTTGGATGTCCGAATCCATGACACCCAGGGTCGATTCAATCGAGTTCATCACGCGGTGAAGATCTTCCGCTGCAGCATCGGCATCTGCGCGGTTGTAGGCATAAATAGACATAGTGGGTGCTTCCTTTACAGAGTGAGAGTTACAGGATCGGGCCGGACTGGAAGTTCATTCCCGCGAATGCTTGCTGGAGCTCGTCAGTCTGCTCCTGCTCGCCGGACTGGTACTGCTGACCGGCATCGTCGACGCGACCGGTGAGGGTCCCTAGCGCTTGGTTAATCATCTCCATGTTCTCGCTCCAAGCGTTGGTCATGTTTTCCCATGCCCCAACGGAGGCGCCCTTCCACGAGTTCTTGAGCGGTTCAATTGCGGTGATGAACTGCTTCGCCTGATCCGTGAGCTGAGTGTGGTTTTCTTGCAGGGAAGAGATGTGGGTAGCAACGGCTGAGTGCTCAACCGACAGTTCATTGGATTGCGACATTGTTCCTAGTGTTCCTTTCGGCTACTGGTGCTACGGGGGAGGTTGTGGCGACGAGAAGTGAGTGGTTCTCCTCTCGCCAGCTGTGCGATTGTGGCTGGCTGGTAGATAGTCATTTTCAGCTCCCTTTCACGGGCTTCTACTTGATCTCGTCCAGTGCCGTCTGGATCTCATCGCGCACTCCGCTGTTTGACTCGTTAATCGCGTCTAACGCGGAGGCGACATGGGTGAGGATGCCTGCGACGCCGGCAGCACCTTTTTGCCACTGCATCAGGATCTCCTCGTAGGATTCGTACTCTGAACCGGTCCATTCCTCGCTGAGCGTTTGCATGCTCGAGTCAATCGATTCAATAATCTCTAGAATCCGGCTCTTGACCCGGTTAATGTCTTTGGATGCGGAATCCGCGACGCTCGTCGTAAAGGCGTACATGTCTGCCATGGAGCTATCCCTGAGCCTCAGGGCGGATGCTGTTGGCCATCTCCTTCAAAGACCCCTCGATTTCCTCGTCGTGTCCTTCAACGGCTGTCGCGATCGTGGCTGAGGCCTCACCTAGCAGCGTCACGTTCTTCAGCAATGTTCGACGAGATTGACGCCACTCCCGCAGGAAGGCCTCGACAGCCTCGACCATCCGCTCACCGTGGATTTCATCGGCGTTGCTGAGATCATCAGCACCATCTTCTACAGCAGAGACACGCGACTCAATGTCCGACATCGTCTTCTCCAGTGACGCCAACCGCGCAACCGGTACCTGCCAATGGTCACTACCGGGCATTGTTCACTTCACCTTCCTCCGACAGCCATACCCGAGAAAAGGGTGTCTGAGCACTACTAGCGCCGTCGGCATCGTCATCATTATTGAAAGTAAGCTGCGTGTCGTCCGGGACGACGGCGAAGCTGGCGGCGACACGTCGCACGATTGCTTCGACACCGTCGCTTGACTCGGCGCTCGGCGCGGTCGCGGAAACCACAAGCGTCCACGTGGTGCCGGGGGCCGGAATAAACGCTTGATGCGTGTAAAGGGTGCGTCGCTGTGTGATCGGGCCACCTTCCATCTGCGAGTGGAAGAGCAAATATGGATCGCCTTGGTTCGTTTTCTCCACGGTTGAGTCTTCGGGAGAACCGAGCTGTTTCTGTGCTCCGAGCACACTGGCGCTTGTCGGGGCTGAATCGACCCAGCGCATGAGCAGTGTTACCGCGGTGACCGTGTCGTCTAAAACGCCGGGAAGAATCAGCGCAAGCACGCTTCCTGCGTCGCGTGCCTGGGTTGCCATCTCCATCATCTGTTGCTTGACTTCGCGTTGATGGCTGCGCTTCAAGCGTGCACCCGGAACCAGGTCATCGTCGCGAAGCAAATTGCTAATCACAGCGTCTGTGCGAGCCGGGTTCAGATCAATGATGCGCCAGGTCGTCGGCAGGCTTACCGTCCACCGGAAATCGGGCCGCGGTGCATCTGGCGGTAACTGCATCGAAGGCTTGAGCGCAGTTGCCTGCGTCCCCATAATTCACACCCCCTGTCAGCCGGGGCCACAACTCGGGTTCTTCGGAAAACCCGGTTGCAACCGGTACTAGTTATCGAAGTGAGACCTTAGAACACACTAAGAGAAAATTCGACCTCTAAAACGGCGGAATGTTAATCATGGCCTAGCAAAGCATTTATATTCGTGAACTAGCTATGTCTTCTGTCGCTCGGGGTAAAGCAATCTGAAGCATTTCGGCCGTTCCGGAATTGGTCACTCGCTGAGCACGGCCAGGGGGGAGACGCTTGAAGAAGATGCCTGGGGCGACTGCACCCTCCTGCCTCTCGCCCGAGAGCAGGATTGTGGTGTTGCCTGATTCGCGCATCGCCTGGAGGAACGAATCGTAGCTCGCTCGAGCATATCCAGCAGAGCGGCGGGCAGTGATGATGTGCAACCCGAGATCTGCCGCTTGGCCGAGAAACGGGACAAGGTGCTTCAACGGGTTCGCGCTACCTTCAAGGGTTTCATAGTTGTCGATAACGCAATAGATTTCTGGCCCCGTCCACCAAGAGCGATCCCGCAGTTGCTCCACAGTGATATCTTTCGCAGGCAAGCGCCGCGTGAGCTCCGCTGCAATGCCCTTCGCCAACGTCTCACATCCCTCGCGGGTTGCCGCAAATCCACCGAGGAACTCTTGAGGCACCACGTCGAGAAGACCGCGCCGCAAATCCCACACACCGATCATGAGATCGCCTTGCTGCCTGCCCAAGGTGACTTCTTTAATGTAGGTCTCTAATGCACTCGTCTTGCCCGATTGCTGCTCTCCTGCGAGCAAGACAAGGCGATCATCCTTTTCGCAATCAAGCGTCGCAGGTCCCAGCGTTGTTTCTGTGAGGCCGAGCCGCACAGGTGGCACGGATTTGAACCGGCGCCGAATTTCGGTGAGCGTCACCGATTCCGGCAGCATTCTTACCTGGGGCGCCCCGGGTGCGGTCCAAGAGCGAGAGATTGCAGCGACGGTTTCTTGCGCAGAGGTCTCTGACACGACTCCGGGCACACGCTCTAAATGCGGTACCGCGATTTGGCTATAGAGACCATCGGCGGTAGCCACCCGTCCGGTTGGGAGATCTTTCAGCCCCTCCGACACTTTCTTGCCCACAGCTGAGTCAATCGGATCGTTCAACCTCAACTCCAAGCGGGTACCGATCACCGCCTGCAGTGGCAGGCGAAAATCGGCCCATCGACCGGTGAGGAAAATGACGTGGATGCCATACGCTAATCCTCGTTGCGCTATGTCGCCCACCTGTTCCGCCAGGTCCTCATGGTCCTTTCGCAACGTCGACCAGCCATCAATGGCGAGCACGATGTCCGGGGCGGACAAATTCGAAAGCAGGCCACTTTTGTGAAGGCTACGGAGCTCCTGGACGTTGGAGATGTGGTTGGCAGAGAATAGCTGCTCTCGTTCGGCGAGGAACATGCTCATCTCGGCGACGGTGCGGCGCACCTTATTTTCGTCGAAACGCGTTGCCACCGTACCAACATGGGGGAGTTCTTCGAGGTACGACAATCCAGAACCGGACATGTCGATGAGATAGAAGTTCACTTCCCGCGGCGTGTGGGTGAGTGCTGCGGCGGTGACCAAGCTGCGAAGCGCAGTGGTCTTGCCTGACTGTGGAGCGCCCATGATTGCAAGATTGCCCCCGGAGCCGGAAAGATCCAGGGCCAACGGGCCTTGCCACTGGTCTAACGGCTTATCCTTCAATCCGATGGGAAACACCATTTGGCCCTGCTGCGCCGCGCTCAGCCCCCGCTTGGATGACAACGCGACCGGCCCTACCGCGCTTTCCAACGGCAACGTGGCAGGCAGCGGTGGAAGCCAGATCTGTCGGGTTTTCTCTGCCGCTGGAGTGAGACGGCTGACAACCAACTCAAGCGTGGTCTGGGTCCGCTCATCTGTCGCATTGCGGGCCGCGTTGCGCTGCTCCACCACATTGGAATGTGCGGCTTGACGGTCGCGCAGCCAATCTTCGGTGGTGTTCGCCAGATGCAATGGCATTGGCACTGGAGGCAGTTCGAGCTCGTGAGCGCGCTCGATAGCTTCGTACGGCCCTGAAACGTAAGCAGCTTTGAAGCGATCGAATATGTCTGGGTCAACTTTCAGGAACCCCGAGCCGGGGATCGGTGGCAGCTCGTGGGCATCGGTCGTGCCGATCGCGGCGCGCGACTCCTGCGCTGAGAAGGTGCGCAAACCGATGCGGTAGGACAGATACGACTCGAGCCCGCGTAGACGGCCCTCCTCTAGGCGTTGGGAGGCGAGCAACAAGTGCACCCCGATGGAGCGGCCGATGCGTCCGATTTGGACAAAGAGATCGATGAACTCCGGCTTCGCTGCAAGCAGCTCACCGAACTCATCGATCACCACAAAGAGCACTGGCAGCGGATCCTCCACTTTGCCCTCGGCGCGCAGCGCATTGTACTCAGAGACGTTTGCGAGATTTCCCGCCTGCTGGAGGACGCGTTGGCGCCGTTGAATCTCGCCGAGAATGGAATCGTGGAGGCGATCAACAAGACCGGCTGCATCTTCGAGGTTGTCGACGATTGCCGCGGTGTGCGGCAGCGGTTCGAGCCCGGCGAAGGTGGCACCACCTTTGAAGTCCACGAGAACAAGCGAGAGCTGGTCCGGCGGGTGGCAAATCACCTGCGCGAGGACAAGGGTGCGCAAGACTTCAGATTTGCCCGAACCGGTCGCACCGACGCAAAGCCCGTGCGGTCCCATGCCGGACTTGGCCGATTCTTTAATGTCCAACTCAACTGGTTCTCCGTCAGCGCCAATACCAAATGGGACGTTGAGGAAGTCACGCTCCGGTCGAGCTGCCCAAGCCTGGGCAATGTCATAAGTGGCGAAGTTGCCGATGCCGAGCATGTCGTCGAGCGCAATCGTGCGCTCCAAGGTGGAGTTAGGGGCCGCGTCTTCCACCAGACGCAAGGGGGAAACGCTACGGGCGATCGATTCCGTGATCGCCGGTGTGACCTCATCGAGGGTGCCGCGGTCTCCTCCGTAGAGGACGCGCTCAGCGTAGCCCTTTTCACCCTCGGCGGGTTCACGGATTTCACCACGGTCAAGCAGCTGCACGTGAAATGAACGATCCTTCCCTAACAGCACTCGCACGTCGACGTGAGTGGGCTCTAAATGCTGCACGGTGGAAGTCGCTATCACGCTGACTCGCGCCGCGTGGAGCGAGCGAATCGTGCTGGCACTGTCACTGATGAATCGGCCGTGCGGACTATCCATGTTCACGACCACCAGCAGGTGCGGTCGGTCTAGCTCAGTGAGTTGATACCGGGAGCGCTCTTTCAATTCCGCGGCGCGCTCATCGAGCTCGCTGAGCAATTCCGCCGCACTTGATTCGTCATAAGAGACGTTGCGCTTGCCTATGGGCCCGTCGAACTGATCGGGGGAAAGCAGGTGGGGAAACCACACCGCCCATCCATCGCTGTGATCCGCAGTCGGCAGCGCCAAGTGAAAACGCAAGTCGTCCGGGGCGTGAAATACTGCAGCCTGAGCCAACATTGCGCGCACCGCCTCAGCCGTTAACTTAGGGTCACCGACAAGTGAAACTACCCCGCGCGCCGGAATGGCAATAGGCAGGCCGTCAATGGTGCTCGTGCGGCGCATCATGCGATCCAAATGCGCCTGCGCAATCGGCTCCGGCACCTGCATCGGGTTCGAAGATGCTGGCACCTCGATGCCACGCGCCAGTTTGCCAACCCCCGTGCCAATGCGAGTGACCAAGAAGTCTTCATCACCTTTTCGACGCTCCCAGAGCCGATACGGGTCACGGGTGACGTCGATAAGCGAGCGGGGATGCGGGTGCCGAGTCAATGCCTCGACCTGCTGCTGACCTGCTACCTCACGGACCTCTTCCTCCAACTCGGTGAGGTGCTCCAAAAATCGCGTCCGCTCCTCCTCAGCCTGGCGGCGTGACCCTGTGCGCTGCCGAATGAACATGCCCACCGCCCCAATGAGCACGGCAACGAACATGATGCCCCCGATGACCATGCGAATCGGGTTGCCTGAAGACATCATCATGAGCACCATTCCCGTGCCCGCGACCAACGGCATAACCAGCGTCATCACACTACCGCCGGAGCGTGCGCGAATCATGGGTACCTGCGCCACAGCAAGCGGTTTTTCTTCCGGGATGGTGCGGTGTAGTCGCGCCGGGCGGTGAACAATGCGGGTGCTCATGGGCACTAATCCTAAGCCACGGTAAGAATTGACTAAGAGGCACTTCGCGGTCGCATCAGGGCGGGTATGAAACGATAGGGGGCATGAGCGACACCTTCGTCCGCGTGAGCGTTTTCTACGCAGACCGGCAACTTGACGTGAGTTTGCCCATGGGTCGTCCCGCGGTGGACATCGTGGGTGACGTTGTTGATCTGTTCAACCACGATGCAGCCAGCAATGATTCAGGGGATCCGCAGAAGGCAATTTCGACGACGGATACCCACACGTGGGTGCTCTCAACCAGCAAGGTCGGCACCATCGAGCCGCATGCCACCTTGGCGGAATATGGAATCCAGGACGGCGACAGGTTGCATCTCACGCGGCGGGAAGAGGCCGCGCACACGCCTTTCGTGGACGATGCGATCGCAGAGGTGCGGGCGACGATCGATGCGGCGCAGTGGGGATGGTCGGGCAGCATGCGCTCGAGCAACGCACTTGCAGCATTTGTTGCGGGTTTGGCCGCAGCTGGCGCTATTGCTGCAGCCGGAATCTGGAACGCAACACTGCCGCTAGATGCTACCCAGTGGATCCAAATATCCATCGTGGTTGCAACCGCAGCGATTGGGCTCGGCATGGCATTGTGGCGCAAGCACGAATGGATGCGCTATCTGGGCTACGCCGTGCCCGCCACCACTGTGCTCCTCACCCGCGTGTTTTTGGCGCAGCTGCCGCTGGAACAGTCAGTGCCTTGGACGGTTGCCGCAGTGGCGTTGAGTACGGCAATAGCGGTTAGGGCTGCGGGGCGGAATGAACAAGCAAGCGGGACGGCAGGTATCACCGCCGCTCTTGGCGTTGCGGCTGGGGCCGCACTGGTAGCTGGCGGAACCATGCTGGGCGCGAATATCTTTGCCATCTTCGCGTGGTCGGCGTGGTTGCCCGTTTTCCTCCTGCTTGCTGCGCCCACGATGGGGCTAAATGCAACTGGCCTTCCAGCCCTGATTCGGCAAAACGACACAGGTGACCCGGTTGCCCGTGAAACGATTCGTGTGCACGCGCGTCGCGCTGAGGCAATAAGTCGCGGAGTCGCATGGGCTGCTGCCGGGCTCGCTCTCGCCGCGGCGGCCTGCTTGTCCGCGAGCCCGGTGTGGCAACACGGTCTCATCGTGCTGCTGCTGACGGCAGCGGTTCTGCTGCGACAGAACGGCTTTGCCGACGCTCGAGCTGTGGGGGTGCTCTCGTTCGTCGGCGTTGTTTCCCTGGCTTTAGTAGCTGGCTCGTTTGTCCGTTGGTACCGCAACGATTGGCACCCGTTGGCGCAGCCGACCGTTTGGTGGGCGCCCACGCAATCCTCGGAGCCGTGGATATGGGGCGCGGCGATCTTGACGTTGGCTGTGGCGCTACTAGTCATGTTGGCTCTGCAACTGCGTGAGCGCGATGAGGTACAAGCAGCCCGCGCTGCACGGGTAATTAACACCGTTGATGTCTTGGTGTGCCTGGCGGTGATCCCGGGAATACTCGCTGCGCAAGGGCTGTATCAGTACTACTGGGCGACAACATAGCCGGGTTTGATTCTTACTTGACTCCCGGTCTCTGCTCAGGATAAAGGCGTGTGAGTAAGCGGTTGTACTGAATAACCGCGACTGGGTCAGTTGGCAATGTGACACGGTCGCGCGCGGTCGTCGACGCTTTAGGGGAGGGTAGCGTCAGTGTGTCAGGTGCATCGGAGTCGCTGGGAGTAGCGCCGACCTTGACCACGCTTACCCGACCCTGACGCGCAGCATCGCTGAGATGATGGCCGCGTTGGTAGAGCCACGCGTGGTCGGTGTGGAATTTATCCGCCAGCAGCAAGACATGGGTGGCCATGGAAGTGCCGGTAGCAATCACGTCGCTACCGCAGGTGAATGGCAAATCAATCACCGCCACGGGCCACCGGTGCGCCGCTCGGCGTACCGCTGAAAGGAGCGTCTCCGGTTCGAGGGGCTGCGGGAAGCGGCGCGAAGTACTCAGGAGAACGGTGCTACCTGCGGTGTCAGCGTGAGTCTCGATTGTGGTGCGGCGTAGCCCCCATCCGGGCAATGTGGTCAGCCCCTCGAGGTCGCCACCGTCGCCTGCGCCAAGTGGACCGCGCAATGGCTGATTGAGACCATCGGCGTCGATAGCGACTACCGGAAGGCGGATTGCGGCGCTGAGCACGTTTGCGACGACTGCTGTGGTGGGAGTAGTCAGCATCTGCTCGCTCAGCGAGGCGACAGCAATAATCGCCGGGCGATCCGTATCTTGCGGGCTTTTGCGCTGGGACTGCGCCACTGCGTTCGACCATACGAGGCGACGCGGAACCGCAAGAAGGGAAGATAAACCCAAGTGTCAGTCACCGCCTAAGACTCGACATCCGGACAACCGGCGTTACCATTATCTTTCTGAGACTATTTTAAGGATACCTTCGCCTCTCTGTTACCCACGAGGAGGCGGAAAGACTTCGAAGGAGCCCCAGATGACTAACCGTGATGATTCCAACCCGCACCTTCCTTCATGGCTGCAGGTGCAGCCTTCAAACACACCTGGGGTTTCCAATCCGAGCCAGGCCGGGGAGGGGACAAATTCGAACGAGTTCTCTCGGCCAGATTCGCCAGCTTACGGCGGTACAGAGTCGCCGGCGTCGCGAGAGGTCGGCCAACCCGATCAGTCAGGTTTTGGATCCGCGACTGGGGGAGCTTGGCCGCAACGAGAGCAGCCACAGCGAGATCAACGGCGAAGCGATGTTGGGCGCCATGCGCAACAGGAAACCCATGAACCTCCTCGCTCGGCGAAGAATTCAAACGTGTGGTGGCGGCCAGAACAAGATGCTCCTTTAGACACGTCGGAAACGGGCAGCTCTGTTTGGGGGAGCCAACAACGCCCCGAAGGGAAGCGGCCTGACACTCCATCGCAGAACGACGCTGCGGCGCAGCGAGACGCACAGCCTGAACGACGCGCTGAACAACCGCAGCAGCCGGCCCTCCAAGACCCTCAACAGCCTTCGCAGCCCTCGGGTGGCCCTTGGGTTGGTGCGCCACGTCCCGCTCAGCCTCAAGCGGGGCAGCCGAAGCAATCAGAGATGGGACAACAAATGGGCAGCAGTTTTGCCTCAGGTCACCCTGGGCCGAGTAATGGTCCCGCCGAGCCTCGTGAACAGGTCGATCTGCAGCCGCCTACGGCGCTTGGTCAGGACAATCTGGTGAACCCCGTCAAGGCCGCGCCAAAGAAAGGGTGGCGCAAGATGGTGCACTCCATGTCAGCGGGAAAGGTTAACCCGGGTGGTTCCCGTACCGAGCTCGAAGAGGATCGGCTTCTGGAAGCTGTGCGGGCACCGCTGCGCGGGGATTACCGGATCGCCGTAATGTCACTGAAAGGCGGTGTGGGAAAAACCACCACCACCGTGGCATTAGGAGGAGTATTCGCAAAAGAACGCGGTGACCGCGTCATTGCAATCGATGCCAACCCGGATCTCGGTACCTTGGCACAACGCGCCGCCGCACCTGGCCCTGCCACAATCCGTGATCTATTGAACGCAGGTGACACCTCGCGCTACCCCCAGGTTCGCGCGTTCACCAACCAAGCCACCTCTCGTCTGGAGGTGATTGGAAGTGAGCGCGACCCGGCTGTCTCGGAGGCGTTTAGCGAACTGGACTACCGGCGTGCAATCGACATTCTCCAGCACCACTACAACGTGATCTTGACCGATTGCGGCACGGGGTTGATGCACTCGGCCATGTCGGGAGTTCTGGATCTTGCAAACTCGCTAGTGCTGGTAACTTCACCTGCTCTTGACGGTGCACAATCTGCCTCGGCGACGTTGGATTGGCTCACAATGCACGGGTATGACCAGCTTGCAGCAAACTCAGTTGTGGTGGTTTCATCCTCTGCGCCGGGCAAGCCGACCGTGGATCTTGACCAACTGATTGAGCATTTCCGCGCGCGCACCCGCGCAGTTCACGTGATTCCGTATGACCGCCACCTGGCTGAAGGAGCGGTGGTGGATATCGATCTGCTAGCGCGCCCCACCTTGACTGCATACCGCCAGCTGGCTGCCACTGTGGCGGAGGACTTTGGGTCGTGGCATAGGCATGCGAAGTGATCGCCGGGTACTTACCAGCTTCGCGCTCGTAGCTACAGTGCCCCTTCTGGGGTGCGCGCCGCGCTTGGAGCCGCCTGAGCCACAACGGTTTCCCCAGATCGAAGTGGTCGCGGATTGGTCCCGTCAACGCGCTGCACCATACGGCATTCCTGAACGCCAGTTGATGGCGTACGCCTACGCAGCTTTGCAGGTGGAGTCGCAGTCCGGATGCACGGTCGGATGGCCCACCATTGCTGCGATTGGGCAGGTCGCCTCGGATCACGGGCGGGTCGAAGGATCGGAGGTAGGTGAAGACGGTTTAACGACTGAAAAGCTTCGCGGCCTTGAAGTGATGCAGTTGCCGCCGATTGTGGTTTCGGACACTGATAGTGGTGCGACGGATGGCGATGATACCCAGGATGTTGCAGTCGGGCCGATGCAAATAATGCCGTCACGCTGGGAGCAGTTCGCGGCAAGCCCAGAGCCAGGGCGCACGCCTGACCCAGATAACATCGACGATGCAGCGTTGACTGCCGCGCATATCTTGTGTGCGGCGGGGGACCCTTCGAACCCGGAGGGGTGGGATGAAGGAGTCAAGCGTTTCTTCTACAGTCCGGAGGCAGTCATGGAAGTTCACCGCGTGGCAAGCGAGCTTTCGAGGTAGACCGTGAGCAAAGCTGGAGAGACGAAGTTGACTGAGCCTGGCCAACCGTGCGTGCGCGTCGAGGCAACTTGGATAGGTAAGGTTGCTGTCGGCATGTGCGCGGTAGCGTCATCAGCCTTCATATTGACTGGGTGTGGCGAGCCAGGGGCGGCTAAAGACGATGTAGTGGTCCAGCAGATCCCGCCATTGGGTGAGTTACCTCCGCTGCCCACGAGCTATTTCCCGCCGGAGGAAGAACCGACACCGGAAGTCGCACCGCAGCCAGCGCC
>ERZ1031260.34-NODE-34-length-28196-cov-37.088128_pt1 | contig 28196 bp, 25 predicted proteins | sample MGYA00517287_ERZ1031260 | MGnify/ENA primary metagenome ERZ1031260 (study PRJEB33718, sample SAMN03159811) | human skin metagenome | collected 2014-02-25 | study: EMG produced TPA metagenomics assembly of the PRJNA266117 data set (Human skin bacterial metagenome... | reverse complement strand
TACGCGCCGGAGCACTCGCAGCTGGTGAGCTACCTCAACAACGCCATCAAGGCGAAGGAGCTGTTCGAGCGCGACAAGGACTACATCATCCGCCAGGGCGAGGTGATGATCGTGGACGGCTTCACCGGCCGCGTGCTTGCGGGTCGCCGCTACAACGAGGGCATGCACCAGGCCATCGAGGCCAAGGAGCAGGTGGAGATCAAGAACGAGAACCAGACGCTGGCGACCGTCACTTTGCAGAACTACTTCCGCCTCTACGACAAGCTCTCGGGTATGACCGGTACCGCCGAGACCGAGGCGGCGGAGCTGAACCAGATTTACAAGATGGACGTGGTGCAGATCCCGCCGAACCGTCCAAATCAGCGCCGGGACCGCGACGACCTCATTTACAAGACCCAGGAGGCGAAGTTCGCTGCGGTGGCGGAGGACATCGCGGAGCACGTGGCCTTGGGCCAGCCGGTGCTGGTGGGTACGACGTCGGTCGAGCGCTCGGAATACCTGTCGCAGCTGCTCACGCGCAAGGGTGTCGCCCACAACGTGCTCAACGCCAAGCACCACGAGGAGGAGGGCCGCATCATCGCTGAGGCCGGCCTGCCGGGCAAGGTGACGGTGTCCACCAACATGGCTGGTCGCGGTACGGATATCGTGCTGGGCGGCAACCCCGAAATCCTGCTCGACGCCAAGCTGCAGGAGATGGGCTTGGACCCGTTCGAAGATGAGGAGCGCTACCAGGCTGAGTGGGACGAGCGCCTGCCCAAGGCGAAGGAGCGCTCGCAGCAGCTGGGTGATGAGGTGCGAGAGGCCGGCGGCCTCTACGTCATCGGCACTGAGCGTCACGAGTCGCGCCGAATCGACAACCAGCTGCGTGGTCGTTCCGGCCGTCAGGGTGACCCGGGCGAGACCCGCTTCTACCTCTCCATGCGCGATGAGCTCATGGTGCGCTTCGTGGGCCAGTCCATGGAGAACATGATGAACCGCCTGAACGTGCCGGACGATGTCCCGATCGAGGCGAAGATGGTCTCCAACGCGATCAAGGGCGCGCAGTCGCAGGTTGAGAACCAGAACTTCGAAATGCGTAAGAACGTGTTGAAGTACGACGAGGTGCTCAATGAGCAGCGCAAGGTGGTCTACGGCGAGCGCCAGCAGATCCTCGCTTCCGCCGACATTGAGGGCCACGTTCGCCGCATGATCGAGGAGACGATCGGCGCGTACGTCGACGGCGCCACCGGTGAAGGTTACGTGGAGGATTGGGACCTCGACAGCCTGTGGAACGCGCTCGACTCCCTGTACGGCCCCACCGTCTCCCCGCAGGAGCTTATCGACGGCGACGCGTACGGCCGCCCCGGCGAAATCACATCCGCTCAGCTGCGCGAGGCGTTGATCGACGACGCGCTGTCCCAGTACGCGCGCCTCGAAGACAACGTCGCCGCAATCGGTGGTGAGGAGCAGATGCGCAACATTGAGCGCATGGTGATCCTGCCGATCATCGACACGAAGTGGCGTGAGCACCTCTACGAGATGGATTACCTCAAGGAGGGCATCGGCCTGCGTGCGATGGCGCAGCGCGATCCGCTGGTGGAGTACCAGAAGGAGGGCGGCGACATGTTCAACGCCATGAACGAGGCTGTCCAGGAGGAGACGGTGCGCCAACTGTTCTCGATGCGCAAGCAGTTCGAGCAGCAGGAAGCGGCGGGTAACGAAGGCGGTTCGACCGTCATCTAGAGCACCTTAAAGGAAACGAGTTTTCCGCCCTGGATCCGCGCGGCGTAGCCGAGGCGTTTGCCTCCTACCTCCACACTGCCGAAGAATTCTCCGCCCTCGCGGGCGTGGCACGAGATGACGCGCACGGCTCCGGGGCGTTTCCTTTTTGGCCGGGCACGCTGCTGCGCCCGGATATGCGCGCGGACGGCGGGGACGCACACGGCGGCGACCGCCCCGGCGTTGACGCCGCCGAGCGCAGCCTCGAGCGCGTGGAAAAGCAGCGGTTCCATCCCCCGCGGGAGCGCCCCCGCGCGCGGAGAGGCGGTGGCCCCGACGCCCCCTGCGCCGGGGCGCGGGGCGAGAAGTTCAATGTGCTGGTGGCCTGGTGCGGCGACGTACATGAAGTGGTGTTCCTCCCTTCGTGGGGAGGACGGGCGCGGTGCGGGGTAGGTATCATTGTCCCCATTCACGTCTGATCTGGGAAGAGCGTGCACACTGAAGTGTGCAACCAACCGATGAAAGAGGGCCACGTGCAGGGATTGATCTTGGATTACGCAGGGGTGCTTGACACAGGCGCGGAAGACCAGCGGCGGTGGCAAGAGCTCGTCGAGGCGGTGCGGGCGAAGGGTATCGGGGTCGCGATTTTGTCGAACGAGTCCGCCGAGGGCGCTACCGCGGATGCAATCCGGGAGTGGGAGTTCCGTGGGGATGTTGACGCTGTGGTGCTTTCCGGCGAGATCGGCGCGGAGAAGCCGGAGCGCGAGGCGTTCCAGGCGGCCGCAGATGCGCTCGGCCAACCGCTGTCGGACACGGTGATGATCGACGATGACATTATGAACATCCGCGCGGCCGTCGAGTACGGCATGATCGGCATCCTGCACACGGCGTTCGAGCGCACGGCGGTGGAGATCCAGTCGCTGTTTGACATCAAGGGCGAGTTCTAGTGCGGGTCTACATCCCCGCGACGTTCGGTATGCTCACATCGTTGCAGGATGACGGGCTGATTCACGCGCGCAGCGGGTGGGGGTTCGCCGCCACCAAGGCGTTGCACGACTTTTTCACCTCGGGCGACGAGGAGGAAATTGAGGCGGTGGCGTTCGATGACGCGGCGTTGGCGTCGATACGCTTGCTTGCGATCGGGGACGAGGAGCGCTTCCCACACCGCCGTGTGGTGATCTCCGCCGACGTCACCGCGACCGAGGAGCCCGAGATGGGCGAATCGGTGGTGAAGCTCGCGGGGCCAGTGGAGCTGGAGCAGGTGGCGGCGATCCACGTAGATATCGCGGAAGCCGAGGAGGCGACTGCGAAGGCGATCGAGGTCATCGACGCCGCAGATTTGGGCGATGAGGACGCGGAGCTTGCCGTGGGCGATGCCCAGGACTACTACATGGCGTTTTATGACCCGAGTGAGTTAGCGTTCCTCGTCGAGCTGCTTTAGCTCCCACTCGTTGTTGGCGTGCAACGCCTCGAGCAGGCCCCGCACCGCCATGGCGCGCCGGCCGACGGGGGAGGAGGTGTCGAGCTCGTCCCACGCGCACTCGGGGTCCGCGGGTGGCCCGAGGTGGGTGCAGCCGCGCGGGCACTGCTCGGCGGCCTGCGCCAGATCCGGGAACACCTCCACGATTTCCTCCGGGGAGACGTGGGCGAGGCCGAAGGAGCGGATGCCCGGAGTATCGATGACCCAGCCCCCGCCGGGCAGCTCGAAGGCCACGGACTGGGTCGAGGTGTGGCGGCCCTTGCCCACCCCCGACACCTCGCCGGTTTCGCGCTGGGCATCGGGGACGATGCGGTTAACCAGGGTCGATTTGCCCACCCCTGAGTGGCCGATGAGCGCAGAGACGCGCCCGGAGATCCGCTCCTTGAGCGCCTCGACGCCGTCGTCCACGCCGGTGCGCAGCACTGCCACCCCCATGTCGGCGAGCTCGCGTTCGAAGTCGGTGGGGTCGGCCAAATCGGACTTGGTCACGCACACGACCGGGGTCACGCCGCCGACGAACGCGGCTATGAGAGCGCGTTCGACGAACCCCGTCCGTGGCGGCGGATCGGCGGCGGCGACGACAATGAGCAGCAGTTGCGCGTTGGCCACGATGATGCGTTCGTAGGGGTCGGTGTCGTCGGCGGTCCTGCGCAGCACCGAGGAGCGGTCCTCCCGTTTCACAATCCTGGCCAGTGTGTCTTTCGCGCCGGAGGTGTCGCCGACTACGCCGACGCGGTCACCTACCTCGATTGAGACCCGCTTCAGGTCGCGGGCGCGCGTGCACTGCACCCTGGCGCCGGAGGTGTCCAGAACGACGCCCCAGCGGCCGCGGTCTTTGGTCACCACCATCCCGAATTCCGCGTCCTCGTACGCGGGGCGGTTCTTTGACCTGGGCCGCTTCGACTTGCCCGGGCGGGTGCGAACATCAGACTCGTCGAATTCGCTGTAGCTGCTGAAGGAACGCCCCATTACCCGCGCACCATCTCCGTCCACATCTCGTCGAACCCGGGAAGCGTCTTTGCGGTGGTGCCGATGTTTTCCACCTGCACGCCCTCGGTGGTCAGGCCGATGATGGCGCCTGCGGTGGCCATCCGGTGGTCGTCGTAGCTGCGCCAGGTGCCGCCGCGGAGGGGGGAGGGGTGGATGCGCAGGCCGTCGCCAAGCTCCTCGCACTTGCCGCCGAGGTTGTTGATCTCCGCGGTCAGCGCGGCGAGGCGGTCCGTCTCGTGGCCGCGCAGGTGCGCAATGCCCGTCAGTTCGGTGACCGAGTTTGCCTGGGTGGCCAGCGCCGCCACCGTGGGGGTGAGCTCGCCGATATCCCCCATGTCCAGCCGGATGCCCTCCAGGCGTCCCGGTTGCGGGCCGCGCACCCGCAGTTCGTACTCCGCGCCCATGGCGACGAGTTCGACGTCGCACCCCATCCGCTCCAGAATCGTCTGGATCACCGCGCCCGGCTGGGTCGTGCGGGTAGGCCAGCGCGGGATGCGCACCTCGCCGCCGGTCACCGCAGCAGCGGCGAGGAAGGGCGAGGCGTTGGACAAGTCGGGCTCAATGACCCATCGGTGGCCGCGAATCGGCTGGGGGTCCACGGTCCAGGTCTCGCGCCCGGCGGTGACCTCGACGCCGGCGTCGCGCAGCATGTCCACCGTCATTTCGATGTGCGGCATCGACGGAAGCGAGGCGCCGGTATGACGCACCGTGACCCCACGCTCGAACCTGGGGGCGGCAAGCAGCAGACCGGAGACGAACTGGGAGGATGCGGACGCGTCGATGTCCACCGGCCCGCCTTCGGCACCGCCCGCGCCGTGGACGGTAAACGGCAGCGCATCACCCGCCACGCTCACGCCGAGAGTGCGAAGGGCACCCAGTATGGCGGCCATGGGCCGGTTGCGTGCGTGCGGGTCGCCGTCGAAAAGCACGGGCCCCTGCGCGAACGCGGCAACCGGCGGCACGAATCGCATCACCGTGCCCGCAAGCCCGCAATCCACCTCGGCGCCGTGGAGTTCGCCCGGGGTGACGCGAAGCTCGTCACCGTCGCGCTCGATGGTGGTGCCCATCGCCTTCAAGGCGGCCTCCATGAGATCCGTGTCGCGCGAGCGCAGGGCGCCGACGATGGTGGAGGGGCCCTCCGCGAGCGCCGCGAGGATGTACGCGCGGTTCGTCATCGACTTCGACCCCGGCACCTCCTGTGTGTGGGTGATCGGGGTCGGGCAATACGGTGCGGGCCAAGGGAGCGTCATGCGTTCATAATAGAGGTTTATGTGCGGACGCTTTGTGCTCTTTACCTCCGGCCAGGACCTCATCGACGAGGTGGGTCTGCTTCCCGGCATCACCACCGTCGACGCGCCCGACGGCACCCCGCCGCCGCGCTACAACATCGCGCCCACGCAACAGGTGCCGCTGATCAGGATTGCAAACGGCTCCGCGCGCATCGACGCCGCACGTTGGGGCCTTCTCCCCACCTGGAAGAAAGACGAAACCGGCCCACCTCTATTCAACGCGCGCGGCGAGACGGTGGCGGAAAAGCCCTCCTTCCGCAGCGCGTTCAAGGCGCGCCGGGGGCTCATGGTGCTCGACGGCTACTACGAGTGGAAGCAGAACGAATCGGGCAAACAGCCCTACTTCGTGCGGCCCACCGACGGGCTGCTCTACGCAGCAGCACTCTGGGACACAGGGCTCGACCGCTTATCGACGACCATGGTCACCACCGACGCCACCGAGAACATGGCGTGGCTCCACCACCGCCTGCCCCTATTCCTGCGCCGCGACGAAATCCGGCAGTGGGTGGAGGGCACACCGGAGGAAGCGCTGGATCTCGTGCACCCGTCGCGGGTGGCCGAGACATTTCAGTGGACCGAGGCTGCCCAGGAGGTGGGCAACGTGCGAAACGACTACGCCGCGCTGATGGGCGCGAACGTCGCGCCGGTGAGCCTGGCCAAGTCAGAGGGGGAAAGCTGCGCCGATAGGCCACGCTGACCGGCGGAGACGGTGATGGCGGGGAGGGTGGCCACGGAGTCGTCGATAAGCGTGGGCAGTGTTTGCAGGGTGCCCAGCGGCGAGATGCCACCGACGACGTAGCCGGTGGCGCGCTGTGCCTTGGCGGGGTCGGCCATCTCCGCGCGCTTCCAGCCCAGTGCCTTCGCCGCGGCCTTGAGCGAGAGGTGGCCGGCGACGGGGACGCAGCAGATGGCGAGGTCACGCTCGTGCGCGATGACAAGGGTTTTCAGCATCGCGGCGGGGTCGAGCTCGAGCTCGATTGCGGCGTGCTCGCCGAAATGGTCCTGGCTGGGGGAGTAGGTGAGCACCTCATGCGGGGTATCCGTCAGCGCCTCAAGGGCGCGGGTTTTTGCTGCCATGGGCCTATCGTAGGCGTGACCTACAATGGCGGGCATGCCCGAAACTGTGCCCGATGCAGACCTGAAGACGCGCTTCACCGAGGACGCGATGCCGCTGCTGGACCAGCTCTACGGGGGCGCGCTGCGGATGACGCGCAACCCCCAAGATGCCGAAGACCTTGTGCAGGAGACCTACCTGAAGGCGTACAAGTCGTTCGACAGCTTCACACCCGGCACGAACTTGAAGGCGTGGCTGTACCGGATCATGACCAACACCTACATCAACTCCTACCGCAAGAAGCAGCGCCGGCCGCTGGTGACGTCGGCGGATGAAGTGACCGATAGCCAGCTCTACACGTCGAGCTCCCACGACTCGACCGGGCTCGAGTCGGCAGAGGTGGAGGCGCTGAAAGGCATGCCGAACTCGCGGATTTCGGAGGCGCTTAACGCGTTGAACGAGGACTACCGCATGGTGGTCTACTACGCCGACGTGGAGGGGCTGGCCTACAAGGAGATCGCGGAAGTGATGGAGATTCCGCTCGGCACAGTCATGAGCCGGCTGCACCGGGGAAGAAAACAGCTGCGCCAAGAGTTGAAAGATGTGGCAAAAGAGAGCGGAATCGGTCTCGACCACGCTGATATGCAACAGGACATGCAGGACAACACGCAGGAATCTGACGCGCAGGAGGGCAAGTAATGGTTGCCGGGCACGAGCACACGCACGATCACGATCACGGTGGGGACGCGAGCCAGGACGAGACTCAGCGCCTGCTGTGTGAACTGTTTGACCCCGCAACCTCCCAGCAGCGGCGCGAGGAGATCCGCGGCACCCTCTCCGGCTGCCCGCACTGCCGGGACCGGATTGAGTCGGAGCGGGCGGTGAGGGCGATCGTCCGGGATTGTTGTCGGCCCGCGAGCGCGCCGGAACCGTTGCGCCAGCGCATTATCACCTCTATTACGTACAGCTCGTACACCGAGGTCCGCTACCGATAAGAAAACGGCGCCCACCACACGTTTGGTGGGCGCCGTTTTCGCGCTTGAGCGGAAAGTGCTTAAGAGTTAGGACGCTTACCGCGGTTTGCGCTCTTCTTACGACGGTCCTTGCGCTTGCGACCACGCTTGCTCATGGGTCCTCCTTAATACGGGATGTTCGAAAACTACAGTCAGGTAACTGTATCGCCCGGCAGGCCGGGGGACGTAATTAGGCGGAGAGGCGAGCGCGGTTGCGGGCGCGTGCCTTGTTGCGGCGCTTCAAGGCGCGGCGCTCTTCCTCGGACAGGCCGCCCCACACGCCGGCGTCCTGGCCGGTCTCAAGTGCCCACTTCAGGCACTGGGAGGTAACGGGGCAGCGGTTGCACACCAGCTTGGCCTGCGCGATCTGGGACAGGGCGGGGCCGGAGTTGCCCACGGGGAAGAACAGTTCCGGGTCTTCGTCGCGGCAAATTGCTTCGTGGCGCCAATCCATGGTGGTAAGTCTCCTTCGGTGTCGGTACAACACGCGTGAACGCTAAACGCCCCGCGCAGGTGGGGTAACTCTCTTTCGTGCGCACCACATCACCGCTCATTTGGTGTGAACGGGTTGCAAACCAAGTTTGATTCCTGGTTCCGGGCGGTAGTTCTCGATGGCGACGAGACCCGTCTTCCGGTTTACCGGGCGTTAACCCCGTGGTGGCCTGGGGTTAAGGGCTGTGTAACCAGCCCGTTGTTTTTGCTACCCGAGAATGATGGCATGTCACCTGCTTTCGCGCTAGGGGTATGTGTCAAAATGTGACTCGAATCATATTGGCTTGCGTCGATGTGGGTGGCCGGCGGAGGGCACACGGATGCCCAGAGGTGCTGACGGAGTGCCCTCTGAACAGGGGTTTCTTAAGAATCTGAGCACGTCACACGAAGCAGGTCAAGGTCAAATCGTCTCTTGGCGGATACACTGTCTCGCCGTGAGTATTCAATCTTCCCCCGGATCAGTTCCCGCCGTCATGCGCTTCGGGGCGGTCGTCGTCCTTGTGCAATGCCTCGCGATGTTCGCCTACGCCGCATGGCTCATTGCCGCCACAATCATGGGCTCGGCGAGCGACTTGCAGTCGGATTCTGGGGCGACGCGCTACGTCAACATCGGCACCGCGGTGTTCCTCGCCATCGTCTTTGGTTTCGTGGCGTGGGCGGCGCTTGGCACGCTGCGCGGTACACCGCGCGCTGAGGGTGCGATCGTGCTCGTCGAGGCGATCTTGTGCGGTGTGGCGATCTACATGTTCCGGGGCGGCGCCGTCGGGCTCGGTGTGGTCACCGTGGCGTCAGCCGTGCTCGCGCTGGTGGGCATGTTCCACCCGCAGTCGCGCGAGTACAACGAGGCGCGCTACGAGGCGCGCAAGGCCAGGAGGGTGTAGTTACTTCGCCGCCAGCACAACGATTTCATCGCCCCGCTTCTCGACGACCGTCGCGCCCGCCGAAGCGATAAACACCGGCCCGGAGTATCCGCCGCGGTCGACGGGGATGATCTTGTCCACCGCATTTTTATCCCAGTCCACCACCGCGACACCGGTCTCAGCCGCGTAGAGGAGACGATCGCCGGCGGCAAAGCCGGTGCCCAACGCCCCCTGGAACACGCCGGAGACCGCCAGCGCCGCGGGCTCCATGAGCAGCAGGGAATCGTTCTCCCAGTAGGTCATGTGGTGCGGCAGGTCGGCGACGGGGAGGACTTTCACGAAGTCGTCTGCAAGCTGTGGGCCCGCCATCGCTGGCACCGACGAGGAGCTGACGTTGGTGCCCTCCTTCGTGTAGGCGCGCACCTCAGAGGTGGTGGGGTCGTACACCGCGGCGGCGTCCTGGGAGATGGCGACAAGGTAGGCGTCGGGGCTGATCTCCACGTCCGCCGTGATCTCGGGCTTGCGGGAATCCTCCGGCGTGGCCTCCTGGAGGCGCAGGAAGGAGCCCTCGGCGCACGTCTCGGTCACCGCGAGCAGTTCCGTGCGGGTGAGCGCCGAGGTGATGGTGCACTCGTGCGGCTGCATATCCGGCTCCTGCTTGCCCTCGACCTGGCCGTATTCGACCGTGCGCACGAGGTCCGAACGCCACACCTCCACGCGCTCGGAGCTTGCGTACCCCACCCGGTCGTTCGACGCCAAGCGGGTGATCCGCTCCGGGGCGATGGAGGAGCGCGTGCCCGCGTACTCACCGGTTTCGGCGTTGATGGCCACCACGTCGCCACAGCCGGCGTTGTCCTTGTACACCGCGATGACCTTGTCCCAGGCCTGCTCGATCGCGCACAGCTCGTTCGGGCGGTAGTACGTCCACGCCGTCTCTCCCTCCGGCGTGGTGGCGGTGATGGTGCCCTCGTGGTGGGTGATGATGAGCCCCCGCGCAACCAGCGGTTGGTCCCGTGGTGAATCATCCGGCAGGCGGAAGCTTTCGTTCAGCGCCGACGGCACGACGGCGAGCTGGCCGTAGTCCTGCTGCGCCTCCGCCGCGGGCACGAGCTCGGCCTGGCGCACCGGCGCGGTGAGAAAGGCCGTGCCCACCAACAGGGCAGACACGCCAGCGATGGCGGCAGTAGCAATAAGGTCGCCGCGCGTGCGACGCAGGGGCTGACTCAACGCCGTTTCCTTCCTGATCGTTTTGGCTGCGCCCCGCGCGAGCCCGTTGGCAGCGAGGTGCGTGCCCCGAGCACTTTACGCGGTGACCCGACGCGGGATGCAGCCGAGTCGGGGATAGACAAGGCCTCGTACAGCTCCGGTGACGTGGAAAACCACTCGGGCAAGGTCTCCTTGTCCAGGGAAAGCTCGCTGTTGATGGCGGCCCACTTCGCCGTTTCGTCGTAGCCAACGAGGGTGATTGCAGTGCCGGTACGGCCCGCTCTGCCGGTGCGGCCGATGCGGTGGACGTAGGTCATCGGGTCGTCGGGGGTTTGGAAGTTCACCACGTGGGTCACGTCGTCGATGTCGATGCCCCGCGCCGCCACATCGGTGGCCACCAAAATGTCCACCTCCCCTGTGCGGAAGGCATCGAGGGATGCCTCGCGCGCCTTCTGGCCCAGGTCACCGTGGACGGCGCCGACGGCGAAGCCGCGCCCGGCCAGGTCGTCCGCCAACTCGGCGGCGGACCGCTTCGTGCGGGCGAAGATGATCGTCTTCCCGCGCCCCGGGGCCTGCAGCGCGCGGGCGATGACCTCCGGCTTGTCCATCCGGTGCGATTTGAATACGACCTGGCGCGTGGTGGCATGTGTGGGCGCGGCGTCTGAGGACTCGGCCCGAATGTGCACCGGTTTGCTCATCTTCTGCCGCGCGAGCGTGAGAATGGGGCCGGGCATGGTGGCTGAAAACAGCATGGTCTGCAATGGTTCGTTCAGCGCCTCCCACAGCGTCTCAATGTCGGGGAGGAAGCCCATGTCCAGCATCTCGTCGGCCTCGTCCAGCACCAAGATGGCCACCTGGTCGAGGCGCAGGTCGCCGCGGTGATACAGGTCGATCATTCGGCCGGGGGTGCCCACCACGACGTCCACGCCGCGCTCCAACGCGTCGATCTGGGTTTCGTAGGGTCGGCCGCCGTAGATCGTCGCCACGCGTACCGGCGTGTGTTTTGCTGCGGCGGCGAGGTCCTCGCCGACCTGGACTGCGAGCTCGCGTGTGGGCACGACGACGAGCGCGCGCGGCGTGCCGTCGAGCTCAGTCAGGTCCGCGTCGTCGAAGACCCGGTCCAGCAGGGGTACGCCGAACCCAAACGTTTTGCCCATGCCCGTGCGCGCCTGGCCGATGATGTCGCGGCCGGCAAGCGCGAGGGGGATGGCCAGCTCCTGCACGGCAAAGGTGCGGGAGATGCCGAGTTCCTCGAGCGCATCCACGATCTCGGCGGCCACACCCAGTTGCAAAAAGGTGGGCGGCGCCGGGGGTTTCGGGCTGTCGGGTTCGCTCTCGGCTGAATAGGGCACGCGCTTATCCTAGCGGCCGGTCGTTACAATAGGGCGGGTATGAGCAGGTTGGGGCCGCATGCCCCGGAGAAAGGATGAGGGAACGCATGGACATCAAGATTGGTCTCGCAGAAAGCCCGCGCGAGCTGAGCATCCGCCTCCCGGAGGGCCAGGACAATGTCATGGCCGCGTTTGAGGATGCAATTGACGCAGGTCGCCCCACGGTGAAGCTCGAGGACGAGAAGGGCAATTCCTACCTCATCCGCACCGAGCGCATCCTCTACGTGGAGCAGGCGAGCGCGTCGGCGCGGTCTGTCGGCTTCATGCGATAAGTTACCCCCATGGCACAGCGGCACAGCGGGGCGCATCGGGAGGTTTCCAGCGAGGAAGATTTCGGCGACTGGTTCGAAAGCTGGGATCTCGAATCCGGTACTGAATCCGGTACCGGTTCCGGCCGCCAGTCGAGGCAAGATGATGGTCGGCTCGCGGCGTTTGCGCGCGAGTACGGCTGGCGCGCGTACGCCGTCCCGGTGCTGGCCGTGATCACGGTGTTTGTGCTGATCAACATGGTGCAAAACCCCGAGGACACGGTAATCGATACCGCCGCGACGGCCCCAGCGCCTGAGCCGGCGCCTCCGCCGGGGGAGACTGACGCGATGCAGCCCGCCACGATCGCGGAGGGCCAGTTCAACCCCGAAGACCTGCCCCCTGGGGGGCCGTACACCATCGCTGGTGACGGCACGTTCTACGAGGTGGGTGTCCCAGGCGCGGCCGCGGGGGAGGGTACCGAGAAGGTCGTGCGTTACGTCGTCGAGGTGGAACATGGGGTGGACACGGCCGGCTACGGCGGCGACCAGGCGTTTGCCACGCTCATTGACGCTACGTTGATGGATCCGCGCGGCTGGATCAACGATCCCCGTTTCCGCTTCGAGCATGTGACCGCGGCTGACAACCCCTCCTTGCGTATCCGGCTGACCTCCCTCGACACCACCGCCAAGCTGTGCGGTGCGGCATTGGGCACGGAGACCAGTTGCCGTACGACGGTGACGGGGGAGGATACGGTGCTAATCAACGAGTCGCGCTGGGTGCGTGGCGCGGTGCCGTTCCAGGGCGATCTCGGTTCCTACCGCCAGTATGTGATCAACCACGAAACCGGCCACGCGCTCGGATTCGCGGAGCACGTGCCGTGCCCGGAACCGGGTGTGCTCGCGCCGATTATGATGCAGCAGACGCTGAGCTTGAATAACAGGCAGATTCGGGAGATGAATCCGGAGGACGTCTACCCCGACAACGACAACACCTGCCGCCCGAACCCGTGGCCGTACCCGCGTCCGGCAGTGCTGTAAGGGCTGTAAACGGTGCAGATTCCGGAGCATGTGCTTTCCGCATTCCAACTCGACGGCGAGGCCGGAGTGCCCACGGGTCCCGCGTGGGACGACGGCACCCGGTTCGGCCGCGTGGTGTTGGCGCCTGCGGGTGCTACCGCGGCGTGGTCGGGCAAGGTGCGCGAGCGTGCGAGCGCTGCGGCTGAGGGCGTGCGCATTTCGCGCCCGGTGCGCGCAACCGACGGCCGCCTGGTGGTGGGCGGGTTCAGGGCGAGCGAGTTCGTCGAGGGCGAGGTGCTCGCGCGTATCGACGAAGCCATTGCCGCCGCTTTGCGTTACGACGACGCCCTGGCGGGGAGCCAACCTCCCGCCGTGGAACGTCAAGACCCATGGGCTGAGGTGGATCGCGCAATCTGGCAGGGCTATCAGCCGGAGGCCGACGCGGTGGTGGCGCACCTCAACTTCCTGTCTTGCCTGGTGTTCTCCGGCGACGCCGCGCCCACGTTGACCGACCTGGTGCCGTCGGTGGGGTTGCGTCCGCGCGGTTTCAGCGCGGCGTTAGTCATGGTCGACGGACTTCTGGCCGGTGCCGTCGACGCCGCGGTGGTGGATCGGTGGGATCATATCCCGGGTTTTCGGGGGCTTGCACAACGTGCCCTGACCTACCGGGTAGACGCCTCGGCGGCGACAGGATCGGACATACGTTCGATAGCTGGGCTGGTGGCGGACACCTTGGTGTCGGGGTGATCTGAAAGAGTCGAACTATGTCTCGGCCGAACACATCCCCGCTTCCTCCCGTGCCCCTGGCGCCGCGGGCGTACCTCGTGCACCGCGAGCCCGCCCACGACCAGCGCTCATGGCCCGTTGCCTTACCGGAGCACGGCACGTGGAAGGTGACCGGTGCTGCGGGCTCAGGCGTAAGTAGCTTCCTTGTGGACACTGTTGTGGCGGCGGTAGAGCAGCACGGGGACGCCTCCGGCGTGCTCGTGCTCACGGACTCAAAGGAGTCCGCTGCTCGCCTGCGCAGTCAGCTCTCGGCTCGATTGGCGTCGTCCAGCCACGTCACCGAGGGGGCGATGGTGCGCTCAGTCCACTCGCTCGCGTTCGCCATCGTGCGCGACCGCGAGCCCGGCGTGCGTTTGATCTCCGGTGCAGAGCAGGACGCGATGATCCGCCAACTGCTTCAAGGCCAGGCGGAGGACGGGCGCGGCACGTGGCCGGAGGAGCTGCGCCCGGCGATGACCATGGTCGGGTTCGCCCGCCAGCTGAGGGATTTCCTGCTGCGTGCCATCGAGCGCGGCTTGGGGCCCGAGGAGCTGGTGGAGCTGGGCCGGGCCCACTCGATCCCCGTCTGGGCGGCCTCCGGCGACTTTCTCCGCGAGTACCGGCAGGTGATGGCGCTCAGTGGCGCAAGGGGGCTCTCCGCATCCGAACTCGTCGCAGAGGCGCTCGACGCGCCCCTCCCGCGGCGGTGGCACACGGTGGTGGTCGACGACGCCCAGATGCTCGCCCCGGCGTCTGCAGCCCTGGTCACACGGCTACTGCACCAGGCGGATCTAGCGGTGGTGGGCGGCGACGTCGAACAGTCCGTCTTCCGCTTCCGCGGCGCGTCGGACGCCTTCCTCCGCGACCTTGGGGGCCTGGACCACCGGGTGATCGACCTGGGGCCGTCGCGGCGCGAGCCCGAGCGCCGGGTCACGATCGCCAGCGACACCGCGAGCGAATTCGATGCGGTGGCCGACGCACTGCGCCGCGCCCATTTTGAAGACGGGGTGGCGTACCGCGACATGGCGGTCATCGTGCGTTCGAGCTCGGCAATCGAGCCCGTGCGCCGAGCCCTCCTGCACACCGGGGTACCGGTCATGCTCAACCCGACGGACCTCGTGCTTGGACAACAGCGGATTGTCGCCTCCCTCCTGCTCGGTGCGCGATCGCTCTACGAGGAGCTCACCGCCGCCCAGTGGCGCGATCTGCTCCTTGGGCCGGTTGGTGGGGCTGACCCCGTGACGCTGCGTCGGCTCCTGCGCGGCTTGCGCCGCTGGAACCCAGACGAGCGGGCCGAGGAGACGCTGCGAGAACTCCTCATCGCGCCGGGCGAGCTGCCGGATTTCGGCACCGTGCTCACCGACCGCGAACTGGACTTTTTGCGCCGGGTGCGCGGCGTGGTGGAGGCCGGCCGGCGCGCTGTGGCCGGCGGCGGGAGCGTCGAGGAGGTGCTGTGGGCGCTGTGGCACGCAACGGGGCTGTCGAATCGCCTGCTCGCGGCCTCGCTTCGGGGTGGGGCCGGCGGGTCCCAAGCGGATCGTGACTTGGACGCGGTCATGGCCCTGTTCGACGCCGCGGGTGATTACACAGAACGCAGGCCCCACTCCGGAATCGAGTCGTTCGTGGACACTGTGACGGAGCAGGTGCTGCCGAGTGGCGTGCGCGACCGGCGCAGCGCCAAACCGGATGCTGTTTCGCTGCTGACTGCGCACGCCGCGGTGGGCCGCGAGTTCTCACGTGTGGTGGTGTGTGGGGTCCAAGAGCTGACCTGGCCCAGCCTGGGCGAAACCGGCTCCCTGTTCAGGCAGGAAGACTTGGTTGATCTGATCGACCGGGAGGTCGACCCCGCCGTGCCGGTGCCGCGCATCGCGGAGCGCATGCGCGAGGAGCGGCGCCTGTTCGCCCTGGCGTTGAGCCGGGCGACCTGCGACCTGTTGGTCACGGCCGTCGACGCCCCGGATGGGGAGCCACCGCTCGAGCCCTCCCGCTTCGTGGGCGAGTTTTGCGCCGAGCACGGCCTCAACCCCGCGGAGGTGGGCTCCAACGATCCGGCAACCCGGAGTGCTACCGACCCCGACGAGGGTGTGCGTGTGCTGTCCCGCGACCACATCATCGCGGAGCTGCGGCGTGCGCTGACCGCCCCAGGGGTCAGCGACATCGCCCGGCGGCAGGCGGCTCGCCAGCTGGCCAGGCTTGCTCGGGCTGGAGTGATGGGGGCGGACCCTGAGCAGTGGTGGGTGACCACGGAGCCGTCGACAAGCGAAAGCCTCGGGGAGCCAGCGGCGCTGTCGCCGTCGCGCATTGAGAAGCTTTTGGAATGCCCAATGCGCGCCGAGCTCGAGCGCATGGTGGGCCTAGATGAAACGCTCGAGATGATTTACGGGTCGATGGCGCACGCGTACCTGGAGGCGTTGGGGCGCGGCGTGGAGGAAACGGATGCGCGCCGGGCAGTGCTTGACGCGAGGCGCGCCGCGGATTACGCCCCAGCGTGGAAGCGGGAGCGCGACTTGGCGGACTTTGAGGCGATGCTTGACCGCACTAGGCAGTGGTTGGAGTCGAGCCGCGGCGCGTTCGAGCAGGTCGCGGTCGAGGCCCCGGTGGATGTGCAGGTAAGCGAGCACGTCCGGATTCGCGGGCGGGTGGACCGGCTCGAGCGCGAGGAACATGGCGCCGTGCACATCGTGGACCTGAAAACGGGAGCCACACCCCCCACCGCGGCGGACGCCGCAGCAAATCCCCAGCTCATGGCCTACCAGCTCGCTGTTTCGCGTGGAATGCTTCACGACGGCTCCGTGGCCGACCCCGCACCCGACAGCCCCCCGCTGGAGGTTGGCGGCGCTGTCTTGGTCTACCCCAACGCGGGGAAAGCGCGGCTGACCACCCGGGAGCAACCGCCGAAGACCGCAGACGAGCTGGATGATTTCCGCCGCGAACTCGATGCCCTGCCGGCCCAGATGGCGGGACCGGAGCTAATGGCCCGCACCGGGGCGCAGTGCGAGCGCTGCGCGGTGAGGTCTCTGTGCCCGGTGCAGCCGGAGGGAGAGGTGAACTACCGTGCCTGATTTCGCACCCGTGATGTCACCCAGACTGCTTTCGGTGTACCTGGGCCAGCAGAACCAACCGACGGAGCAGCAGGCGGCGGTCATCGGCGCGCCACCCGGCCCGATGTTGGTGGTGGCGGGCGCCGGCGCCGGGAAAACGGAGACGATGGCTGCACGCGTGGTGTGGCTCGTGGCCAACGGCTTCGTTCGCCCCGACGAGGTGTTGGGGCTGACGTTCACGCGCAAGGCGGCCCAGGAGATGGGCAAACGCATCAGGGACCGGCTCGGAGCGCTGGCCGCAAACACGGACCTTCTGAAACGGCTCGACCCGGCAGGCGAGCTGGCGGAGACGCTGCAGGTGATCGCTCCCACGGTGTCCACCTACGACGCGTACGCGGGCGAGCTCATTCGGGAGTACGGGTTGCTCGTTCCTGTGGAACCCGATGCCCGTTTGATCACCGACGCGGAGCTGCACGCAATTGCGACCGACGTGGTGCTGAACCATGCGGGCGGCCTGCTTTCTGATTCTGGTTCTAACCCGACGCTGAACACCGTGGTGGGGGAGCTGCTTGCGCTCACCACCGCGATGGGCAATGAGCTGACCGGCCCGGACTGGGTGACCGAGCGCGCGCACGAGTTTATTGCGGAGACCGAGTCGTACCCGCCCAGCCCAAAGGCGCGCGTGGAGTTCACCCAGGTGCTGCAGCGGTGGCGCAGCAAGCAGGAGGAGCGGGTGAATTACCTGGCCCTTTCCCGGGCGCTGCAGGCGGAGCTGCGGCGCCGCGGCGTGGTCACGTTCAACGAGCAGATGTCGGTGGCGGCAGGACTCGCACGCGACCACGCTGCGGTGGGGGAAAGCCAGCGCCGCCGCTTCCGCGTGGTCATGCTGGATGAGTACCAGGACACCTCCCACGCCCAGCGGGTGCTGTTGCGCAGCCTCTTCGGGCAGGGGACGGACCCGGAGCTGACGGTCACCGCGGTCGGTGACCCAATGCAGGCAATCTACGGGTGGCGCGGGGCCACGGCCGCCAACCTGGAGGCGTTTGTCCACGACTTCCCCGCCGCGTCAGGTGCGCCGGCACCGAAGCGGCAGCTGACCACATCGTGGCGCAACCCGCCTGAGGTGCTCGAGCTAGCCAACGGCGTCTCCGGCGCGGTGTTGGGCAGCGGCGAGGCGCGAGCAGTCGAACCCCTCGCCGCCCGGGAGGGCGCCGGGCCCGGGGAGGTGAAGCTCGGTTTCTTCCCGCACCAGGAGGAGGAGATCGCGTTCGTGGCAGACGAGCTCGCGTCCCGCTACACGGCGAGCGTGGGCGCGGGGGAAACCTTCTCCGCAGCCGTGCTCGTGCGGAGGAACCGGCACAGCCACACCGTGGCAGAGGCGTTGGAGGAACGCGGAGTGCCCTACGAGATCGTGGGGCTAGCCGGGCTGCTCGACGTCCCCGAAGTCGCCGACGCCGTCGCGGTGGCCACCATGCTCGTGCGACCGGACGACACCGCGGCTGCCCTGCGCATCCTTGGCGGCCCGGCGGTCGGCCTGGGCCTGGCGGACCTGGAGGCGCTGGCGGCCCGCGCCCGCAACTTGCGCGGCAGGCGGGTTGAGGAGTCAGAAGACGATTTGCGCGCACAGCTGGATGCACTCGTCGGCGCGGCGGAAGACATCGCCGCGAAGGCAGACCGCCCGGAGGGGCTGGCCGACGCGTTGGCGGATCTGGGGGAACTGGAGCGCTACAGCGCCGAGGGAGTTCGCCGGATGCAGTCCGCCGCGGCGAAATTGCGGTGGCTGCGCACCCACAGCCTGGGCAAGGCACTCAGCGACGTGTTTGCGGACATCATCTCCGTCTTCGGCATCCGCACCGAGGTACTGGCGCGGCCGAGCGCTACTGGCACGGTGCACCTGGATCGGCTTTTGGAGGAGGTTGCGGCCTACCCCGGCACGAGTCTCGATGCCCTGCTGAGTTACTTCGAGCTTGCACGCAGGCACGAGGACGGGCTCACCCCGGGCAGCGTTACAGCGCGCGAGGACCGCGTCCAGATTCTCACCGCGCACAAGGCCAAAGGCCTGGAGTGGGACACGGTGGCTGTGGTGCACGCCGACGCCGAAACGTACAAGGCGAAGACCGAGACGTTCCTCACCTACGTGCGCTACCTGCCGCCCGAAAGCTTCGGCGACCCGGAGATTCACGAGGTGTTCGCGGAGGTGGAGCACCGCAGCGACTTTGAAAAGGCGACGAAGGCGTGGCTCAAGGAGGTGGGGGCACAGCTCGCAGAGGAGACGGCGCGGCTGTTCTACGTCGCCGTCACACGCTCCGCGAAGACGCTCCTGGTCACCGGCTCCCGCCGCCGGCCCGATGCCGCGAAGGAGGCGGCGCCGTACGAGCACTTCGCGGCAATGCGCGATGCGGTGCCGGAATCGGATGTAGTGGTGTGGGATGACGGTGCGCAGGTGCTGGAGGAACCCGAAGCCCACACTCCTCACGCAGAGACCGGCACCTGGCCGCACTACCACCCCGCGCCCGCGGACGTGGCTGCGGCCACCGCGGTGGAGGAGGCGATCGCCGCGCTGCCCGATTACGTGGACGGGGAGCTGTTCTCGCTGTGGGAGCGCGATACGTCGGCGTTGATTGAGGAGCACGAGCAGGCGCAGTCGGGCGACGTCGCGGTGGTGCTGCCGGGTGAACTCACCGCGTCCGATGTCGTGGCGCTGAAAGCCGACCCGGAGCAGTTTGCAAGGCGGGCGCGCCGTCCGGTGCCGTTCAAACCGAATTCCTATGCCAAGCGCGGCACCGCGTTCCACGAATGGTTGGAGGAATACTTTGGTGCCCGCCCGCTGCTCACAGAGGACGAGTTGCCGGGCGCGGACGAGCCGGAGACGGATCCACGACTGCTCGAGCGGCTGCAGAGGAACTTTGAGGCAAGCGAGTGGGCCGCGCGCACGCCGGCCTTTGTGGAGCACCCCTTCGAACTCGCGTTGGGGGATGCGGTGGTGCGTGGGCGCATGGACGCCGTGTTCCAAGAACCGGGCGGCGGCTGGGTGGTCGTTGATTGGAAGACGGGGGAGAAGCCGGCGCGCGACGCAATGGAGGCGGCGAAATTGCAGCTCGCGGTCTACCGTGAGGCCTGGAAGCGGATCGCAGGTGACGGCCTGCCGGTGCGCGCGGTATTTTTCTACGTGCGATACGGCGAGACCTACGCGCCGACAAACCTGCCGGACGCGGCGGAACTTGAGGTGCTGCTGCGCGACGCCGCCGCAGGATCGAACCAGGAGGACGCGACGTAAATGAAGCTGCGGGGTACCTTTTCTCACCGTGGAGTGGGCCGGGACGAGATTGACCTACCCGTCTACAGCCTGCTGGACACGATCAACATTCCCACCACCGCGCGAGCGACGCCGTGGGCGTTGATGGCGCGCCGCTTCGGCTACGCCCTGCTGCTCATCGTGGCCGTGGCGTTCGTCTCCTACTTCGATCGGGGCGGCTACTCCGAGGACCTCACGTTCATCGATGCGCTGTATTACTCTGCGGTGACGCTGTCTACCACGGGCTACGGCGATATCACCCCGGTGACGCAGTCAGCCCGCGTGATCAACATCTTCATCATCACCCCGGCCCGCGTGGCGTTCCTGATGCTCCTCGTCGGCACGACCCTGTCCGTGCTCACAGAGGACTCGCGCAAGACCCTACAAATCCAACAGTGGAGGAATACGGTGCGAAACCACACCATTGTCATCGGCTACGGAACAAAGGGGCGCTCCGCGGTAGAAGCCCTCCTGGCGGGAGACACCGCGCCCTCATCGATCGTGGTGGTGGACACCGACCCGGTCTCGCTGGCGGAGGCGGAGAAGCGGGGTTTGGTGACGGTGCACGGCAACGGCACGAAGTCGGACATCTTGCGCATCGCCGCAGCGAGCCGGGCCCGGTCGGTGGTCGTCGCGCCGTCGTCGGACGATACGGCCGTGCTGATCACCCTGTCGGTGCGTGAAATTGCGCCCAGCGCGCGCATTGTGGTGAGTGTGCGCGAGAGCGAGAACCAGCACCTGTTGATGCAGTCGGGTGCAGATTCGGTGGTGGTCTCCTCCGAGACCGCGGGCCGCCTGCTCGGCATCGCCACCGTCACCCCGCCCGTGGTGGAGATGGTGGAGGACCTGCTCAGCCCCGACGAGGGGTTCGCGGTGGCGGAGCGCCAGATCGCAGACGACGAGGTGGGTGCGAACCCCCGCCACCTCGCCGACATCGTCTTGGGCGTGGTGCGCTCCGGCGAGCTCTACCGCATCGATTCGCCGGAGGCGGAGACGGTCGAGCCTGGCGATCGCCTCCTGTACGTGCGCATGAAGGCCCCCGACGCCTCCAAACAGGCGGAGTAAACACATGGAGCTTGTGCTTATCGACGCCTCCGGTGCCATCCCCCTCGACGCACACGGAGCGCCCCTGCTGTTTCGTGAGGTCCCGGACGGAGCGTCGATAAGCAACCACGTCACGGTGCGGCCCGGGGTGCAGGCGGCGCGCGTGGACGGGGTGAGCGCGGCCGACTTAGCCGGCGGCGTAGAGCACACGGCCACAGCGCGCACGCACTCGTGCGACCCCCTTGTGGCGCGGGCGATCGGCCTGGTCAACGCCCGGGAGCGCTACCGGTTCGACCCGCGTGACGGGTCGCCGCTGCAGTGGGGCGATGGGGGGATTGTGGCGCGCGGGCGCTCGGGCGAGCCGATTTTTCCCCGGCTCGATCCATCGGTGATCGGGTTGGTCGAACACCCGGACGGCCAGCACATCCTGGTGGTGGAGAACGCGCGCAGGCCGGGGTACTTCACCGCGGTCGCCGGGTACGTCGATGTGGGCGAAACGATCGAGGCAGCATTTACCCGCGAGGTGTTGGAGGAAACGGGCCGCCGCCTGAGCAGCCAGCGCTACGTCGGCTCCCAGCCGTGGCCCGCATCGGGGGCGCTGATGCTGGGATTCATTGGCAGGACGGAGGATGTGGACCCGGTCGCGGAGGTCGACGGCGAGCTCAGCGCGGTCATGTGGGCGTCGCGCCGGGACCTTGACGCGTTGCCGCTCGCGCCTGAGGGGTCGATCGCGCGTCGGCTCATCGGCGCGTGGTCGAGCGGGGCGTTGACAGCGGAAAGTGGTGCGTTGTGGCAATAGATTTGAGTGTGTTGGACGCGGACCAGCGCGTTGCGGCTGAGGCCCCGCGCGGGCCGGTGTGCATCCTTGCGGGCGCCGGGACGGGCAAGACCCGCACGATTACCTACCGCATCGCGAACATGATCGACCGCGGTCAGGTGGCCCCGAACAAGGTGCTGGCCGTGACGTTTACGCAGCGCGCCGCCGGGGAGATGCGCGACCGCCTGCGCGCGATGGGCATCGGCGGCGTGCAGGCGCGCACCTTCCACTCGGCGGCGAGGCGCCAGCTCAACTACTTCTGGCCCCAGATCGCTGGGGATTTGCCCTGGAAGCTGCTAGAGAACCGGTTCCCCATCGTGGGCCGCGCAGCACACGCAAGCGGCCTGGATTCGAACAAGGAGATGGTGCGCGACCTGTTGGGGGAGATCGAGTGGGCGAAGGCGAGCGTGATCGGGCCGGACGATTACGTGGAGAAAATCGCCGGCACCCGGCGCACCCCACCCGCGGACCCGGCGAAGGTCGCGCAGGTCTACCGCCTGTACGAGGACGCGAAGACGAGCCCGGAGGGCATGTTGCTGGACTTCGACGACTTTCTCCTCCACGTCGCAGGCGCCCTGGAACACGCGCCGGCCGTGGCGGAGGAGTTCCGGGCGCAGTACCAGAGCTTCGTGGTGGACGAGTACCAAGACGTCACCCCGCTCCAGCAGCGGGTGCTCGAGGGTTGGTTGGGCCAGCGGGACGACCTCACCGTGGTCGGGGACGCGAACCAGACCATCTACTCGTTCACGGGCGCGACGCCGGATTACTTGCTCAACTTTTCGCGGACGTACGAGCACGCGACCGTCGTGAAGCTGCAGCGCGACTACCGCTCCACGGTGGAGGTCACGGATCTGGCCAACACCGTCATCGGCAAGGCGACGGGGCGCGTAGCGGGCACGCGGCTTCAGCTCGAAGGCATGCGCGGCCACGGGCCCCAGCCCACGTTCGCCGGCTACGACGACGAGCCGAGCGAGGCCCGCGCCGTCGCCGCCGCTGTCCGCAGATTGCTTGACGACGGTGTGGAGCCCCGCGAAATCGCCATCCTCTACCGCATTAACGCCCAGTCCGCGGCCTTCGAGGCGGCGCTGGCCGAGGCCGGGATCGTGTACCAGGTCCGCGGCGGCGAGGGCTTCTTCCACCGCCCCGAGATCCGTGAGGCGATCGCCCAGCTCGTTCGCGCCGCCGGGCGCACAGACCTGCCCGACGACCCGGTGCAGGTCGCGCGCGCAGCCTTCGCCCCGCTCGGACTCTCAGCCACGGAGCCGGAAGGCGCGCAGGCTCGCGAGAGGTGGCAGCTGCTTTCCGCGCTGGTGGATTTGATTGAGGAGATCGTGGCTACCCAGGAGGCCGCCAACCTGAGTCAGGTCCTGTTCTCGCTGAAGCAGCGGGCGGAGGCGAAGCAGCCGCCTTCGGTCAACGGTGTGACGCTTGCCAGCCTGCACGCGGCGAAGGGCCTGGAGTGGGACGCCGTATTCCTGGTTGGGCTTGTGGAGAATACGCTGCCGATCACCCACGCGATCAAGGCGGGCGACGCGCAGATCGAGGAGGAGCGCCGCCTGTTCTACGTCGGGGTCACCCGCGCGCGGGTCCACCTGCATCTGTCCTGGTCTCTGGCCCGCCAGGAGGGTGGGCGCAAGAGCCGTACTCGCTCGCGCTTTCTTGACGGCATCGTCCCGGAGCTGGAGGTGGAGGCTTCGCCCGAGCGGTTGAAACGCAACCGCCGCTGCCGGGTGTGCGGGGGCGTGCTCTTCAGCCCCGCCGAGAAATCGCTGGGCCGCCACGAGGACTGCGAACCCACCTTCGACGAGGACGTCTTCGCGGCACTGAAGAAGTGGCGCCTGAAGGTCTCCCGGGCCGCCGGCCAGCCTGCGTTTATGGTGTTTTCGGACGCGACGCTCATGTCGATTGCGGAGGCCATGCCTCAAAGCACGTCCGAGCTTCTCGACGTCTCCGGCGTCGGCCCCGTCAAAGTCGAGCAGTACGGCGACGGCGTGCTCGCCGTCTTGGAGGATTACCGCTAGTAGCACACTGGGCAGTCGGGGTGCTGCGGCAACGTAGTGACGGCGACTGGGGTGGGGGCGAACGGGTCCACGATCGTGAGCGTTCCCGCCCCCGGCGGTGGTGCCGACACGCCGGGGGCATCGGGGACGCCGAGCAGGCGCCGCACGACCAGGGCAGCCGCCGCGGCCCCGGCGGCGAGGGATAGCGGCTCGGTGTACTGGTCTAGCGCCACCTGGTCAACGACGTGGTTCCAATTACTGTCACGGTCAACGTGGTAAAGGTGCGCGCACATCGGACACGGGCCGGAGGCTGCGGCAATGGGGCCGATGAATACGCGCGCATCCACCTGGGTGACGGGTACGAACGGGCGGTCCAGCGTCCGCTTCGCCGAGACCAGGTCGCCCACTTGACGCCCCGAGTTGAACGCGATGAGCGGGCAGTCGCGCCCGTTGCGGAACATGAAGCGGGGCAGTGTCTCCTCGCGCAGCGGGAACCGCACCTCCACACCTGAGGCTGAAAGCAGCTCCGCCGTGCGGGAGGCCAACGGCCCCGCACCCGTCGCCAACACCTTTTGTCGGGCGGCCGGCACCAGGATGCGGTAGGCGATCAGGTCGTGGACCAGGCTTTCGGCCGCCTGTGGCTCCATGTGTGCCGCCAGGGCACCCACCAACGAGTCCACCCGCCGCGGGCGCCCGCACGAGCGCAGCACTGGCAGGATTGACGCCGCGTCTGGCGCACGCACCAGTCCCGTCCGTGTCGCATCTGCCCCGAACTGCAGCACGTTCGGGCCACGCTGAGTGACCTGCACCCCCGGCGCAAATCGCACGCTTTCAACCATGTGACACCACCCCCTGCGGGCATCCTACAATCGACAACCGTGTCCGGCATGTCTTATCGCGTTATCCGCTCGAGTCGGCGCACGCGCACGGTGCAGGCGCGCATCGTCGACAACGTGGCGGAGATCCGCATTCCCGCCCACTTCACGCAGGCCCAGGAACGAGACGCGGTGGCGCAGATGCTGGCCAAGCTCGAGCGAAAAGCCCGCTCGACAGCGCGTAGCGACGACGACCTGCTCCAACGCGCCCACCACCTGAACCGGGAGATCCTGGAATCGAGGGCTCGCGTCGGCTCCATCCGGTGGGTGTCCAACCAGCACAAACGCTGGGGGTCGTGCTCAGTGGCCACCGCCGACATCCGGATCTCGGATCGGTTGAAAGATGTGCCCGACTACGTCCTGGATGCGGTGGTGGTGCACGAGCTGACCCACACCTTCATCCCGAACCACGGCCCCGAGTTCTCCGCCTGGGCCGACCGGGCGCCTCTCGCGGAGCGGGCCCGAGGCTACCTCGAGGCCTACCAGCGTTTCGGGTAAAGCCCAGTTAAAGCTCAGTGCCGTCCTGGCTGCCGTCATCCTTGCCGTCGCCATCCTCGCGCTTGAGCTCCGGGTTGTCGCGCAGCTCCTGCTCCAACTTGGCAAATTCGTCGTCCAGGTCGGTATCGGGGGCGTCGTCAAGCAGGGTGTCGATGAAGGAGGCTGGGTTGTCCAGCTGCTCCGCGGTGGGGAGGAAGTCCGGGTGCTCCCACACGCCGTCGCGGCGCTCGGTGCCTACCGCATTGCCCGCTCGGCGCCACAGCTCAGCGGCCTCCCGCGTCTTCGGCGCGGAAAGCTCGATGCCCACCACGTTGGCAAAGGCCTGCTCCGCGGACCCGCCGGTCGCACGTCGACGAGCCCATGCTTCGGCCAGCTGGGGTGTGGAGGGGATGCGGTCTCCCAGTGCTTCGCCTGCGACGACGTCGACCCAGCCCTCCACAAGCGCGAGCAGGGTTTCCAACCGGGACGTCGCGGTGGCGTTGCGCGAGCCCACGCGCGGCGAGAGGTCCTCGCCCTGCAGGTTGCTCAGGGCTTCCTGGATCTGCTGGGGGTCGCCGCCTTCGAGGTTGAGGTTGCGCGCAAGCTCCTCGAGGTGGGAGGTGTCGATCTCCAGCCCCGCGGCGTACTCCTCCACCGCGGCCACGATCCGCTCGACCAGCCACGGAACATGTGTAAAGAGGCGTTGGCGGGCGGCTTCACGCGCCGCGATGTACACCATGACCTCCTGGCCCGGCAGCTCCAGGCCCTTCGAGGTTTCCGCCACGTTGCGCGGCAGGATCGCAGCGGTGCCTGATGGGGCGACGGGCAGGCCGAAATCTGTGCCGGTCAGCGCCTGCTGGGCCAGGTCACCCAGCGCGTGGCCCAGCTTCATGCCGAACTGCATGGCGTTCATCTGGTTCATCATTCCCGCCATCGGCCCCATCATTTCCCGGGCTTCCGCGGGCATCGTCTCAAGCTGCGCGCGGTTCATATGATCCGCGACCGGGTTCACCAGCCGCTTCCACACCGGCATGGTTTCGTTCAACCAGTCTTGCGCATTCCATGCTTTCGCCCGCGCCTGGGACGCCGGCAGGGCAGTTGCCTCATCCAGCCACAGCTCGACCAGGCGGAGCGATTCCTCAACCGCGCGCGAATCCGCCTCGGAGACCGGGTTGATCCCGGCAATGCGCTGGCGCGCCATACGCGCCGCGAGGTCGAAGTTGACGGCATCGCCTTGCTGCTGCGCGTTCATGGACGAGCCCATGCCGGAGAGCATCTGCCCGAACTGGTTCAGCATGTCGCCGAGACCGGACGATCCCGAGCCGAAGGCGGAGAACGGGTTTCTATGTTCGCCGTCACCCTGGTTGTCCCGGTTATCCCGGTCGTCCCGGTCGTCGCCGTTGGGGAAGGAGAATCCGAATCCGTGAGTCATGGTGGCCAGGATACAGACCAGGGAATAAGGCCGTGGTGAGCCAGGCGCTAAGATCTTCCCCCGTGATGCAAGCCAGAGATGCCCGAAACCGGAGGTGGTCCACGCTGGTGTGGGGCACCATTCCAGTCGTGCTCCTGGCAGCGGCGCTCACCGTCGACCACATTCCGGGCACCAACATTCAGCTGACCGTGCCCTACGCAGCCCAGGGCCCCGGCCCCACCTTCGACACGCTGGGCGAAGTTGACGGGGTACCCGTGGTGGACGTGGAGGGCGCCCCGACGCTGGAGACCGGCGGACAGCTCAACATGACGACTGTTTCGGTGCGCACCAACATGACGCTCGGGCAGGCACTCGCCCGCTGGATTACTACCGACGACACGATTGTGCCCGTGGAGCAAGTCCTTCCCCCCGACTTGAGCGAGGATGAGCTGCGCGAAATGAACCAGCAGGCGTTCGTGGCCTCGGAGGCCTCCGCAACCATTGCGGCGATGCACTACCTGGGGCGTCCCACTACGGTCGCGGTCCACGATGTGGTGGGTGACAGCGCGGCCCAAGGCATCATCGAAGCGGGCGATACGATCCTTCAGGTGGCCGGCCAGGCCGTCGAGACGCCGAGCGACGTGCAGAAACTGGTGCGCGCACGCAAGCCCGGCGACACCGTGACACTGACCCTCAACCGTGGCGGCGACGATCTGGCGGTCGAGGTGACGTTGGGGGAGAACCCGCACGAGAAGGGCCAGCCGATGCTCGGCATCCTCATGACCTCCGAGCCAGCTGGCGGGCTCGACGTGCACTACAACCTCAACGACATCGGCGGGCCGAGTGCGGGCATGATGTTCTCCCTCGCCGTCATTGACAAACTCACGCCAGGCCAGCTCAACGGCGGCGCGTTCGTCGCCGGTACCGGCACGATCAATGACGCGGGCGAAGTCGGGCCGATCGGCGGCATCGAGCACAAGATCAGGGCCTCGCGCGACGCAGGCGCGCAGCTCTTCCTCGCCCCGAAGGGCAACTGCGATATCGCCGCGGGCGCGAAGTCGGGGGAGATGGTGGTCGCGGCCGTTGAGACTATCGACGACGCAGTAAAAGCGATGGAGGATTTCGCCGCCGGCCGCGACGTGCCCACCTGCAGCTAGTTCCCCTTCGCCAACCCCAGGTCGTAAATCCGCTGCCGGGGATCTTCCTGGTCGGACGAGATCAGCTGCTGCATGACCAGCCCCGCAGCGTTGTCGACGACCGTAATAATCGCCGAGGTTCCCACCGTGGACCAGCCCACCACACGCTGACCGTTGTCCTCCACGATCTTGGAGGAACGCAGCTCCGTCAACAGCTGCGTGGTCGAGGCGGCCTTCGCCTCGGAGGCGAAGAATTGGAACTGCCCCACCTCGCTTCCCGAGCAGTCGTACGAGCCCTCAATACCCGCCGGCACGCACCCGTCCAGCCGGTCGAAAAACTCCGGCGGCGCGATCGAGGCGAACTCCTCGCGCACTTTCTTCAGCGCCTCAACTTCCTTGTCCTCCGCCGTAGGGCTCGTGCTTATCGACGACTCCGTGGTCTTCACCTCACTCGTCTCCGCCTCACTGGTCTCCATCACACTGGTCTTCACCTCGCTGGTCTCCACCACACTCGTCGTCTTCACCATGGTTTCGGGCACGGTTTCGGACCTGTCTCTTATACACATCTCCGAGCCCACGAGACAGGCAGAAATCTCG
>ERZ1031260.33-NODE-33-length-28234-cov-10.375563_pt1 | contig 28234 bp, 34 predicted proteins | sample MGYA00517287_ERZ1031260 | MGnify/ENA primary metagenome ERZ1031260 (study PRJEB33718, sample SAMN03159811) | human skin metagenome | collected 2014-02-25 | study: EMG produced TPA metagenomics assembly of the PRJNA266117 data set (Human skin bacterial metagenome... | reverse complement strand
CATGGCCCGGCCGAGCCGGTTCATGACGTCGAGGCGTGAAGCAATAGTCAGCATGTGCTGAACAATACACGGTACGCTGAACTATTCAACGTAGACTGTACTGACAGTTACGCGAAGGTCATGTGACCTGCAAGAATTAGTCGATGGGGTAGCCGATGACTAGTCCTTTGCGGTTTGGCTGGCACCCCAAGACGGGGGTGACGCGGGTGGCGAAGTTCTCCAGAATCTTCACGTTGGCGTCCACGCCCATCCCGCAAAACCTATGCGTGTTTCCGTGCGCCCCATATGTTCTCTGTGTAATGACGCAAACTACTGTTCTTTGATTGTTGCAGGCTAACGAGAAGGTAACTTTGCAACGACATACCGTGGAGTTCAAATTAACGTGTAGCGTTATTGACGCTTCGCGTTATGGGGGTAGGGTGAAGCATGATCCAGTCGTTCGCCGACAAGGACACCGAGCGTTTGTGGAATCGAGAACGAGTTCGCTCAATTGATACCCGCATCCACTCCGTGGCTCTTCGGAAGCTGCGCCTACTTGGTAACGTCCAGCGTCTCGAGGAGCTCCGGATTCCGCCGGGTAACCGTCTCGAAGCGCTGAAAGGCGATAGGCGGGGTCAACACAGTATCCGTATCAACGACCAGTGGAGGATCTGCTTTCGGTGGACCGCCGCTGGCCCAGAGGAGGTTGAGATCGTTGACTACCACTGACAAGCTCCCCCCAGTTCACCCCGGAGAGATCCTGATGGAGGACTTTCTCAAGGAGATGGGCATCACCCAACACAAGCTGGCGGTTTCCATCGCCGTTCCCCCTCGTCGGATTAACGAGATTGTTCACGGAAAGCGTGCGATCACCGCTGATACGGCGCTTCGTTTAGCGAAGTTTTTCGGGTTGAGCCCGCAGTTCTGGCTTGGGTTGCAGACCCAGTACGACTTGGACGTGGCAGAGGACAAGATCCTCGCCGAGATCGAGAATATCCAGCCGCTCCAAAGTGTTTCGCGTAGCGGTGGAGTTCAAATCTAACGTGTAGCTAGTCTTCGGGGCTGCCCACGCAGAACTCGTTGCCCTCAGGATCTTGCATAACCGTCCATACGAGTCCCGGTGCCTTGTGAGTGCCGAGTTCCGTCGCACCCAGACCCTTCAGGCGCTCGACGATCGCTTCGCGGTCGGCCCCACCGCCGTCAATATGCATGCGGTTCTTCCCCGGTGTGGGGTCCTCGACGCGCTGAAACCCCAGCGCCGGAGTGGAATCGACCATGACGAAGTCCCCGTAGTCAGCGGCGATCTCGCAGCCGGTTGCGGCTGCCCAAAATTGGGCGAGTTTAGAAGGATCGTTGCAGTCGAAAGTGATCTGGCGAATGGAGAAGTTGGAGTCACTCACGCAGTCCATTATGGGGGTGTGACATCGCGCCTGCAATGCCCCGGCGGGTAACTCGTGACTAGTCAAGCAAGGTGTGATACTGCCTGCGAGCTTTCATTGAGTGAATGATGGTCTCCGTGCCGTCATCCCAGAGAAGAATGACGATCTCTAGTATCCGCATCGATGAATCGAAACCAAGACGAAGTTCGCGTTGCGGGTGCTCCTCGTCAAGAGGCGCATTATAAACACACCCTGTAGTAGCTGCAGTAATTGAGTCTTTGGGTGGGATACCGTGCTTTTCTGCACTTCTGCGGACTTCAATCTCAGATGGCATTCTTTAATGCCTCACGGATCGCCTGCGACCGTGACCAACCGTGAGAGGCGGCATACGCATCGAGGTGAGAGACCTCGCTAGGGGAGAGGCGGATGGAAATAACTTGCGCGGCTTCCTCATCTCGAGGTTTCCGTCCGCGCTTGCGTAGTATCTCCACGTCGTAGCCTTCTTCCGCTTCGGCTACCCATGCGTCGATTTGATCATCGCTGATCGGCTTCCCGTTGATAGTCTTCATGCAAGATATCGTAATACGGAATTGGCGCCGATGATGTTTTCATGGGTATCTCAACCCTTAAACCCGGTGGAGTTCAAATTTAACGTGTCGCGTTATTGACGCTTCGCGTTATGGGGGTAGGGTGAAGCATGATTCAGTCGTTATCGCTGATAAGGACACTGAGCGTCTTTGGAATCGAGAACGGGTGCGTTCAATCGATTCGCGCATTCACTCGGTGGCATTGCGGAAGCTACGCCGGCTCAGGTACGTGCAGAGCCTCGACGAGCTGCGAATTCCCCCGGGGAATCGGCTCGAGGCGCTCAAAGGCGATCGCAGGGGTCAACATAGCATTTGCATCAACGACCAGTGGCGAATCTGTTTTCGGTGGACAGCAGCTGGACCAGAGGAGGTTGAGATCGTTGACTGCCATTAGCAAGCTCCCCCCGGTTCATCCGGGAGAAGTTCTCATGGAGGACTTCCTTAAGGAGATGGGTATCACCCAGCACAAGCTCGCGGTTTCGATCGGAGTTTCCCCTCGCAGGATCAACGAGATCGTCCACGGCAAACGAGCAGTCACCGCTGACACGGCTCTTCGTTTGGCAAAGTTCTTCGGAATGAGCCCTCAGTTCTGGCTCGGATTGCAGACCCAGTACGACTTGGATGTGGCAGAAGACAAAATCCTCGCTGAGATCGAGCGGATTCAGCCGATCCAAGTTGCCTCGGCGTAGCGGCTACCCGAATCAGACCCGTTCGAGCGAGTTGCGTCTTAGGAATCTGAGTCCCCATTGTCCTAGCTAGGCCTCGGGGTTGCTCGCGCAAAACTGGTTGCCCTCCGGGTCCTGCATGACAGTCCAAATGAGAGCAAGGCAGCTCTAGGGGATCTGAGGCCGTCGCCGTGTGGACTTGAGTTCCGAGCGCCGCTTTTTCGCTTCGAGACGGCGCCGCACTGAACCCCGCGTCGGCTTGGTCCTGCGCCGCGGGGGAGGGGGCGGAGCGAGCGCCTCGCGCAACAAGGAGGCCATGCGGTGGCGTGCCTCAGCGCGGTTGCGTACCTGCGACCGCTGGGTCGACGCGGTAACGGTAAGGACGGTGCCGTCTATGCGGTGCTCGAGGTTGTGGAGGACGCGGCGACGCTGGGCGTCGGAAAGCGATGAGCACGTAGCGATATCGACGGAAAGCTGCACCTTGCTGTCCGTAGTGTTTACGCCTTGGCCGCCTGGCCCCGACGACTTCACGAACCGCTCTGCAAGGTCGGCAGCGACGATGACCACGCCGTCGGGGATCCCCGGGCCGGGCGGAATGGTCAGATCCTTCATGCCGCCCACCCTACAAGCGGATACTCACAACTTTGGCAGAGGCTCTGGGGCTTCTCGGCGAATTCGCGTCCGGCCTCCACTGACGCTCATGAAGATGTAGCTTTATCTTTTTCCCGGCAATGCCTGCTACGCACTCGAGTTTCACCACTAGTTGCTCGGTGGCGAAGTCGGCATCGTCACCTCCGGCGGACAGCTCGACTGCCGCACACAGGGCCGCGGACTGGACTCAAAGCTGGTGGGGCGGGTGCTCGAGGAGATCCGCAGGCGAGATGTCTAGGTGCACGCGCGCCGTAATCTGGGATTTTGCCCACCAGACGAGCCCCTCCGAGCTGGTCGACGTAGTGCCCCTGGCCGCTGGTGCGGGAGCTAGTCCCGCTCGGGGTAGCGCACGAGAAGGTCGTTGCCGATGACGGCGCCGTCGTTGAGCGTGGCCTCGCTAAACTTCGCCCCGTCCGCACCCATTCCCATGATGTGTTCAACTTCATCACCGTGGGCGAGGAGATGGTCGGCGATGATGCGCCGGTGGCAGCGCCACCACACTGCCTCGGAGCACATGATCGCGGTGGGGGTTTCGGCGGCGCTCGCCCGTAACTGCGAGAGCGCCGCCGAGAACTCCCTGCCAAGCGCATGGTCGGCGTAATTGTGGAAACTGCGGTTACGCCAGTTGCCGTTGACCTCAAACGGTACGGAGTGGGACACGCTTCGCCGCCCGGTCAGGCCCTCGCTTCTGCTGTAAGTGATGCCGCGTGTGGGAAGGTGTTCGGCGAGGTGATCGTCATTGAACCATGGGTACTTCCTGGACCCGGGTAGCTTACGCACATCCACGATTGATCCCACACCGGCAGCTTTGATCATCTCGGCGAAGTCTTCGAACTCCAAGTTGGAGTGGCCCACTGTGAAAATGCGCATGCCTACAACGCTACGCGCGAGGCCGTCACGCCCGCATCGGTGTCCAAGTGTCTTTCATCGGCGGGTGGTCGGACGGGTAGAACGAGGCATCGCGGTCGGGATGTTTGACAGACACGCTTGCGCAAGCCCTTTTTACTGAAATAGGTTAAATCGGTGCCTATCGAACGAAACTGACGATCAGGAAAGGACGATAGTGAAACCGAGCCGGTTCAGTAATTTCCCATTTGCGTGGAGAGACCAGCCTAATTATGCGTGGTGGAGCCCACTGCTCGAAATTCTGGCAGTGGCGGTGCTTACCTTTCTGTTCGTCGGGGTTTCGGAAGCGACGTTCGCGTCGGCAGGCTTCGATACTAGCGAGGGGTCGGCTGCGGAATGGGCTGGCTATCTCTCGGTGATCGTAGAAATCTTCGCCGTGCTCATTGCGGTGCGTTTCGTTGGTCGCCGCCCGCTGTCCACGGTGTTTGCAACAGGCCAAGTCCGGCAAGGGAAGTGGTTCACACCGGCACTCGCCTACGTACTCGCGTTTGTCATCATCCTCGTCGTTTTCGGCACAATCGGTGTGTATGGGTACGGTTCATCGTGGAACCACTCATTCGACGGCGTAGAGAAGGATTTGCCGCTGGTGCTCGCGGCTCTTCTTCTCGCGGCTCTGGCTGAAGAAGCGGTGTTTCGTGGCGTTTTCTTTCAGGCGTTCACGGCCTGGACCAAACGCCCGCTCGTTGGAGCTGTGATTGCTGGATTGGCGTTCGTAGCAATGCACCCACAGGCCTATACAAATCCGGTTGCCTTCGCGCACTACCTCGTCGACGCGCTCTTCTACACGGCGCTGGTGGTGGCGTTTGACAGCATCTGGTTCTCGGTGGCAGTGCATGCTGCATGGAACACGGTCGGAACGGTTGAGGGCTTCGGCATCCCCATATCGCTCGCCGGCACCGCGGCCGGGTGGTTGGCCCTCGCACTGGCGGTGATTGCCGTCGTTCTTGTATTCCGGGGCAATGTTTCTCGACGGCCTTCGGTCCCTCCCGTACAAAATCAGTCGCGATGATTGAGCAGCACCGTTCGCGGAGGATGGCTGGGCTGGCGCAGATTGTGCCAACGCTGATTTAGCAGCACTACCGTTCGGATCGGCATCGCAAAAGCGATTAACCCGAACTTAGAGGTCAGATTGTGTTTGTTAAGGCCTCGCGGATCGCGCGCGACCGTGTCCAGCCGTGTGAGGCTGCATATCGATCGAGGTCAGCGAGCTCGCTAGGGGAGAGTCGGATTTTGTTGTGGCGTCTGCTCCGTTCGGATCTGCGGCGAAGCCGAGAGGTCTCGATCACTTTGGCAATCCTCATTCTGCTTGCGGCGCTACTGAGCGGTACGAGCGCCAGTCTCGTGGCGCGCCCCTTTGTCGCTCTCGACGGGTTCTGGGTGCAAGCTAAGCCAGCCGACACCGTGCAGATGCAAGCGGGGGAACTCGATGAGGATGAAATCGCCTCTAGCCCTCATCAATGCACCAAAAATCGTCTTCGGCGACGAGCCCACCGGTTCGCTCAACCGGGCAACCACCACCCAGGTCCTCGACCTCTTCGGCGAGGTGCACCGAGCAGGCACCACCTTGGTGGTGGTCACCCACGACCCGCTCGTCGCCGCGCGAGCCGATCGGGTAGTCATGCTTGTCGACGGCCTCGTGCGCGACGACCTTTCTTTAGGCACTTACCCCGGGGACGACGACGGAACACGGCTGAACCAGGTCAGCGAATTGATGCACAGCCGCGGAGTTTGAGGCAGAATCGCTGCTCATGAGCAAACGCGAATGGCCCAAGAAGCTCTGGCGAGAGGCGGTGGGTGAGACCATCCGCGAGGCGAGGCAAGAGCGCGGAGAGCGCATTGTTGATGTCGCGCAACGGGCAGGAGTTTCTGCGCAGTACTTGTCAGAAATCGAGCGGGGCTTGAAAGATCCCTCGTCGGAAATACTCCACGCGCTATCTGGCGCCCTTGATCTGACCACCAGGGAAGTCACGCGCAGAGCTTCGGAGCGCATCGAGTGCGCCATTACCCCATCAGCGATGCTTTTCGCCGCCTGACGCTGCTGAGAGCAGAACGCGTGCGTACTCCAGTATTACGCGTTCTAGCATGCGCTTATGCACATTCTTCTCCTAGGTGGAACCAGATTTCTGGGCAAATACATCGCGCAGATCGCGCTGACGCGAGGACACGACGTCACCTGCCTCGCTCGGGGCACGAGCGCTCCTGTCGCAGGCACCCGCTTTGTTAAAGCGGATCGAGACGAGGATGACGGCTTAGAGGCCGTGTCAGGGGAACGGTGGGATGTGGTCATCGACCTCGCCGTGCACCCTGAGCACGCCAGACGTGCAGCCAACGGGCTGAATGCCGCGCATGCGATCTTCGTTTCAACAGGGAGCGTCTACGCGGAGCAAACCGCCATCAACAGTGAAACAGATGAGCTGGTGACGGGGCTTGATCAACCAAAGATGAGCGATATGCAGCAGTATCCCTGTGCCAAAGCGTCGTGCGAGAAGGAGTACTCGGCTGCATTCGATCAACTCACCATCATCCGCCCGGGACTCATCGGAGGGTACGGGGACGAGACAGGTCGTTGCGGGTACTACCCGTGGAGATTCGCAAACCCCACCGGGCCGGAAGTGGTGGTGCCGGATCCCAGCTTCCCAGTGGCGATTCTTGATGCCGAAGATCTCGCCACATGGATAGTGATCTGCGCAGAGGAGCGCATCACCGGGGAGTTCAACGCTGCGGGTGAACCAACGACGCTGGCGGAAGTGGTTGAAATCTCCCGCCAGTTAGCGGCGAACGACGTCCAGGCTCGCGTCGTAAATAACGATGTGCTCCTCGAGCACGAGGTGGCACCGTGGATGGGGCCGGAGTCGTTGCCGCTTTGGCTGCCCGATCCTGCGTTGCGCAACGTTGCTCTCCTCGAGAGCGAACTTGCTCGCTCACACAAACTCACCACACGACCGCTCGCAGAGACGCTTGCAGCGGGGCTTCGGTATGAACAAGACCGCCAAACCCCTCGTCACGCGGGCTTGAGCGACGAAAAGGAGCGCGAGATTCTGGCGGCTCACACCCGTCGGGCCATGTCCGGGTAAACAAGCACAACCCCGTCTTGGTGGTTTACGCCGTAGTAAGGGGTGGCACAGCGCTGACGGCTGCAGGTGTGGGCAGCTTTGTCATTGAGAAATGATTTAGCAGCTGGGGTTTTAACTCTCTACAACCAGGGGGAGCTCGGTTAGAGAAGCGGGCTATCTCGGAGGTGAAAGTGCTCCCGAAGGATAAAGATTAGTTTATGATTAACCGAATGTGGTGGTAGCGATGCCCCACCACTGAAAATCAGGATGCTCAGTAAGGAGGGCAATTATGAGTTCGGAGTGGGTGACCGCGGAGGGCACCGGATGGATTCCGCTGGAAGGTTTCGGTCAAATCAACCCAAGAAGCGACGAGGTGAACGGTGGCCGCTACTACTTCACGGCCAAGACGTTGAAGGATGAGTACGCAATGGCGCAAGGCGAAGAGATATCAGGTGACCGAGAAACCTGGAGCTACGAATTGGATCAACCGTTTGTTCTGTCCGACTACGACGGCAACTGCGTCGAGGTGACTATTTCACAGCTCCGTGGAGGCCGCTATGCTGTTCGTCATCGGCCTACACCGTGCGCTCCGGAGGAAACTGGGGGCTGGTAAGTAGGTGCTTTGTAGCTTGCTGATCGTGCTGCATGTCGCGGGAATTCGAACCAGATGACTGGGACCAGGTTTACTCAACTACTCCCGCCAGCTTGAGTGTCGCATAAGCAACCAGCCCGATTAACACCGCGCTTCCAGCAACGAGACCGAGCAGTCCCGAAAGTGGCATGTGGCGATTGATCACAGGTGCTTTTGGAAGACCCAGGGCGGCTAGGGCTTGATCCACCTGCTCATTGAGGTTGAAACTCTGCACGGTGCGCCGAACTCGTTTGCCGTTCTCACGCCACACCACCCAGTCGCGTTCAACATCGAAGAGGGGGACGCTCCGCGCCACGAACCAGGATCGTTGCATCGAATTGGGAGCGCCCGATATTGCGCCGCCTCCCACACGTTCCTCGCGTACGAACCCGCTCGGCGTCTCCGTAATGACAAGCTGGAACCCGTGTTGAACGTGATGCACCTTGTTGCTGAACATGAACGTGGAAGTCTGCGGATCAGCCGTAATCACCACGCTGGTTGGCGTGGTGGAAACCCAGTAAGGAACACCGTGGAAACGCCGGGCAAGCTCTACGGCAAGCGCCCTGACCGCCGGTGAGCCCTCGTAGAACATCGGCGGTTGAAACGGTGGAAGCACGTTGTGGTGCTGCGCTGCCAAGTCCGCTTCGTAGCGTTCGGTGATGTCTTCTGCACTGAGCAGCCACGCAAAGAAGATGCCGGTGCTCAGCAGGAACAGCCCCAGCAAGAGGAGAACACCACCCATAGCTGAGAAGCGTACCGGGATTCCTGTGACCGGCAAGGGGAGGAAAACCTGGCTACAGTGTGCTGCGATGTTCGAAGTTCTCGCCGTGTTTTTCCGCCTCGGTCTCACCTCGTTCGGTGGCCCGACCGCGCACCTCGGGTACTTCCGCGACGAGTTTGTTCAGCGCCGGAAGTGGATGACCGAGGAGGAATACGCCGACCTCGTCGCCGTGTGCCAGTTCATGCCAGGGCCCGCCTCGAGCCAGGTGGGCATGGCGATTGGCCTCAAGCGCGCCGGGTACGCGGGCATGTTCGCCGCGTGGTTCGGGTTCACCATGCCGTCGGTGATCCTCATGGTGGCATTCGCGCTCGGGGTCGCCCGGCTCGGCGAAATTTCGGATGCCGGCTGGCTCGCCGGACTGAAAGCCGCGGCGGTGGCGGTGGTTGCACAGGCAGTCATGGGCATGAGCAAGAGCATCATTACCGACGCCCGGCGCGCCGCCATTGCACTCGGTGCCTTCCTCGTGGCGTTGTTGGTGTCCAACCCATTCACGCAGGTAGGCGTTATCGCCGCTGGCATGCTGGTTGGCATATTGCTGTTCGGCCGCGAGCGGAACGGTGAGAACGACGCCGACCATGTCGCCGCAACCCGATCCAGGACCCAGTCCCGAACCGTGGGCGCCGTCGCACTCGCGACGTTCGGGGCGCTGCTCGTCTTCCTCCCGATGATCGCTGGTGCGGTGCGCAACACCGGCGTGGGCATCTTCGACAGTTTCTACCGCGCCGGTGCGCTCGTCTTCGGTGGCGGCCACGTCGTGCTGCCACTGCTTGAGCAGGCCACGGTGCCCACCGGCCTGGTGGACCACGATTCCTTCCTCGCCGGCTACGGCGCCGCCCAAGCGGTGCCGGGCCCGCTGTTCACCTTCGCGTCTTTCCTCGGCGCATCGGCGGAGGGCGTGCCGTGGCTCTGGGGTGCCACGATCGCAACGGTCGCGATCTTCCTGCCCGCTGCGCTGCTGGTCATCGGCGTTATGCCGTTTTGGGACCGGCTGCGCCAGCACCCGATGGCAGCTTCCGCGCTCGCAGGTGCGAACGCCGCGGTGGTCGGTATCCTCGCCGCGGCGCTCTACAACCCCGTCTTCACCGCGGGCGTCCACGGCCCCGGCACCATGGGCGTTGCGGCCGCCGCGTTTGTCGCGCTGCAGTCGTTCAAACTGCCCGCCTGGGCTGTGGTAATCGCCGCTGCTCTCGTTGGCGGGATCGCGCTATGATCCCTGTCTTCACGGCGGGCGAGGGGGACGGGGGAATCGTCGCAAAGCTTCTGCGCGAATTCAACGCGGAGTTCGACACTCCCGCGCCGCCGCAGCACATCCTCGCCCGTCGCTTCGAGGAGCTTTTGAAGCTTGACGACGTCATCGTCATCCTCGCCGGACCCGATCGGGCTTCAGGGTTCGCGTACCTGACGCTGCGTCCCACGCCGTATTTCGATGGGCCGCTGGCCCAGCTCGAGGAGCTGTATGTGGCTCCTGATCTGCGGGGGCAGGGGATTGGCGCCGCGATGATGGCGCGGATGGTGGAGCTACTTCGCGAGCGGGGATGCGAAGAAATCCACATCAACGTCGACGAGCCGGACGTGGACGCGCGCCGGTTCTACGAGCGCCACGGGTTCTCCAACTTCGAAGCCGGGGAGGATTACCGCATGCTCTGCTACATCCGCGAGCTGGACTAAGTCCCGCCATTCACTCAGCAGCGTTAATGTGTCGCGGTGGTCTGCTGGTACACCGCCAGCCGCGCCATGCCATCTACCAGGTGGTATACGCTGGTCATGATCGCTTCGAAGGGTGCCTCGCGGTCGCGCTGCGCCACGGCACGGTACACCAGGGCGGCGGCATCTTCGCCCATCGGCACCACGCGCTCGTCCGAAAGCTCGTACGAATCCCACGCAGGTGCGCCGTTCAGCGACTCGACCACCGCGTCGCGGGTGAGGACGAACCCGTTGACGAGGATCATCAGCCCGTCGTCAAGCATGAGCTCCCCATAGAAAGCCCCGCCGCGAGATTCGCAGAGTGCGTCCCAGCCACTTCGCTCCAGTTCGAGCAGGGCTCCAAGACTCAAGTCAGCCATGGGGCCAATGCTAGCGGTCCTGCACCGTCGCAGCAGGGAGTTCAAGCTTGACGACGACCCCTCCAACCCGTCCCGGCACTATCGTCAGCTCGCCACCATGCGCATCGGCAATGGCGCGCACGAGTGCGAGACCAAGACCGTGGCCGCCGCCGGTGCGGGACCGGGCGAAGGGTTCAGTGAGCTGGGCGATGTCTTCGGCCGTGAGGTGCGGGCCGTCGTTGCTGATCTCGACGATCACGGCGCCCGGGGCGTCGTCGGGAGAGCTCTCGGAGGCGCGGTATGCCTTCAACTCAGCGGTGCCCGGCGTGCCGTGGCGCACTGCATTGCGCGCCAGGTTATCCACCGCTTGGCGCACGAGTTCGCCTTCGCCGGTGGCGTAAAGGCCAGGTTCGATATCGGTGCGCTCAATGCCGTGGGCGTTGGCGATCGCACTCGCGAGCTCGCTCAGGTTGACGGGGTGCAGCTCAAGCGCCCGGCCGGCGTCGAGGTCGGCGAGCGCCAGCAGGGAAGTAACGGTGTCAGCCTGACCGGCATTCACCTCGCGCACGCGGGTGAGAGTGCGGCGGAGCTCGTCGACGGGTGTATCTGGGTCCTCCAGCGCGACATCCGCCATGGTCTGGATGGTGGCGATCGGAGTCTTCAACTCGTGCGAGGCGTTCGCGGCAAAGCGACGTTGCGCGGCCACCTGGGCGGCGAGGGAATCAAGCATCACGTTCAGGGCGTCGGCGAGTTCGGCCGCCTCGTCGCGGGGGCCGTCGTAACGCACACGCGTGGAGAGCTTGCCCGCGGTGACCTCGCGCGCTGAAGCGGCGATGTCTCGCAGCGGTCGGATCACAATGCCTGCGACGAACCAGCCGGTCAACCCCGCAAGCACGGTGAGAACCCCGAGCACGGACAGCGAAATCGTGAGCACCACACGGAGGATCTCTTCGGTGATGGGCACCGCGGCGTCGATGACCGCGCCGGAATCTTCTCCGCCGAGAACGGCTTGGAACGGCACCGGGGTGAGCTTGAGGTAGAGGTACACTAGGCCGATCAGTGCGAGGCCGACACCGAGGACCGTGAGGACGAAGAGCACCGTGATGCGGGCGCGCAAACCGAGCCGCCTCATGGTCGTGGCTCCGTAGCAACGTAATAGCCAGAGCCCGGGATAGTGTGCACGATCCACGGGTCGCCGAGTTTGCGGCGCAGATGCGAGATGGTCACTCTCGGCGAGTTCGTGAACGGATCCGCGTACGCATCCCACGCTTCTTCGAGGAGTTCCTCCGCGGAAATGACGCCGCCGTCTGCGGCCATGAGGACTTCGAGGATGGCGAACTCCTTCGGGCTCAGCGCGACCGGGTCGCCGGCGCGCGTGACCTCCTTGCGGAAAGTGTCCATGCGCACGTTGCCGCAGCGGTAGACCTCGCCGCGCGGGAGGTCGGCCGCCCCGCTGCGCCCGGGGGCCGGTCCGGTGCGGCGGGCGAGTGCCTGCACGCGCGCGATGAGCTCCGGCAGCTCGAACGGCTTCGGCAGGTAATCGTCGGCACCGAGGGAGAACCCCTCCAAGCGCTGATCCAGCGTGCCCGAGGCGGTGAGCATGATGACTCGGGTGGACGGGTGATCGCTTCTGATGCGGCGGCAGACGTCGTCGCCGTGCACGCCGGGCAGGTCCCGGTCGAGGACGACAACGTCGGGCACGAAGGCGTCGATAAGCAAAAGTCCCTCCTGGCCATCGTGGGCGAGCTTGACCTCCATGCCTGCGCGAGCGAGTGCGGTGCCGATTGCTTCGGCGAGGTAGACCTCATCATCAACCACAAGAACGCGAACTGTCATGGTCACGATGCTAAATCGAAGGCTGTTGCACACGCGTTAACGCCGTCGCAACATTGGGCCCACCTATGCTTCGTGCCATGCAGATGCCAATGGAAAAGCCTGTGACCAACCGTGTCATCGGAGTTGACGTTGCACGCGCGGTGGCGCTGATCGGGATGATGGTTGCGCACCTGACGTACCCGGACGGGATCGCGGCGGAGGTGGTGTACGGCTTTCCGTCCGCGCTGTTCGCGCTGCTTGCCGGCGTGTCGATGGGGTTTATGGCCGGGCGCGGGGCGCGACCGGTGCACTTCATCGTGCGCGGCGTGATCTTGATCGCGCTGCACCTTGCGCTGCTGCCGTTTGCCGGTTCGATTTACGTTGTGCTGGGCACGCTTGGCATCTGCATGATCGCACTGGCGTGGGCGCCGCGGTGGGGCTGGCGGGTGATCGCCGGTTTGATCGCCGCCTGCACCGTCGTGTCCGGGTTGTTGTGGCAGTTTGACGACGGCACTTTGTGGCCCATCAGCGAGCCATACCCCGTGTTCATGTGGGCGGCCCTGATGCTCGCCGGCATGCTCACGCAGCGCTACATCATCGGCCACACCCGACGTTGCGTTGCGGCGGCGGCGCTTGGCCCGGTGGCGATGGCGCTGACCATTCTGGCGCGCTGGTACGTGTACCTGCCCTGGTTCTTCGACGCTGAGGGGCACACGGGCGGGGTGATTGACGTGGTGGGGTCTGCAGGGGCGGCGATCGGCGTGTGCGCTTTGTGCTGCCTGGCGACGCAACCGTGGCAACGGGTGCTGCCGCGCATGGGCGCGATGCCGCTGACCCTGTACTGCCTGCATGTGGTGACTGCGGATTACGTCGGCCTGCGGATCACGCTTGCCGTCGCCGCGGTGCTTGCCACCGTGTGGTTGCAGTTTTTCCGGCGGGGGCCGGTCGAAGCCGCCGTGCGACGCCTCGTGGCGTCCGGCGCAGGCGCTATTGAGAAGCGCGCAATGAAGGAAGGAAAGAAGAATGAAGCAGCAAGTATTCACCCGGGCGGCGGCTACGTCGGCGGTGGTGGCCACAGCGGCCATGAGCTCCCTGCCCGCATTGGCAATGGAGAGCACGACCTTCGCCGGTGATTCACCCGAGGCCGAGCCGGTGGTCTCAGTCCGCGTCGACGACTCCGACCCGAAAGACGGCGTATGCACCGGCACCGCGATTGCCAAGCACTGGGTAATCACCGCACGGCACTGCACCGACATGGCGCGCAAACCCGGCGGCTCCGTGCGCACCGGCCAAGGCGACTCACAGGCTGTCTACCAGGTCGATCGCGTCGAAGTCGCGCCCCGCGGCGACATCGCGCTGATGCACACCGTCGAGCCGATGCGGCTCTCGCACTTCGCGGAGGTCGCCGCTGAAGCACCCAGCGGTGAAGTCAACATCTACGGCTGGTCGAGCGACGGCTCCGGCGGTTCAACCCAGCTCCCCTCAGCAAAAGGCAAGGTCGAGGGGGAATCAGAGCTTTCACTTTACGACGCCCCGGTAGCCGCCAAAGTCACCCTCGCAGACGGAGCTCGCATCCAACCGGGTGATTCTGGCGGTGCCATCTTCGCCGACGGGAAAGTTGCGGGCATCATGTCCGCCGGCCTGTTTGAAGACCCGGATAACCCCACCGAGGAGGAGATGCTGAGCAACTCCGCCGTTGCGGTCGCGCCGGTGGCGGACCAGGCGGAGTGGATCCGCTCAGTCGCGGGGGAGCAGGAACCGGAAAGCACCGCAGCTGGTGGTAACGCCCCGAGCGCCGGAGCCGCAAGCGGCGGGTCCACCGAGTGGCTGCGTTACGCAGCCCTCGGGCTGGGCGTGCTCGCGCTCCTTGCCGCCGGTTTCTGGGCGCTGCGGCGTCACTAGGTTAGGCGAGGATGCCGCCGCGCAGGAACGCCGGGATGAACCGCGAGATCAGGCCGAGAATCGAGGCCAGACCGACCAGCGCGATGCGCGCGATGGTCAGCACCGGGTTCTCCTTGACCGGCTGGAGGGTGTGTGACGGATCCTTCTTGTCGCCGTCCTTGGAGTCGCCGTCCTTGGAGTCGTCGCCTTTGGAGTCATCGGTGCCAGGGGCGGTAGTCGCCGCGCCGAGTTCAACCGGGACAACGGCCTCGGTGCCGGCGTCGGTGGTGATCTTCAGCTCCTGCGTGCCGGTCAGTCCCGCGGGCACGTCGAGCTCAACGGCGGCAACGCCGTATTCATTCTGCGTTGCGCCGCCGGTCTCGGCGGTGATTGGAGCAGAGGCGGTGGCGTCGCCAAGCGTGACGGTAACAGTGGACGCGGATTCACCATCGGCGTAGAGCAGCGAGCTGAGCTCGATGGTCGCCTTTTCGCCGGCTTTGAGCGACTTAGGCAGGTGGACGCCGATGTTGGACTGGCTGGTGCGCGGGGTCGGGTTCTCGTTCGCGCCGAGGTACTCGACCAGTGCGTTGACGTCGATGTAGCCCAAGTTGGCTTGCGCGCTGCCGCGAGTGAAAGCCTCGAACTTGTCGCCGCCGTTGAGCAGGAACTGGGAGCCGGCGACGATGTAGGTTGCTTCCGGATCGAGCGGCTTGCCGTCGATGGTCACGGAGGTGACCTTCGATCCAACCGGTGCGGTGGGGTCGTAGGTGTAGGTCACGTTGTCGGAGACGCCGAGCGGGAACATCGGACGATCCGGATCCTCGCGCCACTGCTGCTCGAGGGCCGCCAGGAAGTCGGAACCCTTGAGCTCGATGTAGGTGTTTTCGTTGCCGAACGGCTGGATCGCGAACGCCTCGGCGTAGGTCACCTCGCCCGGCTCAAGCTCTGCGCGCACACCGCCCGCGTTCATCACACCGATGTCGACCTTGACAGCGGAGTTGTTAGTCACGCCCTGGCGAGTCACCTCAGCGATGAAGTTGTTCAGTTGCGACTCCTGTGCGCCGTTTCGGTAGAACTGGGTGTCCACCTTGCCGATCACGCGGTTACCCTCGGCGCTCGCGGCGTCAACTGCTTCCTTCACAATCGCCTCGACCTCTGGCTGCGGGGTATCGCAGGCGCGGATTTGGTCGGCATCGAGAAGCTCGACCTTGTCGAAGGTGACCTCGCCGGTAGCACGGTCGAAGCTGATGTCGACGTTGGCGAGGTTCTTGCCGTACTCGCCAGCTTGGATGAGCACCGGGGAGTTATCCGGCTCGTTGATCACCTGGTGCGAGTGGCCCAGGAAGGCGACGTCGACGGAGTCGGAGAACTCGCTGGCTTTGATGCCGCCCTCGTGGACGAGCGCGACCACGATGTCAGCTTTCTTCGAGTTCTTCAGCTCGTCTGCAACGGAGTTAGTGACAGCGACGGGGTTGTTCCACGTGATGCCAGCGATTGCTGCGGGGTTGACCAGGTTCGGCATGTCGTCGGTAATCGTGCCTACGAAGGCGACCTTGACGCCGTCGATGTCCTTGATCACGTAATCCTCGGTGCCGTCGATACTGTCGGCGTTCGCCGCAACCCAGCTCCAGTTCGCCTCGTTGACAACGCGGTTGGAGAAGTCCTCCGCGCCCTGGTCGAACTCGTGGTTGCCCACCGCGGAGACCTCGAGTCCCATGAGATTGAGCACGTCGATCGTCGGAGCGTCATCCAGGAGCATCGACTCGAAAGGGGAAGCGCCGATCAGGTCGCCGGAGGAGGTGAAGATGTGGTTGCGGCCCTCTGCAGCACGGTCGACGGCGCACTTGAGATGGGTTGCGCCCGGAACGCGCTGGGTGGTGTTCCAGTAGCCGTGGAAATCGGTGATGTTGGAAATAGTCAGCTGTGCAGTGTCGGCGTTTGCGGGTTGTGCAACGGCAACGGTGGTGCCGGAGACAGCAATTGCGGCGGCGGTTGCAGTCGCGGTGGTGATAGTGGCTACGTTGAGGCGGAAGCGACGGGTACGCATAGTGTGCGGGACCTTTCGAGCTCAGCAAATAACAGGGAAGAGGCGAAGTCAGCGGTGCGGGATTCACCGCACGAACGCTGAGAAAAGTCTAAGACCGTGTCTTGGATCCCGCAGGGCGAGCTATTTCTTCCGGTTGGTGCGCTCGGTCCCCGTTGTAGACCTCAGCGTTGTAGACCTCAGCCAGAACCGGATCACTCCAGTCACATTCAACACAGCTCACCTGGGCTTTTGTGGAGCGATTTTCTTGTGGTCTACAACCGGAGGCGAAGTGAGGCGCGGTGCGGGCACGGCGCGGGCGGGGCGGCGCGGGCGGGGCACTGCGAGGGAGCTAGAACCAGCCGCGCAGGGACTCGCCGACGGCGGCACCGCCGAGCTCGTTCAGGTCCGGTGCGACGACGTTCGCGCCAGCGCGGTTTGCCATGGCGTCGAGGAGGGCGATGAGGCCCGGGTCGTCGGCAAGCCGGAAGAAGGTGATGCGCGCGCCGCGCTTAGTCACCGAATCGAGCGCGTCGATGGTGCGGGCAAGCGTGATGCGGTCGGTTGGCCAGTTGAAGTGCGCCTCGCCCCATTCGGTGAGCATCGATGTTGGCTCACCGTCGGTGACAATCAGCAGCGTCGGGTCGAGCGCGGGGTGGCGGGTGAAGAACTGCTCCGCGAGCAATAGCGCGTGGTGCAGGTTCGTGCCTTGCTCCTGGATGGGTGGCAACCCGGTGAGCTCCTCGATCGACAGCGTCTGGGCGTAGCGCCCGAAACCGATGAGCGTGAGCTCGTCGCCGCGGAACTGCGTGGACATCAGGTGGTGCAGTGCGAGCGCGGTTTGCTTCATCGGCGTCCACCGACCCTCCATCGCCATGGAAAACGAGGTGTCTACCAAGAGCGCCACGGCGTTGCGGGTGCGCGCTTCAGTCTCGACGACTTCGATGTCGCCGACCTGGATGCGCACGCCGCCTGCAAGCCCGCCAGCAAGATCACCGCCCTCGGCCACCGTGCGCTGGATCGCGTTCGTGATCGTGCGGGTGGTGTCCCACGGCTGCGTGTCGCCGAACTCCCAGGGCCGGGTCCCGCCCGTGGCCTCACCGGTCTGCCCAGCAAGGCGCGTGTCGCGCTGGCCTTCGCGGTTGGACAGGTGCTGCGCGGCGTCGTCAAGCAATGCTCTGCCCAGCATGCGCATTGCGCGAGGGGAGAGCTGCAGTGAGCCGGATTCTCCCTTGTTCAGCAGGCCCGAGTCTCGCAGTGCGCGCTCGAGGTCCTTGAGCATCTGGGCGTTGGTGGCGGCGTCTTCGCCGAGCAGATCGGCGATGTCGTCGAGGTCGATGTCACCGGGGCGCGCACCGGAAAGCGTGTCGGCGAGCTGGTCCATCCGGCCGATGTCGCGCATGGCGCGCGAAGCGTCACCGAGGCCCAGCGGGTCATCGCCCGAGAACTGCTCGCCGGAGGTCCAATCGAGGTCGGGGCGGATCCCGCGCAGGTTTGCGTCCAGTTCCGAGACCAGGTTCATCAGCTCCTCGGAGCCGAAAGCCTGGGCGGCGAGTTCCATGAGCTCACGGCGCTGCTCCTCCGTCATCGAATTCAGCATGCGTTGCGCGGCCGCCGAGCGCTGCGCCAGCAGTTCCACCAGCTCATCGATGTTTTTCGGATTCTCCGGGAACTGGTGGCCGTGCTTGGCCATGAACTCCTCGAAGTCGGCATCAGTGGCCATGCCGGCACGGTGCTTGCCCAGCAGCACGTTCAGGTCGCGCAGCATCTCGGCCACAGCCGCGCGGTCCTCATCCGTCGCGTTCTCCAGCGCGCCCTTCATGCCAGCGAAACGCTGATCCAGCATCTCGCGGCCGAGCAGGTCCTTGATCTGGTCGAACTTCTCGCGCGCCTCGCCAGATGCCCACTCATACTCGCCGAGCTCACTCACGGCAGCCGCAGGCGAATCCGGCAGGTTGTCCAAGGTCATCTCGCGCATGGAGCGGTCGAGGTCGTCCATCTCCACGTCGCGCGCGAGCTGGCCCCGCTCCGCGAGCACAGCCTCATCAAGCAGTTTCTGCACGTCGCGCAAGGTCCCGGTCAAGTTGTGCTTTGCAAGCATTGCTTGTCGACGCTCTGCCAAACGCGCCATCAGATCGTCATAGCCTTCGAGGCCTTGACCGCCTCGCCGCAGATACTCCCGGAGCGCTTGCTCCGCCGAGTAGCCCGCCATCACATCGTTCGCGATGGCGCGCACCGCCTTGGCCAGATCCGGCGGCGGGGCCAGCGGGTCCGGCCCCGGCGTATACGCGCGGTAGCGCGCACCCCGCCTGGGCCCGCGCGAGGAATAGGCGTTAGCCATAGATTGTCTCGCCCTCTCCGGAGTCCTTCGAGATCTTCCGTGTTAGGTAGAGCGCTTCCACGCCCAGCTCGATCGCGGCGGCGCGTTCGCCGTCGCTGGTGGCATCGAAGGCGTTCGACAGGTCGTCGTAAAGCGAACTGCTCAAGCTGGGCAAACCTTCCAGGAACTCGCGAGCGGTGACCTGCTCGCCGGTGGTGATGAAGGTGTTGCCGTCGAGCGCTTCGATGAGCGGGCCGAAGTCGAGGCCGCGGATGCGCCCGCGCACGGCTTCGGCGACGGCGTTGCGCAGGAGGTATTCGAGGATTTCCCACTCGCGGCCCTCCTCGCCGTGCTCGAACTCGACCTTGCCGCCAAGGACGTCGACGGCGGCTTCGAGGTCGACCAGGCGGGCCACGGCCTCGTCCTCGCCGCGCACGGCTGCGCGGCGCTGGGCTGCGGCGGCGACCGTCTCCGCGCCGGCGATGGCGAAGCGAGCGGAGACGCCGGCGCGCTGATTAACGGCATCGGACTCGCGAAGCGCGCGGGTGAAGCGGGCGAGAATCTCCATGATCACGTCCGGGACCTGCGCCACCAAGTCGGCCTCCTGGCGGATCACGGCGATCTCCGCGTCCAGCTCAAGCGGGTAGTGGGTGCGCACCTCCGCGCCGAAACGGTCTTTGAGCGGGGTGATGATGCGGCCGCGGTTGGTGTAATCCTCCGGGTTCGCCGAGGCGACCACCAGCACATCCAGGGGCAGGCGCAGCATGTAGCCGCGGATCTGGATGTCGGCCTCCTCCATGACGTTGAGCATGGCGACCTGGATGCGCTCGGCCAGATCCGGCAGCTCGTTGATGGCCACGATGCCGCGGTTGGAGCGGGGGATCAGACCGTAGTGGATGGTCTCCGGGTCGCCCAGGCGGCGGCCCTCGGCCACGCGCATTGGGTCGACGTCGCCGATCAGGTCCGCGACAGAAGTGTCTGGGGTGGCCAGCTTTTCCGAGTAGCGCTCGGAGCGGTGCAGCCAGGTGATCGGGGTGGCGTCGCCGTCGGTTTCGATGCGGCGCTTCGCGGCGTCCGTGATTGGGTGCAGTGGGTGCTCGCGCAGCTCGGAGTCTTTAAGGACGGGCGTCCATTCGTCGAGAAGCAATGGGAGCGTGCGCAACAGGCGAGTCTTGCCCTGGCCGCGCTCGCCGAGCAGCACGATGTCGTGCCCGGCGAGGATTGCGCGCTCTACCTGCGGAATGACAGTGTTTTCGAGACCGTGCAGGCCCGGCCACGGATCTTCACCAGTGCGGAGTTTGGCCAGCAGGTTGTCGCGCAGTTCCTGGCGAACGGGCTTGTAGGTTGCCCCGGTGGCACGCAGCTCGCCGAGGGTGGACAGGCTTGGAGCTTGGCTCATGGTGGACAGGGTACGCCCGTCACGCGCGCAAGTAGAGACTCGTAGAATCGCGAACGGCTTCGTTACTGGGGAGCCAGTCGCAGTAAAAGGAGCGGGCCGTGGATGGTTCAGAGAAATTAGACGTGGATGAACTGTTGATCGAGGGGCTTCCCGTTGATCTCGAAGTTGAGCCGCTCAAGCTAAGTCCGAAGGTTCCCAACTTTATGCCCACCACCATCCTCCTCATCCGCCACGGGCAGACGCCGACCACCGGCACCGTCCTGCCGGGCCGCGCGCCGGGCCTCCACCTGTCAGAAAAAGGCCAGGAGCAGGCACGCAAGGTCGCCGAGGGCATCGAGCACGTCGACGCGATCTTCACTTCGCCGCTCGAGCGCACCCAGGAAACCGCCGCGCCGCTCGCGGAAAAGTTCAGGAAAGAGCCTCTGCTTGAGGACGCTCTCTTGGAAGCCGATTTCGGCACATGGACCGGAGAAAAGCTCGCCGACCTGGCGAAGCTGCCCGAGTGGGAGACGGTGCAGAAAACCCCGAGCCAGTTTCGCTTTCCCGGCGGGGAGAGTTTCGTGGAGATGCAGGAGCGCATCGTCGCGGGCCTGAAGCGAATCGCGGCCGCGCACCCGGGCCAGGTCGTCGCCTGCTTCTCCCACGCCGACCCGATCAAGGCTGCGCTGACTCACTTCGCCGGTAAACCCTTGGACGAGTTTCAAAAGGCCCAGGCGGAACCAGGGTCCGTCGCAAAGCTTGAGCTCTGATAGCCGTGAACTTTGAGGCCCAGCTGAACCTGCTGACCCACGGCGAGGTGGGCTTTGTCGGGCAGATCACCGAGTCATCCAACGCGGCGTTTATCGTGGAGCTTTCGCTTGACGACGACTACGCCTGGGCGATCTACAAACCCGAAGCGGGGGAGCAATACCTGCACGATTTTCTGCCTGGATTGTGGCGGCGCGAACGGGCGGCCTTCTTGCTCTCGCAGTGGCTGGGGTGGAATCAGGTGCCGCCGACGGTGGTGCGCGACGTAGAGCCGTTCGGGGTGGGGTCGCTGCAGTTTTACGTGGACAACGACGGGTCGCATTACTTCCCGCTGGTGGAGACGCGCGAGGATTTGCACGAGCAGTTCTTCAAGCTGGCGGTGTTTGATCTACTGGCGAACAACACCGACCGCAAGTCAGGGCACGTGTTGCTGGGCAAGATTGGCGACCGCGGTGAGAGCGGTGTGAGCGGCGAGCGAGTGTGGGGGATTGACCAGGGGCTGTGCTTCCACGAGGACCCAAAGCTGCGGACGGTGATTTGGGAATTTGCACACACTCCGATTCCCGACGAGTGGCTGGCCGCGATCGAACCGCTGACGGAGTCCGTGCCTGATCAGGTTGCGGAGCTGCTTACCGATCCCGAGGTGGAAGCGCTGAAGAGCCGTGCGGGCCGGCTGGTGCGCCTGCCGTGGCTGCCCGAGCCGCGGTCGCAGTACCAGTTCCCTTGGCCGCTGGTGTAGCCCAGGGGCGTCCCTTCGAGCGCCACCTCTTCAGGACCTGCGGCGAGCTTGCCTTGTCGACGACCCGGAGGTGGGAGCATAGAAGTAAAGACTACTATGTGAAAGGGCCTAATTCCCCAATTCTTTGCGACGCTTATCTGCGATGCGGAGGCGTTCCGCCCGCTCCTTCTCGCGCTCCTCCTGGATCTCCTCGAGCACTTCCATTTCTTTCCAGCTCAGGCCTGCACGGTCGTAGAGGACGTACGTCACCACCGCGAGCACGACAGCAACCGGCAGCATGATCCACATCAAGTCGACGGCGACGAACTTATTCGTCAGGAACACGCCGCCCGCGCCAGCGAGCCACAGCGCGATCGTCACGGCGTCGACCCGCTTCTTGCTCTCTAGCTTCTCTTCCAGCTCAGCCTCAACAGGGTCGACCGGAGTCGCCTCCTTGGTCGACCCGGCGCTGGACGTTGCAGGAAGGTTTGTCGGCGAGGCCGGCCCCTGCGGCAAATCGGCAAACAGGGCATCGAGTTCGCTGCGGGTGCTGGCGTTTGCCACCCGCGCTGTGCGGTCTTCAAATTCGCCCAGGTTCAGGTAGCCGTCCGCGAAGTGTGTCCCCAGTTTGTCTAGCGCGGCGTTGCGGTCTGCATGGCCAATTCGGGTCTCGGGGGTATCGGACAAGGCGGTATCAACTCCAAACGTCGTCTCAGCAATCGTCGCCGATCTTAGCTGAGCCTGAAGTATCTACTGTCCGCCCAGTTCCTTCCTACGCTCAATCACTATGCGCATCCGCTCCGCGCGCTGCTGGCCCTGTTCACGTTCAAGGTCGTTCAGCGCCCGGATCTCGTCGCCGCTCATGCCGTACGCGTTCGCAAGGATCACGTTCAGCACACCGGCGATCGGGAACACGATCCACGCGAACTCCACGTCAAACACCACGCCGAGCATCAAAAAGACGCCCACCGTCACGCCCCAGAGACCGCCGATGATCATGTCAATGCGCTTCTTCCGCACTAACTTCTGCTCGACCTCAATCACCTCGGCCTGCCTCGTGTCCACGCCATCGTTCCCGCGCAGCACCGGGGCGTTTGCTGTTTCGGGAGGCGCGGCTGGCAGATCGTCGAAAAGCGAATCAAGCTCGCCGCGCGTGCGCGCATTGGCCGCGCGTGCCGTGCGATCCTCGAACTCGCCCAAGTCCAGATACCCGTCGGCAAAGTGGCTTCCCAGGCGCTCGAGAGCAGCGTTGCGATCCGCGTGGCCCACTCGGATTTCCGGGTTATCCTGCATGATCGCAAGCATATCGAACTTGCGCTTGACCTTGCCCCGACGGAAAGGATGACACTTCTGCACATGACCGAATCCAGTTGGTACAGCATCGGCGAAGCGGCCGAGGCGCTCGGAGTGACAGCGAAAGCACTGCGGCATTGGGAGGAGCTCGGCCTGATCGAGCCCGCCCGCACGTGGAGCGACTACCGCGCCTACTCCGAGGCCGACCTCGAACGCGGCGCGGCGATCGCGCTTTACCGCAGCGTGGGTGTGCCGCTTGCACAGATCGCCGGTTTGCTCGGGGCATCGGAGCACATGCTTATCGACGCCTTACGCCACCACCACGAAACGCTTTCCGCAAAGCGCGACGTGCTGGATCGCCAACTGGATGCGGTCATGACCTTGATTGACCAAACGAAGAAAGGAAGTGTCGATATGGACGCAATGAAGCGATACCTCGGCGAGGATATGCCGGCGTACCAGGAGGAAGCAGAGCAGCGCTGGGGCGACACCGCCGAGTGGGCGCAGTCACAAGAGCGACTGTCCGAGATGGGCGAAGAGGACTTCGCTCGGTTGCGCGAGGAGCAGGACGCGTTTGCAGCTGACCTTGTTGCCGCTCGCGACGGTGGGGTAGCGGCTGGCTCGGCTGAGGCAGCAGCGCTGGTACAGCGCCACCGCGAGATGATCGGTCAGTGGTACGAAGCAACGCCCGCGCGTCAGCTCATCCTCGCGCGCATGTACGTGGCCGATGAGCGTTTCCACGACGCCTACGGCGGTGCGCAGGAGTACCTGCTCGAGCTGGTTGAAGCTCAGGCCGCCGCAGACGGCGTGGACACCGCCAACCCGCAGTGGGAGGGGTAAACGCCTTCCTTATACCGGGCAGATGACGGGCACGCCGCTATCGTCGAGAATCCGGGCCCGGATGCCGTAGACCTTCTCCAGCAGGTCGGGTGTGAGCACTTCATGCGGAACGTCATGTGCCACAACCCGGCCTGCTTTGATCACCAGCAACTCGTCGCAAAAGCGGGCCGCGAGGTTCAGGTCGTGGATTGCCACCAGCGCAACCCGTTCTGTGCCCACGACCTCGTCGCGTACAAGCTGGAGCAGATGCACCTGGTGGTGCAGGTCGAGGGCGGACGTTGGTTCGTCGAGAAGCAAAATGCTTGGGGAGCGTACCAACATCTGCGCTACACCAACGAGCTGACGTTGGCCGCCCGACATGTCGGAGACCATGCGGTCTGCAAGGTAGGTGATACCGAGGCGCTCCATGATGTCCGCAGTTGCGCCGATCGGATCCCAGCCTGATTCCCCGCGGCGACGTGCCGAAACCATGATGGACTCGAATGCGGTGAGCGAAGCCGTGGTCAGCATGTCCTGCGGGACGTACCCGACGGCGGTGGTGCGTGCCTTGCCGGTCACTTCGCGACCGTTCACCACGATCGAGACGCTGCCCGCGGTCGGTGTCTTAATACCGGCGATGGTCTTCACCAGGGTGGACTTGCCGGCGGCGTTGGGTCCAAGGAGGCCAACCACCTTGCCTGCTTCCAAGTGGTCGAAGGTCATGTCATCGATGATTGTGGTGCGGCCGTAGCCGACTGAGAGATTCTGCGCCGCGATCATGTCAGCTCCTCCGTTTTGCGCGGGTGAAGATGAGGAAGACGAAGAATGGCACGCCGACCAACGAAGTGATGATGCCGATCGGAATGGCAAGGCCAGGAATAATTGACAGGCTTACGGCGTACGCGAGGCTGAGCAACATTGCACCTGCGGCGGCTGCGCCAGGGAGGAAGTACTTTTGATCCTCGCCGACGAGCATTCGCGCTACATGTGGTCCTACTAGACCAACGAAACCGATGATTCCCGTAAACGCGACGGCAGCCGCTGCGAGGAAAGACGCGACGAGCAGGGTAGTGATGCGCAAGCGTTTGACATCGATGCCGAGGGCGGCAGCGCGATCGTCGCCAAGCCTCAGTGCGGTGAGCCGCCACGAGTTGGCAATACAGAACGGGATCGCAGCTGCGACCACCACTGCGAGGATGATGTTCGCACTCCAGTTCGCGCGCTGCATCGAACCCATTGTCCAAAACACGATTTGCTGCAGGGCCTCGATGTTTGCACCGTACTGCAGTAGCGAAAGTAGAGCTTGGAAGAAAAACGAGAGGGCGATGCCCAGCAGAATCATCGATTCTGCGGTAGCACCGCGCCACACTGACGCTCCAGCAACAATGGCCACTGCGATAAGCGCTGACAGCGCTGCCATCAGCGCAAGGTTGAACTGGGGATTGGCGATGACGGTCCAGCCCATCACGATAGACAGTGCAGCTCCGAACGCGGCAGCTGCCGAAATGCCCAGAGTGAAGGGCTCCGCCAGTGGGTTATCCAAGATCGTTTGCATCTGGCCGCCAGCCAAACCGAGTGCGGCGCCGCACAGCACGGCCATCACTGCAGCCGGGAGGCGGAGCGTCTGGATCACCACCCGAGATTGCTCGTCGACCAGTTCTGGGCGGAAGACGGCGTTGAATACGTCCGCAGGGGCAATATCGATTGGACCGACCACCACGGCGAAGATGAAACTCGCGAACGCCGCGACGATCAACCCAGCAATGGAGATTGCTTTTTTGCGTCCGCGCCGACGGTAGCTTTCAATCGCCGCTTGGCGAGCATCGTCTGGCGCTTGCAGCGCCGGAGATACCTGAGTTGTCACGGTCTAGCTCTCGTCAGGGTTGGCCGGGTCGATGAAGAAGACGCCGCTGTAGTCGAAAGGCATCCAGTCTTCGTGGAATTGCTTGAAGTCTTCGGTCGGGTTGAGGTCGGAGAATTCCTCCGGGTGAATCCACTTAGCAAATGCTTCGAGGGCGAAGACGTTGAACGGGTTGTCGTAGAACTGGTGGTAGACAGCGAAGTAGTTACCGTTCTTCGGCGCGTCCAGAAGCTCCATGCCGGCTTTGCTCAATGGGCCGTCACAGGTCTCCAACGCGAGCTCGGGAGTGGACTGATAGCCCAGCTCCACGTGGCGGAACGTGTCGGTCTTATTCGGGTCGCGTGCCCATTCGCCTCCGGTGACGATGATTTTTTCTGGGTTCAGCTCCACGAGTTTTTCCGGGGTAATGGTCTTGTTCTCCGGCCCAATGACCTCGGGGCCGAGGTTGTGACCACCCGCGGCGGTGACCAGGGTGCCTAGGTGGACGTCGCCTGCCACTGCGCAGCAATCGTTGTAGCCCGCTGCGGTCCAGAGCAGCACATCTGGCTTGTTGGAGGTCTTAGCGGCCCGCTCGGTGATGTCTTTGACCTTCGCGTTGTAGAACTCGTTGTACTTCTCCGCGCGCTCACTCTGGCCCAGGAGGTCGCCGAGCAGGGTCATCGACACGGTGGTGTTCTCGAGCGGCTTTTGGCGGAAATCGATGAAGGCGTAGGTGATGCCAGCCGAGTCCAGATCAGTAATGAACCCGCTTTCCTCAACCGCTTTTTTCTGATCGAGGGTCATGATCACCACATCTGGATCCTGTGCCAGAAGGTTCTCGACGGTCACGTCTCCCTTTTGGATCGATCCGATCACAGGCATGTCTTTTGCCTCGGGTTGGAGCTCGAAGAGTTTCTCGCGGAAAGCTCCCGCTGCAGTCTCCAAATCCTGGCCGTACGCGACGATGTTGTCCAGAGGGTTCTCCTGCAAAAGGGCAGTGGCGTACGCAGCGCGGCCCTCTGCAAGAACGATACGATCGGGCATTTCCTCGAATTCGATCTTGCGCCCAGCAGCGTCGGTGACTGTGAGCGCGGCATCAGCAGTTCGCTCTGACGATGATGTCGATTGTGATTCTTGAGCTCCGGTCACGGATGTCTGTGCCGTATTCCCGGACGAATCTGAGCAGGCGGTCACGCCAAGCGCAGTGGTGATAGCGATCGCCGCAGTGGCGACCTTGAGAGAGATCTTCAATTCAACCCCTTGGGATTTGAGTAAGCCTAGGCTAATTAAGCCAGTATTGGAACATGGTAAGGCAAACCTAAATCCGATACAAGGAGCAAGTGGATTAGGGGGTGGGAAAAATTGACGGTTACGAGGAAATGCTGGGGGCAGGGCGCCCCCCGGAGTGAGTTGCTACTTGGACTCGACGTAGCGCGGTTGCCGGTGCTGTAGAACAAGTACGCGGCGCGAACGTTCGTGGGCGCGGTGTAAACGAAATTTTCCGTTTGGCCTTGTATGGAAAACAAACGCGGAAGGTCAAAACCCGATCTGCATCGAGTCAGTAGGATGGCGGGAACCTGACCGAACGCACACGCCCGCCGAAGGAGCGCACCGTGAACGACAACTATGATCCGCAGCTCGACCCGCAGCAGACCCCGGGTGAGGTGCCGCCGGCAGCACCGCTTCCGGATGAGGCTCCGTACGACCCAGAGCTCGACGGTCCGGAACCGGAGCCGCAGGGCCAGCCGGCTGTCGACGGCCAACAGGCTGCGTCCGGCCAGCCGGTGACCAACCAGGGCCAGCGGCAGGCTGAGGCTCAGAGCGGCGAGATGATCGGCGCGACCGGTGACGCACAGGGTGACAACACCCTGGAGAAGGACCCCTCCGACTGGGTCTCCGGCGACGACCCGATGACCGAATCCCAGAAGTCCTACCTGGACACCCTAGCCAAGCAGGCAGGGGAGCAGCTTCCTGCGAACATGACCAAGGCGGAAGCATCGCAGCACATCGACCGCCTCAAGGGCATCACCGGGATGTAGCCAGCTAGGGATGTAACTGGGCGCCAGGGCACTACCGCAGCGCCTAGTCTGCGGTGAGCTCGAACTCCTCGGGCTCGCTTTCCATCCCGTTGACCACCACGGATATCGCCTGCGTGCCGGGGTAGTACGTCCGCGTGCCCGTCACGCGGAATACATGGTTCTTCTCCACCACGCGGGTTTCACCCGGCGCGAGCGTGAACTTTCCCAACCGGAACACGCTTGGACGCCGGGTGCCGTTCTTTTTCAGGAAGTACACGCGGTACTCGCCGAGCACCTCCTGCGGCTCCGAGCTGGTATTGGTCAGCGACACCGTGAGCACCGCGGCGTCGCCCACCGCGACAGCTTCGGGGAACTCGACGTCGCTGATTTGGATCGCGTCACCCGTCGCAAAGCCTGCGATGCCCAAAGCCTCCGGATGGCCCTGCTTGATCAGCCCGCGCAGGCCCCGCTCGACCACCCACGCCGCATGCGGCGCATCGCTTGCCGCCCACCGACGCGCCGTCTCCAGCGCCAGATCAGGGTGCGTGCGCGTGATGTCGTTCAAGTTGTTCGCCACCGAATTGCGCACGAACAGCGACTCATCCGCGTACAGCCGGTCCAGCACCGGGATGATCGGGGAGGGGTCTGTCTCTTATACACATCTCCGAGCCCACGAGACAGGCAGAA
>ERZ1031260.32-NODE-32-length-28804-cov-33.692163_pt1 | contig 28804 bp, 29 predicted proteins | sample MGYA00517287_ERZ1031260 | MGnify/ENA primary metagenome ERZ1031260 (study PRJEB33718, sample SAMN03159811) | human skin metagenome | collected 2014-02-25 | study: EMG produced TPA metagenomics assembly of the PRJNA266117 data set (Human skin bacterial metagenome... | reverse complement strand
GATTTCTGCCTGTCTCGTGGGCTCGGAGATGTGTATAAGAGACAGCTCCGGGGTCGGCTTCGGGGTCACGGAGACCGGGGTCTCCGGGGTCGGCTTCGGGGTCTCGGAGGTCGGGGTCTCCGGGGTCGGCTTCGGGGCCGGAGTCACATTAACCGGGAGGGAAACATCCGTGCCGGCATCGGTGGTGATGGTCAGCACCTGCGCGCCAGACACCGTTGCCGGGATGTCCAGGGTGACGGTTGCGCGACCCTGCTCGCCGTAACCCTTGTCGGCATCGGTGACCTTGTTATCCACGTTTGCGGAGGCCGTTGCGTCGCCGATCTTGACATCGACCGTGTTTGCCTTCGGCTCGCCCTCGGAGGAGTACGACAGAGAGGTCAGCTTGATCTCGTTCTTCTGGCCAGCCTTCAAGCCGCCCTCCGGAAGCACAACACCGACATCCTTCTGGCCCGTGCGCACCTTCGCTTTGCCCGTTTCCAGGTAGTCGATGAACGCCTGCAGATCGTTGTAGCCCACCGTGTTGCGCTCGCGGACGTTCTTCGGGTCGATGAAATTGTCGCCCCCATCGAACAGGAACGACGAGGCAGCGACGGTGTAGTCCTTGTTCGGGTCTACGGACTTGCCGTCGATCTTGATGTCGAGGATCTTGTTCCCGCGCTCCGCGTCGGGGTTGTAGGTGTAGGAGACGTTGTCGGACAGACCCATGTCAAGGCGCGGACGACCCGACTTCTCGGCTTGCGCCTCTGTCTGCCACTGGTTCTCCAACATCTCCTTGATCGCAGCACCAGACAGCGTGGCTACATCGATGCTGTTGCCGAACGGCTGGACGCCGAACGCCTGCTTGTAGGTGACATCGCCCTTCGCTAGGTCTTCACGCACACCGCCAGCGTTCATGATGCCGAAGTCAATATCCTGCTTGAGGAACGCGGACAGCGCCTCGACAGCGGACTGCGCGATCATGTTGTTCGCGGTGGATTCGGTGCCGCGGTTGGTTCCCGGCTTGGCGGCGGGGTTAGACCCGCGCTTAAAATCAGCTGCAATTGTTGCGACCTTGGTCTCGCCGAGCTCGTCGGCCTTCTCCTTGGCCTTCGCAACAATGTCCTCGACCGTTTTATCCGGAACGATCTTCAGATCCTCAAGGTTGGAAGCGTCGTACTGCTTCGCATCGAGTTCGACGATCTTCCCCGTAGCCTTGTCGTAGGTGAAGTCGAGGTCGGTCACCACCTTGCCGTACTCGTAGGACTGGGCGTAGGGAACCTTTGCCTCGGTGTCGAGAGCCTGCTCGTGGGAGTCGCCACCGAAAACGAAGTTCACCAGCGTCGGATCGAGTTTGTCGCTGCTTTCCTTGGCCGGATCGTGGATGAGCGCGATGACGAGATCGGCCTCACCCGCATCGCGTAGACGCTTGGCCTCCTTGTTCACCTCTTCGGCAGAGTCGGTGATGTTCAGGCCAGCAACGTTCGCCGGGCTGGACTTCGCGACAGTGAGGTTGGAGGTGGTGCCAACTAGAGCAACCTTCACACCGTCAAACTCGATGACGCGGGAAGCAGGTACCTCGCGGGATCCGTCTTCCTTGTACACGTTGGCGCCGAGCTGGATGACGTTGCCTTTAACTTCGGTGCCCGGGAGGATGCGGTCGATCAGGTCCTTGTAGCCCTTATCAAACTCGTGGTTGCCGATTGCGGAGCCAGCCGTACCAATCGCCTGGATGAACTCCATCGTGTACTGGTCATCCGAGATTGCGGAAACGAATGCGGAACCACCCTGGTTGTCACCCGACGTCGTGACGATGGTGTTTGGGTTCTGCTCGCGGATGTAGTTGACGATGCCCGCGATCCTGGCTGCACCCATCTCGTCGCCAGCCTTCGGCGTGATTTCCTTGACATCCTTGCCGTTGGCATCTTTCAGGGGCTTGCCTTGGGCATCCTTCACCGTGGTCGTGCTGGGGTTGTACTCAAGCCGACCGTGGAAGTCGGTGATGTTGGCGACGCGGATCTTCACCTGATCGGCTTCGGCTGCCCCTGCGAACGGGACGCCGGCCAGGACGACTGCGGTGGTGGTGGTCGCGGCGATCAGCGCGCCGGCGCGACGGTAAGAGAACATGAGGGAGCTCCTAAGCATCGGGGGTAGTCTCACACTTCGTTTTAATGTTTCCCCCAACCCTTTGCCGGGATGGATCGGCGACTGCCTCCAGCGAGCTGGCGGTATAACCCACAGGTCACAAAGATTTCATCATCCCGTAACCAGCGGTACCTCCGCGCGTAACCCGATTCGACGGCTCCCAGGCTTTACGCGGTGACGCGGTAGACGTCGAACACGCCCTCAATGTTGCGGATCTGGTTCATAATCGCGCCCAGCTGCTTGATATCGGAAACCTCGATTGTCAGGCGGATGGTGGCAATCCGGTCCTCGCCAGCCTGAGAAGACATGGCAAGGATGGGCAGCTTTGCGTCGGAAAGCACCCCGGTGGTCTCGGTGAGCAATCCGTTGCGGTCGAGCGCCTCCAGCTGGATCGACGCCCGAGAGGCGCTGCGGGTAGAGCTCGCGTTCGCCCACGAGACGTCGATAAGCCGCTCGGACTCCTCCTTCAGCTTGGTCGCGTTCGTGCAGTCGGTGCGGTGCACTGATACTCCCCCGCCGCGGGTGACGAAGCCGAAAATCTCATCACCCGGGACCGGCTGGCAACATTTGGCCAGCTTCGCCATCACGTCCGGGCTGCCCTCGACGAGGATGCCGGGGCCGTCGCTAGTGTGCTGGGGGCGAACCAGCGCAGACATCGGGGTTCGCGCGGCAAGCGCGTCGACGGCGTCATCTTCGCCGCCGAACATCTCCATCAGCAGGTGAGCAACGTGAGACGCCGAGACGTTTCCGGCGCCGATGGCGGTGTAGAGCGCGTCCACGTCCTGGTAATGCAGGCGTGTGGCTACCTGGCGCATCGACTCGTTGGTAAACAGTCTGTGCATGGGCAGGCCGCCACGCTGTACCTCAGCCGCGAGGGCGTCGCGGCCGGCCTCAAGTTGCTCTTCCCTGCGTTCCTTGGCAAACCACTGGCGGATCTTCGCCTTCGCGCGCGGCGAGACCACAAAGTCTTGCCAATCGCGCGACGGGCCCGCGTTCTGGTCCTTCGAGGTGAAGATTTCGACGCGGTCGCCGGACTTGAGTTCAGTTTCCAGCGAGACGAGTTTGCCGTTGACCTTCGCACCGATGCAGCGGTGGCCGACTTCCGTATGCACGGCGTATGCGAAGTCGACGGGCGTCGATCCCGCGGGCAGATCCACCACGTCACCCTTGGGGGTGAAGGCGAAGATCTGCTGGCTGGTCAGGTCGTAGCGCAGGGAGTCGAGGAACTCGTTCGGGTCCGCGGCCTCCTTCTGCCAGTCCAGGAGCTGGCGCATCCACGCCATTTGGTCGACCTCAGCCTGATCGCCCTTGTGCGAGCCCTTGGTCTCTTTGTAGCGCCAGTGCGCCGCGACGCCGAACTCCGCGTTGTAGTGCATTTCGTGGGTACGAACCTGCACCTCGAGGGGTCGGCCAGTAGGCGTCATCACCGTGGTGTGCAGCGACTGGTAGACGCCAAAGCGGGGGTTAGAAATGTAGTCCTTGAAACGCCCGGGCATCGCGGAATACAGCGAGTGCACCACGCCAATTGCGGCGTAGCAGTCATACACCGTCTCCACGAGGACTCGGATACCAACGAGGTCGAAAATCTCGTTGAAGTCGTGGCCGCGGACGCTCATCTTTTGGTAAATGGACCAGTAGTGCTTCGGGCGGCCCATGACCTCAGCTTCGATGCCGTTCGATTTCAGCTCGCGTTGGAGGTCAGAGGTGATCTCCCGAAGTGCTCGATCACGGGATGGAGCGTGATCTGCGACGAGGCGGACAATCTCCTCGTACTTCTTCGGCTGCAGGATGGCGAACGCGAGATCCTCCAACTCCCACTTCACGTTGGCCATGCCCAGGCGGTGCGCGAGAGGAGCAATCACATCGAGGGTTTCCTGGGCCTTTTTCGCCTGCTTTTCCGGAGGCAGGAACCGCATGGTGCGCATGTTGTGCAACCGGTCGGAGACCTTGATCACCAGCACTCGGGGATCTTCAGCCATAGCCACGACCATCTTGCGAATCGTCTCGGCCTCCGCGGCTGAGCCAAGCGCCACCTTATCCAGCTTGGTTACGCCGTTGACCAGCTTGGCCACCTCGGGCCCGAAATCGCTGGTGAGGTCATCGAGCGAATAGTCGGTGTCCTCCACCGTGTCGTGCAGCAGCGCGGCGACGAGCGTAGTGGTGTCCATGCCGATCTCCGCGCAAATCGTGGCGACGGCCAACGGGTGCGTGATGTACGGATCGCCCGATTTTCGGAACACCCCTTCGTGCAGGCGTTCCGCCGTCTCGTAAGCCCGGTTGAGCTGCTCGACATCCGCCTTCGGGTGATACTTGCGGTGGATTGAGAGAAGCGGATCAAGCACCGGGTTCGATTTGGGCCGACCGCCGCCGGTCAGGGAGCGGGCGAGCCTCGCGGAGACGCTCCGTACGCTCGGGCCCGATCGCTTCACCGGCTTGTCGGTCATCTCGCTCCTCCGTACTACCGCGACTCGTTGATCACAATGACGGGCGCATCGCCCAGCTTCTCGCGGCCCCCCAGCCCCTCAACTTCCAACACCACGACGTAGCCGGCGACCTTACCGCCAGCACGCTCAATCAAATCATGCGCGGCGGCCATGGTCCCGCCGGTGGCCAGCACGTCGTCGACAAGCACGACGCTCTTGCCGGCGATGTCCATCCCTTCCGCTGGAAGCTCTAGCGCGGCAGTTGAATACTCGGTCGTGTATTCCTGGGTGATCACCGGCGGCGGCAGCTTGCCCTTTTTGCGGATAGCCAGGATGCCGGTGCCCATCTGCAATGCCACTGCGGAACCGAGCAAGAAGCCGCGGGCGTCGAGCCCGCCGATGAGGTCGCCGCCGAGCTCGCGGCTCGCGTCGGCCATCTCGGAGATGACGATCTGCAGGGCATCGGGATCCGCGAGCACAGGTGTGAGGTCCTGAAACAGCACGCCTTCTTCGGGGAAGTCTTGGACGAATCGGATCTTGTCCGCCAAGGCTTCGCGGGCGGTGGTGTAGGTCATCGTTGCTCCTTGACGGTCTCAGTGGCGGTGTGCGGCACAAGCTGCCAGCGGTCCATGTTCCAACCGATGCCGGTTAACCCGGTGTACGGCTCTACGTTACGCACCGCTTTGTCGGTGACAAAGGTCCGGGGCTGAGCAGCCAGCGGTATAGACGGTAGTTCCTGCCACAGGAATTTTTCCTGCGCCCGCAACATTCCCAGGTCTTGGGCCCGGTTATTCGCTGCCGGGTACTCCCGCATTGGGTTCGCTGCGCGCAAAATCGCGTCCACGCTGCCGTCGGTCACAACTTGATTGCCCCACTCGTCGTAGTCGTAATGGGGAAGGTCGGCCAGCGTCTTTCCGCCCTCGGTCACGTCCACGATGTCGATGCCGGCGGGCTCGCACGACTTCTTCATCGATTCGACCATCGCCGCCATCCTGGGGTCCGGGTGTGCGTACCCAACACGCACCGTGCTGCCCCACAGTGCCGACGCCGCGTCAATGTCCACGTCCAGGAACGGTTGCGCGACATCGTTGACCCGCTGCGCCAACGGGTCACCGTGTTGCAGCACGTGAAGTGGCGCGACGGGAAGTTCCACGCCCGCCGCCTGGCTGGATACGGCGGCGACTGCCCGCGGATCGATGCACCGTGAGAGCGCCTGGCGGTTCCAGGGCTCCGCCCAGACCCCGGCCTGCGGGAACGTGAGCATCTCAGTGAGCTCCCCCACCACCGTGGTGATCTCGAGGGTGTTGCCCTCCGCATCCCGGTCGTGCCAGTGAGGCGCGGGATCACGGATGTCGCCGATACGCAGTGCGTTCGCCTCCGCCAACTCGGCCGAGTCCGCGGAGCCCGGCCAAATCACCAGCTCAGCCATCTGCGGGGCGTCGCCGTAGTAGTACTCGTTCGCCGCGAGCGTGACCGCGCCGTCCTCTCCGACACTCTCGATCTTGAATGGCCCGAACGACACTTGCAGCTCTGGATCGAATGCACCCAACGAAAACCCGTTGCGCCACACATCGGCGATGGGGCGAAGCTGATCGAGGTTGTCGGACCGGAGGTCGTCGATAAGCGTCGGCGTGTCTTTGCCGAGCTTTGCCGCGACGGCGTGCGCCGGCAGGACGGTGCCTGCCTCGAACAACCCGCGCCACCTGGCGCCGCGGCCTTCCTTGAAGGTGAGGGTGAACTCTTTCGCCCCGGGGGTGCAGGAGAGTTCGGCGGTGTCATCGAATAACGGCATGCTGGAGCCGAAGACCTCGGGGTGCTGCCCCGCAGTGAAGGTCAGGAGGTAGTCGGCGCACGTGACCGGGGTGCCGTCCGAAAACACTGCTTGGTCAGAGAGCGAGTAGACGACCCGGCGCTGATCCCCCGGCACAACCGTCGTGGTTACCAGGTCGGTGTTCGGGATCATCTGCCCACTCGGGCCCGGGACGTACACGCCCGGGTACAGCCGGCCGGACAGCAGCTGCGACATATCGCTGGCGCCTTCGAGGGATCCGGCGTTCGTAGTGCGCAAGTCACTGAGCACCTGGTAGCCGAACGCGTCCTCCTTCACCCCACTTTCTTCCTCCTCGGACGAGCAACCGGCGAGGGTGAGCGAAACCGCGCACGCGGCGGCGACCGGCGTTCGCCAGCCCGGCCTCATCGGCCCGAGTTGGGCCGCCACGTGGTCGACCCGCCAATTGCATCCGCCTGCACCGACCGGGTGACCGGAGCTGCGACCTGGCGCTTCGGCGCCACTGGGGCGGCTTCAGTCTCCTCAGCCCCACCAGCGCGGTACGCCTCGACCTCGTCGTTGTGACGCTTGTATTCACCCTTGCGGTTGATCAAGCTAACCAGGATTGACGTGGCCAAGAACAGCGAGGAAATGACACCCTCGATGACGCCGATGAGCTGGATCAGGGCGAGGTCGCGCAGCGTACCCACGCCGAGCATCCAGACTGCCACAACCATCAGCGCCACAATCGGCAGTGCGGAGACCACGGAGGTGGAGATGGAACGCATCACCGTCTGATTCACGGCCAGGTTCGCCTCCTCGGCATACGTTGACCTGCGCGAATCCAGAACGCCGGAGGTGTTCTCCTTAACCTTGTCAAACACAATGACCGTGTCGTAGAGCGAGAACGTGAGTACGGTGAGAAGGCCGATGATCATCGCAGGGGTGATCTCCAGGCCGAACAGCGCGTAAATACCCAGGATCAGCACCGCGTCAATCAGCAGTGCACCCAAAGCCGCAACAGCCATTTGCCGCTGCAGGCGCAACGCGACATAGATCGCCGCCGCCACAATGAACACGGCCATCGCGAGCAGCATGCGGTTGGTGATGGTCGAGCCCCACGATTCCGAGACCGTGGAGTCACCGATCGCATCCGCGCTCGGGGTCCCCGTGTGATCTTCCGGCTGGTACTTGTCAAAAATCGCCTGACGCGCCGCATCAATCTGCTCCTGCGTCAGGTGCTCGGAGTTAATTTCCAGGATCCGGGAGTCACCCGCACCCATAATTTGGGTGAGCTCGGGAGTCACGCCGGTGGCCTCGATGAACGTCTCCTCGACCTGTTCAGCCACCAGTTCTCCCGCCGGCATGGACATCTTCGTGCCGCCCTCGAAATCGATGCCCATGTTGAACCCGCGGAACACCATCGCCAGGGTCGCCACCGCCACCAATGCTGCGGTGATGGCGTACCAGGTCTTCCTGCGGCCGACGAAATCGATCGCGCCGGAGCCGTCGTACAGCGCCTCGCCGCGCCCGGCCTGCGCCCCAGTGGCGGGGCGAACGTCAGTGTGCGTCACCTTTGTGCTGGCCATGCTTACTTCTCCTCCGTCGCGGCGGTTGCAGCTGTCTCAGTGAGCTCGTGCGTATCGACGGCTCCGTACCCGACCTCATCCTCAACGGAAGACGCCTGGGCCGTCCGGCGCGCTTCCGCGGTAGCGAACGCCTTGCCCATGCCGTTGACGCTGGGTTTAGACCAGAACGGACGGCGCGACGCGAGGATGAGCAGCGGCGCCGTCACCAGGAACGTCACCACAAGGTCGAAAATCGTGGTCAGGCCCATGGTGAACGCGAAGCCCTTCACGTCGCCCACGGCCAGGAAGTAGATAATGACCGCACCGATCAGGGTGACCATGTTGCCGGTAATGATCGTGTCCTTCGCACGCTCCCAGCCAGACGCAGTTGCGGAGCGGAAAGTCTTGCCCCGGCGGACCTCGTCCTTGATCCTTTCGTAGATCACGATGAACGAGTCGGCAGTGGTACCGATACCGATGACCAAACCGGCGATACCAGACAGATCCAGCGCGTACCCGATCCAGCGGCCGAGAAGCACAAGCGAGCCGTACACCAACGCGCCTGCCGCAACCAGGGAAAGCAGGGAAATCAAGCCATAGAGCCGGTAGTACAGGAGCACAAACGCCGCCACGAGCAGCAGGCCGACAAGGCCCGCATACAGGCCAGCTTGCAGTGAGGCCTGACCCAGAGACGGCGGAACCGTCAGGGCCGTGCCGCCAGGTTCCCCGTCCTCACCCACGAAAGACAGCGGCAGGGCACCGTAGCGCAGGTTGTTTGCCAGCCCCTCCGCCTCTTCTTGAGTGAACTGGCCTGTAATGGAAGTTGCAGACCCGACCGGGGTTGCCCCCTGGATCACGGGCGCGGAGATCACCTGGGAATCCAGCGTGATGGCAATCTGCTGACCGATGAGCTCGCTGGTCAGCTGAGCCCACGTTGCCGAGCCGTTGACATTGCCGTTCTGGCTAAACGCGAAGCTAATCTCCATCTGGCCGGACTGGGGGTTGTAGCCACCGGTGATGGGGCGGGAAGTGTCGATCTGCTCACCGGTCAGGCGCGGGCCATCTTCACCCTCAGCCCCGGACAGCAGCGGCACGGCATCAAGCAGGAGCGTTTGCCCGGTAGATGGGTCGCAGGCGACGAGCGGGAGCTCTTCTACGTCAGACCCGGCGAGCGGATCCGACGCCTGGCCGATGCAGCGCGCCTGCATCAGCGTCATCGCGGCGAACTGCTCAGTCGGGTCAGTGGACTGGCGGGTGCGCCGCAGCATCTCGGCGGTGTCTTGGCGGCGCTCAGCAGCCTCAACCGGCCCATTCGGCTCCGGCAGTGGGGTGGCATCGAGCTGTCGGACGTTTTCCGGCGCTTCGGGCTCCTCAGTCTCGGTCGGCACAAGATCTTTGCCTTCCTTTTTCTCGCCCTCTGTGCCTTCTGTGCCCTCTGCCTCTGCACCCTCCACGTCTTCGCTTTCGGCAGCATTCTGGCGCGCTGCCAGCTGCGTCAGGATGGTTTGGCCCTCCTGCTGGGTGAAGATGCCGTAGGTGACCCATTCCTGCAGCATCTCGTAAATGGCGTCGTCGACCGCGGTCGCATCGGCAGCCGGCGGTTGCATGACGGGGCGGAACAACAGCTGAGAGGTTTGCCCGATGTTGCGGATCTCCGAGGTGTCGTCTCCCGCGGCCTCGATCACGATTGTGTTGCCGTCAACGACCACAGTCGCGCCCGAGACACCCATGCCGTTGACGCGGTTTTCCAAGATCCGTCGCGCATCCTGGAGCTGCTCAGCGGTTGGCTCCTCGCCCTGCGGCACCAGCGTCACACGGGTACCACCTTGAAGGTCGATGCCCAGCTTCGGCGATGCTGACTTGCTGCCGGTGAAGAACACCAGCGAGTACACCACTATGACAATGAGGACGAATAGGGCGAGGGCGCGGGCGGGCCACTGCCGCCGCGCGCGCAATTCGCCGGATCGCCGAGTGTTTTGAGGCACTGAGCAAACTCCTCTGTTTCCACGGATTTGGATGGGTCGCGCCTGCGTAGGCACATCCGAACATGCTACGTCATGGCCCGCCCAAACTTAGAGTTCGGGTGAGATGGCAGGCTCGACCCGCTTCATCACTCCTGCAGCCTCCATGGTGACCTGGAACCCCGGGGCAAGTTCCACTATCAAGGTTTCTCCGTGGTTCTCCACCACCGTGGCGTGGAAGCCTGCGACGTTGACAATGCGGTCGCCGGGCTGCAGGGAGGCCTGCATCTCGCTCACCTCCGCCTGGCGTTTCTTCTGCGCCCGCATCATGAGCACGGACGGAAGGAGGAACACGAGCAGGATGAGGACAAGCATGAGGATTTCCATGGGGCCAAATTGTCTCACACCCCCTTACACAGCTCCCTGACACAGGTCCTGCCCCTGCTCCCTCGGGGACCGTCAGGGCTCGAGGTGCAGCGTCAGTTGACCCGGTGCCTCCGGCGGGGCCTGGAGCCCGAGGTGCTCCCACGCGGCCGCGGTGGCAACACGACCACGCCCCGTGCGCGACATCAGACCGGCGCGTACGAGGTACGGCTCGCATACTTCCTCGATGGTGCCCGGCTCCTCCCCCACGGCAATTGCAAGTGTGCCTACGCCGACCGGCCCACCCCCGTGCCCGCGAATCAACGCGTCAAGCACAGCCCGGTCGAGCCGGTCGAGTCCGAGCTCGTCCACGTCGAAGACGTCGAGCGCCGATTGCGCTGCCCCGAGGTCGACCTTGCCGCTTCCGTGGACGTCCGCCCAGTCACGCACGCGGCGCAAAAGTCGGTTTGCAATACGTGGTGTGCCCCTGGAGCGCGACGCGATTTCCACCGCTGCGTCCGCGTCGATGCCCACCCCGAGGATCGACGCGGCGCGGGTGACTACTTTGGTCAAATCGTCCACGTCGTAGAACTCCATTTGCGCCGTGAACCCGAAGCGGTCCCGGAGGGGGCCGGTAAGCATGCCTGCTCGGGTGGTCGCGCCGACGAGGGTAAATGGGGGGATTTCCAGCGGAATTGACGTGGCACCTGGGCCTTTGCCCACGATGACGTCGATCCGGAAATCCTCCATTGCCATATACAGCATCTCTTCCGCCGGACGGGCAATCCGGTGGATTTCGTCGATGAACAGCACGTCGCCCTCCATGAGGTTCGACAGCATCGCCGCCAGATCCCCCGCCCGCTCGAGAGCCGGGCCGGATGTCATCCGCAGCGAGGTCCCCAACTCCTGGGCGACGATCATGGCCATGGTTGTTTTGCCAAGGCCCGGCGGTCCGGACAACAAGATGTGGTCGGGGGTCACCCCGCGGTTGCGCGCACCCGCCAAGACGAGCCCCAGCTGCTCGCGCACCTTGGGCTGACCAATGAACTCTTCGATGGACTTCGGGCGGAGGGAACGCTCCACATCGTGCTCATCGGCCTGAGCCTGAGCGTTGACCGGCGAGGTTGCACGCGGCCCCGGCACCGCAAGGCCCTCCGGAAGCTTGAACTCCGTTTTCTCCACGTCCGACATAGTGGCGAACCTACTTCTTTCCCAGCTCGCTCAGTGCACGGCGCAGCAACGCCGAGGCTTCTTCCTGCGGGTTCTCGGCCACCAAGGCATCCACCACGGGCCGCGAGCTGCGTTCCGGGAAGCCGAGGCCGACAAGCGCCTCGACGACTTGCTCGGCGGCCAGTGACACTCCCACGTTTGGCGCTGCAGGGGCCTGACCTGTGCCAGCATCGCCGGCGGGCAGGAAGGCCTCGACCTTATCCTTTAGCTCCAGCACGATTCGCTCCGCCATCTTCTTGCCCACGCCGGGAATCGTCTGAATCGACTTGGCGTCAGAGGCGGCGATCTTGGTGGAGAGCTCTGCTGGCCCAAATACCGCGAGCGCGGCCATCGCCAGCTTCGGGCCGAGCCCGGAGACGGTTTGCAGCCTATGGAACATCTCGCGCGAATCCGGCTCGCCGAATCCGTAGAGGGTCACGCCGTCATCCTTGACCACCATCGAGGTCATCACCCGCCGCGTCTCGCCGCGCACAAGACCGCCCAGCGTCTGCGGCGTAGCCAGAAAACGGTATCCCACACCAGCGCATTCGATCACCGCGTGATCCAGCCCGATGGACAGCACCTCGCCGTGCAAAGAATCAATCATGACAATGCGACCTTTCTGTGAAGTGCTGCGGCTTGGTTCGCTCGCGCAATCAGTGGGGCCCGCCAGCAGTGGCACACAGCAATAGCCAGGGCGTCTGCGGCGTCGGCAGGCTTCGGGGGCTCCGAGAGCCCGAGAACTCTGGTGACCATGGCCGTCATCTGCTTCTTGTCCGCGCGCCCGTTGCCGGAAATAGCCTTCTTCACCTCGGAAGGTGTGTACATGTGCACCGGGATCTCCCGCTCCGCGGCCGCGAGAACCATCACGCCGACCGCGTGGGCCGTGTGCATGACGGTGGAGACGTTTCCCCGCTCGAAGATCCGCTCCATTGCCACCACATCAGGCTGATAGTCATCCATCCACTCGCCCACTGCGCGGGAGATACGCAACAGGCGCTCGGGTAGTTCCGCAGATGACGGGGTGCGCACCACCCCAACCGAAATCGGGATGATCTGCCTGCCGCGCCCTGCCTGCACCACGGACAGCCCGCAGCGGGTCAGGCCGGGATCGATGCCCATGACACGTAACCCTTCGAGATTCACCCGAGCCTCCTTTCCGCGCCTTGACACAAATGTTCTACCACACGATGCGCCGGAGACCCGCATGACAAACGGCAACGGCGCGCCGGAAATCCGGCGCGCCGTCGTCGATAAGCGAAAAAGGCCCCGCGAAACCTTAGGCGTCGAGCTGCTCCGCAACCTTGTCGGAGATGTTCATGTTGGTGTAGACGTTTTGCACGTCGTCCGATTCCTCGAGGGCGTCGATGAGGCGCATCATCTTCTGTGCGCTCTCCAGGTCAAGGTCCACCTGCACATCGGCGCGGAACTCCTGATCGGAATCTTCGACCTCGATGCCTTCGGCAACCAACGCGTCCTTGACTGCAGGTACGTCCGTGGGCGCACAGATGATCTCGAAATCCTCGCCCAAATCGTTGACTTCCTCGGCGCCCGCGTCGAGCACAGCCATGAGGACGTCGTCTTCCGTCAGTTCGCCCTTCTTGATGGTCACGACACCGGTGCGCTCGAACATGTACGCCACCGACCCGGATTCGCCCAGGTTGCCGCCGTTCTTGGTCATCGCGGTACGCACGTCGGTGGCCGCGCGGTTGCGGTTGTCCGTGAGGCACTCGATGAGCACGGCGACGCCGTTGACGCCGTAGCCCTCGTAGGTGATGGCCTCGTAGTTCGACCCACCCGCGATCTCACCGGAACCGCGCTTGCGGGCGCGCTCGATGTTGTCGCCCGGCACGGAGGCCTTCTTGGCCTTCTTGATCATGTCGTCGAGGGTCGGGTTGCCAGCCGGATCGCCGCCACCGGTACGAGCTGCCACCTCGATATCCTTAATCAGCTTCGCCCACAGCTTCGAACGCTTCGCGTCGTTCGCGGCCTTCTTGTGCTTGGTAGTAGCCCACTTTGAGTGGCCAGACATCGCGCACCCCTTCTCCTCGATTGACGGATAACAGACGGCAAGTATACGCGGGCCTAACCAGCCGGCAGGTGCCGGTCCACGGCATAAGCGGGAAGCGCCGCCGTGCCCCCGAGCCGCAGCGCGCGTACCGACGGCCGCTCCCGCAACGCCAAGGTGTCGGTGACCGCGTCGTTGTAGAACCGCTGCGCCAGCGCCACCCGGGTGGATGCGTCCTCCCACTGCGCCGGTGCCGCCTTGCCAGCGGTGAGCTGTTCCACCTGCTCGGTGAGACGAGCCTCCTGTTGCAAACGTGTGTGGAGGTCCGTCGGCTGCAGCCGCACATCCTCGGTCATTCGGGCCAGCGGCGCGAGCTCTGGGTACAAGGTGGCCACTACGGCGCACCGCCTGTCCAAGGCCGCCTGCAGCGCATCACGTGACCTGTCGAGCCGGATGTGCAACCGGTTGAGGCGCTGGGCCGTGTGGTAGGCCCACGCCACAAAAAGCGTGACGGCCACCGCTGCCGCGACGGCCACAACGAGCGTCAGACCCATCGCTCTACCGTCACCTTCTCATCCGACGACACTGCCTCGTAGACGGCGAGGATCTGTCGTGACACCGTCGACCAGTCGAAATCCATGCACCGCTCGGCGCCAGCCGTGATCAGTGCGGTGCGGGCCGAAGGGTCGTCGATAAGCAGCTGCAGCGTGCGGGCGAGCGCTTCGCTGTCGCCGGGCGGGAACAGTGCGCCGGCGGTGCCGCATACCGCCGAAAATGCCTCGATGTCGCTTGCAACGACGGCGCAGCCGGCCGCCATCGCTTCGACGAGGATGATGCCGAACGATTCCCCGCCGGTGTTCGGCGCAACGAAGATGTCCGCACGCCCGAGGATCTTCCGCTTCTCTTCCTCGCTCACCCTGCCGGTGAACGTCACTCCGTCGATGGGCCGGGGGTGACCCGCCCCCATCACCGTCACCTTGGCCGGGGTTTCGAGTTTGCTCACCGCGTCAAGCAGGATGCCCAGCCCCTTGCGCGGCTCATCGAGTCTGCCCAAAAATGCGATCTCCACGTCCGAGCCCGCTGCGGGCGGGGTTCGGTACGCGGCGAAGCTGGCGGTATCGACACCATTGGGGATGATCACAGGGTCCGTGCCCACCTGGCCCGCTTGCCACCGCCAGGCCATTTCGGAAACCGCAATACCTGCGCGGATTTTCTCCAGGCGCCCCCGAAGCGCAGGAAGCGCAAGTTTCAGCGCGTAGGACGAGTCGGCGGAGGCGTGGTAGGTGGCAACGATCGGCCCCTGGGCCATCCCCGCAGCCGCCATGGAATAGCTCGGCGAGTTCGGCTCGTGGAGGTGCAACACGTCGAAGTCGCCCTCCTCGATGAACTGGCGCGTGATGCGCCGCACTTGGGGGCCGAAGGAGAGACGGGCCACGGAACCGTTGTACGGAATCGGCACGGCCGGCCCACCGCGGATCACCCATTCAGGCAGTGCGGTGTCCGAGCTCGCCGGGCCGAGCACCAACGCATCGTGGCCTACACTGCGCAGGTGGGCGGCCAGGTCGAGCACGTGCGCTTGGACGCCACCGGGCTCGTCGAAGGAGTACGGACACACCAGGCCAATTCGCATCAGCGCCTCCCCCGCCGGGAAGCCTCTGGACGGTCGGCTGGCCACAGGGGTTGGAGCATGTGCCAATCCTCCGGGTGTGCCGCGATGTTGCGGGCGAACTCGTCCGCCACACGCTGCACTGTCTCCTCCAACGAGGTCACATGCACGGGTTTGCCAACGCTGAGCCCCCACCCCGGGCTCGAGCGGTCGCCGCTAAACCAGCTGTGGGCGACCATGAGCGCCGCGCCGGTGTCGATGGCGAGCTTCGCCGGACCCGCGGGGAACGTCGTCGCCTCACCGAAGAATTGCACCGGCACCCCGCGGCCCGCCATGTCCCGCTCCCCCAAAAGGCACACGATGCCGCCGCCGGCAAGGACCTCCCGCAGGCGCTCGTAGGGCGGCCTGCGCTCCCCGGTCAGGGCCACCACGTCGAATCCGAGTCCTTCGCGGAAGTCGACGAACGCGTCAAACAGCGCTTCTGGTTTGAGTCGCTCGGCGACGGTGGTGAACTGGCCGTAGCGCTGCACGAGCCACATTCCGGCCATGTCCCAGTTGCCGGTGTGGGGCAAGGTCAAGACCACACCCTTGCCAAGGGCCACCGCGGCGTCGAGGTCGTTGCGGCCCTGCATCCCTCGGTCCAGGCTGGCCAAGAGCTCCGCGTCGCCCGCAAGCTGCGGGAGCTGAAATGCCTCACGCCAGTACCTGGCGTAGGAACGCATGGAATCCCGGACCAGGGTTTGGGTGACGTGTTCGGCCCCCACGACACGGGTGAGGTTACGCCGAAGCTGCTCCATCCCCCTGCCGTTGTCAGAGACGAGATCCGCGCCGCACTCAAACGCACGAGCCGCAAGTCGCGGGGGAACCGCACTGGCACACTTCCAACCCGCGATGTAGGCCGCGGCGGCAGCCCTCTCCTTCAGCGTCGGCCCCGCCATGGCCTAGGCTCCCGCCGGTGGCGCCATCACGGTGTCCGCCCCCGGATCATTGCGGGCGAAGACGAGTCGCTGCACCACGGTGAACGCGGACCCGGCCACCAGGATCCACAACGACACCACCACAGCGTGCGGTACCCCGAACCCTTGCAAGGCGAGACCGCACAGCGCCACGATGAGGCGCTCCGGGCGTTCAACCAACCCACCCACAATGCGCAAGCCCCCAGCTTCGCCCCTCGCCTTGATGTAGCTGATGACTTGCGAGAGCACCAGTACCACTAAACACGCGGCCACGTGCACCGCGCCCACCTGCTCCACGTAGATAAGCCACATAGCAATCGAACCGAAGAGCGCACCGTCCGTGATCCTGTCGCAGCTCGCATCCAGCGTCGCGCCAAATGCCGTCCCGCCGCCTTTCAGCCGTGCCATCGTGCCGTCCACCATGTCGAAGGCAGCGAAAAACGCCGAGAGCACCGCCGCGAGCACCAGGTGATCGGTGGGGATGAGCACAACCGAGACCAGGACGGTGGCGAGCGTGCCCACCACCGTGGTCACGTTGGGGGTCCACCCCATTCCGATAAGGCCACGGGCGACGGGTTCGACCACGACTGCGGCGGGTTTGCGGCCGTGCACACTAAGCATCGCTTTCCCCTTCTTCGCGTTCCACTTCTTCGCGTTCCACTTCAACCCAGCCTTGCGCCAGCAGCGCGCGGGTCTCGCGCAGGGTCTGCGGGAGCACCTTGGTTCCGGAAAGGACCGTCATAAAATTCGCGTCGCCCGCCCACCGTGGCACCACGTGCAGGTGCAAGTGGTCCGCCACCGAACCGCCTGATGCCTTGCCCAGATTCAGCCCGACGTTGATCGCCTCCGGCTTCGAGACACGCTTCAGCGTTTTCACTGCGCGCTTGGCAAAGCGCATCAGCTCCGCAGTTTCCTTATCGGTCAGGGCTTCGAGCTCCGCCACCTTCCGGTACGGCACCACCATCAGGTGCCCAGCGTTGTACGGGTAGAGGTTGCACACGGCGTACACCGTCTCGCCGCGCGCGATGATCAGGCCGTCTTCATCGCTCATCTGCGGGATCTCGAGAAAGGGGTCCCCCCCTTTGCCATCGCCCGAGCGCAGGGATGAGGTGATGTAGTTGAGCCGGTACGGCGCCCACAGCCGCTGGAGGCGGTCGGGGGTTCCTACGCCGGTATCGACGTAAGAACCCTCACCGCGCCCGGCATTATCCTCGGCGGGCTTCAATGGCTTCCTCGCTCGGCTGCGTGTTGTTCTTTTCCGCGATCCAGGAAAGGATGATCTCCACGGCCTCGTCTACCGGCACGCCGTTGATCTGCGAGCCGTCGAGGAAGCGGAAGCTCACCGCGTTTGCCTCCACATCGCGCTCGCCAGCGAGCAGCATAAACGGCACCTTCCCGGTGGTGTGGTTGCGGATCTTCTTCTGCATCCGGTCATCCGAGTGGTCAACCTGCGCACGCACCCCATTCGCCCGCAGCTTGTCGACGACTCCGTTCAAATGCTCCCCAAACGCATCCGCCACCGGAATGCCCACAACCTGGTACGGGGCCAGCCACGCCGGGAACGCGCCCGCATAGTGCTCCAGCAGCACGCCGAAGAACCGCTCGATGGATCCGAACAGCGCGCGGTGGATCATCACCGGCCGCTTCTTGGTGCCGTCCGACGCGGTGTAGGTGAGGTCGAAGCGCTCGGGCAGGTTGAAGTCGAGCTGCACCGTCGACATCTGCCAGGTACGCCCGATCGCGTCGCGCGCCTGCACAGAGATCTTCGGGCCGTAGAAGGCGGCACCTGCCGGGTCCGGTACCAGTTCCAGGCCGGACTTCGTGGCCACCGACTCCAGGATGCTGGTGGAGCGCTCCCAGATATCGTCGTCGCCGATGTACTTTTCCGGGTCCTTCGTAGAAAGCTCCAGGTAGAAGTCATCCAAACCGTAATCCTGCAAAAGGGAGATGATGAACTCCAGCACGCTGGTGAGCTCCTGCTCCAGCTGCTCCTCGGTGCAATAGATGTGCGCATCGTCCTGGGTGAAACCGCGCGCGCGGGTCAATCCGTGCACCACGCCCGACTTTTCGTAGCGGTAGACGGTGCCGAACTCGAACAGGCGCAGGGGAAGCTCGCGGTAGGAGCGGCCACGCGAGTCGAAGATGAGGTTGTGCATTGGGCAGTTCATCGGCTTGACGTAGTAGTCCACCGCAGGCTTGGTCACGTTGCCGTCGGCGTCGGTCTCGCCGTCGAGCTTCATCGGTGGGAACATGCCCTCGGCGTACCAATCCAGGTGGCCGGACTTGGAAAACAGATCGCCCTTGGTCACGTGAGGGGTGTTGACGAAGGAGTAGCCAGCGGCGACGTGGCGCTCGCGGGAGTGCTGCTCCATCACCATGCGCACAATGCCTCCGTCCGGGTGGAACACGGGAAGGCCCGAGCCGACCTCGTCTGGGAAGGAGAACAGATCGAGCTCGTTGCCAAGGCGGCGGTGGTCGCGCTTTTCCGCCTCCTCGAGCATGGTCATGTACTCGTCGAGCTTTTCCTTCGACTCCCACGCCGTGCCGTAGACGCGCTGCAGACCCGCGTTGTTCTGGTCGCCGCGCCAGTACGCGGCAGACGACCGGGTGAGCGCGAACGCCGGGATGTACTTCGTTGTGGGCACGTGCGGGCCGCGGCACAGATCGTGCCACTCCACCTCGCCCGTGCGGGGGTTGACGTTGTCGTAGTGGGTCAGCTCACCCGCGCCGACCTCCGTGGCTTCATCCGAATTCGGATCGACGTTGCCTTTGTCCTGGATCAGCTCGAGCTTGTACGACTCATCCTTGAGGTCTTCCGCGGCCTCTTCTTGCGACGCGTACACGCCGCGAACGAACTTCTGACCCTGTTTGATGATCTTCTTCATCCGCTTTTCAAGCGTCTTCAGATCATCCGGCGTAAAGGGCTCCGCCACGTCGAAGTCGTAGTAGAACCCGTCATTGATTGCGGGGCCGATACCCAGCTTCGTGCCTGGGAATTCCGCCTGCACCGCCTGCGCCAGCACGTGCGCGCAGGAGTGTCGGATCACGCTGCGGCCAAGCTCGGTGTTTGCGGCCACCGGCATGAACGTGCCCGCTTCCTCCGGAACGAAGGAGAGGTCCTTCAGGTCGCCCTCTGCGTCCTGGACGCACACAATGGCCTGCTCGCCCTTGTTCGGGAGGTCCAGCTCCCGCATCGCGGCCCCGACGGCGGTCCCGGTTGGAACCTCGAAGGGCTCGAACTCGATCGGTGCTGCTGTCGTTTCTGACATATCCCAGTGCGCTCCTTTGCGCGTAGTGGGGTGCGTCATACCTGGACGCACCCCGGACGATCATTCGTGCCCTGAAATCGTACCCCCGCTACCCCTGCAGCACAGTTTGGCCCCAAAACGCATCGCCGCCGTGGTCTGGCTGGGTGCCCGGAGGAATCCAGTACACCGCGGAGCCGATGTGCGTGGTCCATTCGTTCAGCCGGTCGACCTCATCTAGCCGCTGCAGCACGGGAGTGAACTGCAAATCGGGGTCCTTTTGGTACGCGATGAAGATCAGCCCTGCGTTGCTCAGCTGCCCGGAATCCGGCGGCAGGTTGTAGTTATACGGCCGACGCAAGAATCTTTGCTCGGGGTTGGAGTCGGGCGCGGTCGCACGGGCCATGTGGGAGTTTTTGTCGATGACCGGGAGCCCGTACTCGTCCGTCGCATCGAAGTCCGGCTCGTCGAATTCGCCTGACCCGGTGAGCGGGGCACCGTCGGCAAGCTTGCGCCCTACTGACTGTTCGCGAGACGCACGGTCGAGCCGCTCCCAGTCGTCCAAATCCATGTGGATGCGACGCACGACCAGGGAGGTTGAGCCCGCATATCCCGCGGGACCGTCGGCCCACACCTGCTCCGCGAACTCGTCGGCGCTGTGCGGGTTCACGGTCCCGTCCACCTGGCCGAAGAGGTTGCGCGGGGTGTGCCCCTTGGGAATTGAGCCGTAGGCGTTCATGAACCCCTGCTGGAGCCACGCTGGCTGCACGTAATCCATCCCGGCGCGCGTCATGTGGCGCAGTGCCCACGCGCTCATCACTGGATCGTCGGAGCAGATCTGGAGCACAAGGTCGGTCTGGTTCCACTTGCCGTCGAATTGATCTCGCGTCATCGCGGGGATGTCGTGGAGCCACTCGGGCTTGTTGTCCGGGGCCGCGATGTCGAAGACTCGTTCGCCGAACCCGCAGGTGATGGTGAGGTTGGCGGGCCAACGCACCATTTCGGGTTCCAGGCTGGAGCGGGGGTTGCGGCCCGCGGTGAGCTCGCGGGCGTCCTCTGTCCACACGCGCATGAGCCGTGCGATCCCGGCGGCATCGACCCCGGGTTTCAGGTTGAATGCGGCGAGGTTGAGGTCGGCTTGGGTGGGGGTGGCAATTCCCGCCTGGTGCTCACCGTCGAACGGCACCACGGCGTGGGTCAGGGGTTGCGCGTCGGGTGCCGCGTTCTCCGCCGAACACGCGCTCAGCGAGACCGCGGAAACGGCCCCTGCGGCACCCGCCGCCCCGATGAGAAACTGCCGCCGCGTCGGTGGAGTGAAGCTCATGGCCTACCCTCGCGCCGTGTCGCGCACGGGCACGCGCGAAATGACAACTCGCTGCATCGGATCCACCTCCAGCACGAGGTCCACCGTGCTGCCGGCGGGGATCTCCTCGGGGTAGTCCATCACCATAAAGTGCGTGCCGTCGGCGGTGAGCTCGAGTTCGCCCCCGCCGGGGATGACGATGCCGTCATCGAGGTCGCGCATCTGCCCGTCGACGACCTCGTGGATCGCGTACTCCGCCTCACCCAGCGAACTGGAGAAACGGGTGATGTGCAGCGCTCCGCGAGTTTGGTTGCGCAGCGTGCCCGTGATGGTCGCCTGTACCTCCCCGCCGTCATCGACCGCGGGCTTGGGGCTGACCGCCCCGTTGTCAAGGACCAGGGATTCATGCCCAATCTGCGACCCACCCGGGGTTGCCGTGGCGTCCACCGTCGCCGGCTCCTCGCGCAGCTGTGCCCCGCACCCGCTGAGTGCGAGTGCGCTCACCGTCACCGCCGCTACCGCGGCTCGCGTGATGTTCATCGCTCCTCCTTTTTCTGCGTTATCTGCTCCGCACGTCGACGCCTGGCCACCATCGCGAACAACGCACCCAGCACCGCCAGCACGCCAAGGAAGCCCAGCGCGAGCCCAATCCCCCTCGGCGCCTGCTCGGGCCCCTGCTTATCGACGACCTCCGGCCCCACCCCCACCTGCCCATCCGGGGCGTACTCGAACGTGGTCATGCCCTTGGTTGCGTGCCCATCGGAGGACACGATCTGGAACCCCACCCGGTACTGCCCCGGCGCGGCCTCAAGTTCCTCCGGCAGCACTAGGGTGACGTCGCGCCCTTCAACCTCCGGCTCCCCGGAATACAGCACCTCAGTGGCTTCGCCGTCGGTCCGAGACAGGGCGATGGTGTTGAACCCCTCCTGCACCTCGCCGGAAAACTCCAGCTCGAGCCGGGTCGGGAACTCCTGAATGACACCGCCGTTTTGAGGGTTTGAGCCAATCACCGAATCGTGGGCCAAAGCCAGCGGGTGTCCGGAAGATGCAGCCAGTACTACGCACGCGCCGAGCGCTGCGGTCCTCGATTGAATCGTCACACGCGCCTCCTAGGGGTTTTGTCCCCCACGTTAGTTCCCAGCGCTTCAAACAACGAACCCGGTCCCGTTCCGCGGGGCCGAACGGCCCCCGAGGGAAAAAGAAAACCGCCCCGTGGGGCGGTTTCTGCTGGTGGTCCTAGCTGGGATCACCGTATCTGACCTTCCTGACGCTGGTCAGAGGCGCTTTTCAAATTCCGCCGGGAAATTATTCTCTATTTATTCCCTATCTACCCCCCTTCCGGGGCGTTTCCCTGCCGCATTTTTCTCACCCTGCCACCGAGCGCACCAAAGGCGACGACATAGCGGCCCGTCGATGCTGAACACACTTCATTCGGTTAAACCACTCGAACCGATTATCCCCTCGTGCGCGCGTAGTAGGGGGTGAAACGTTCCGACTCCGTGGCCACTAAGCGCGAGGCGCGTTTCTGTGCGCGTCTATTCCCATTCGTTCATATCTGCGATAGGGTTACACCCGTAAGTATTTCGTCACGGTGACTTTGGAGGTTGTTTAACGTGGCAGAGTTACCCGCGCTGGGCGAGTTGATCCCAGTGAAAGAATTCGCGGCGGCGACTGATTCGCACCCACGCACGATCCACCGCTTGTGCCGTGAGGGTGAACTTCCTGCGCTCCGAGTTGGCGCGAAGTGGTTCATTCTCGGCAACGAACTGCTGTCCGATGCCCGCGCGCGCGTACTCGGAACGGAAGGCGACCTCGACGGCCTAGCGCCGTACACCGTGGCAGACAACGAACTTGAGGAGATTTTCTGATGGAACTGCGTTTTGCTTCCGCTACCGATCCGGCCTATTTGGACCTTTTCACGCAGGCTTTGGCGCGCCGGGGTGTATACGCCACCAGGTATAACCTGGACCGGCTGGCCCGCGACGTGTACCGGCTTGTAGGGGCCGATAACCGCGTGGTGTCCGCTGAATACATGCTGGGGCATCTGCCGGACGGCGTGGTGCTCGACGGTGTTCTTCCGGCGTACCTGACCGATGCCGCCGCTGACTACGTGCCGTTGCCCGCGCCGGGCGAACTGGAAGGCGGCGAATACGTACCCGCTGACGCTCTAACCGATTCCACCGGCCTAACGCACGCCGGTTGGGTTGAACTCGTTGCGGGGCTGCGCGCGATGGTTGAACGGCTGACGGGTAACGCTTCGAGCGCGTACCGCGTGGTTGATTTGGCAGTAGACCTTATCGACTATTCCGGGGTTGCCCCTTCTGCTACCGATCCCCGCGCCTTCGCGCGCCGGGTCGCAGGTTCATTGGGTCTAGCGGAACTTACGCGGCTGTGTGAGCGGTACACCTTGCGTTCGTCCTTCCGGTGGGAAGGCGATGCTGCGGTGCTCGCAGACGTGCCCGGTGCGCCTGAACCGCTGCGATTGGACGGCAACGCGTTCGTGTAGCCCGCGCGTGTTATGGGGCCGCTGGCGATTGCCGGTGGCCCCCTTTTTTCGTGCCCGTTAGGCGAGTAGGTTATCGGCTTCCTCCCGGCTGATCCGCCGGGTTGCTTGGGCGATAGTGACTTCCTCGAAGATGGACGGCGGGGTCCACTTTTGATCCGATAAGTCGGGCTGGCTGTAGGGCGGCTGCGGCTTGGTCATTCCCTGCCGCTGGCGCGCCACTTCGGCCTTGACCTGCGCGGCTGTTGCGTTGCCCGCCAGATAGTCGTCGAACACCGTCACGTTCCCTATCGTACTTGCTGCTCTGGGTCCGTTTCGACGCTATACGCGCTGTCATAGGTCATGCCTGGCTCGTTGAAGATAGTCGGGTCTGGTTCGGCCAGTGCAATGTACGCTTCGAGGTTTTGTTGGAGGGCTTGCAGCACACTCCTTGCCTCGGTGGCCGTGTCCTCTTGGATCGTTTCAAGTAGTCGCTGTGCTTGCGTTATGAGCCGTTCCACGGTTTGGAGCACCTTGGCCACGTCCTGTAGTGGCGGTTCTGCCAGGGTGAGGATTTCGGCTCCGTCCGGTGTGGACACCACGACTTCGGCGGGTGCGTAAACCCGTTCACGGGCCGCCTCTGCATCTTCTAGCAACGTTAGGGCTTGTTCCAGCGCCCGCTGCCGGGCGGCCTTTACGCGGGCGGCTGTGGCTTCTTGGGTGGCGGTGTCGTCGCCTGTTACCCCGGCGCGCCGTAGGTGGCGGCTGACGGTTGTTGGGCTGATGTTTGCTCCTTGATCCGAGAGAATGGCTGCGACTTCTCGAACGCTGTGCCCTTGTCGGCGCAGGGTGATCATTTGGTCTATTTGGTCTTGGGTTGTTTCGATGTTGTTCATCTCGATTCCTTTCGGTTGAGGTTTTCCTGTATGTCCGCCACGTCGTGCAGCCGGTCGGCTAAGGCGCGCGTGGCCTCGGGCGTGAGCGTCGCCGTTACCTCTAGTGAGGGGAACTTGAGGACGGTTAGGGGCTTTCCTGTCGGACTGCTGCCGTACCCAACGGTTAGGTTCGACCACGCGCGGGTGGTGCCACCTATCCGTACTCGGCTTTTGATTGATTCCCGGCGCGTCATTGGCTTGTCCTTAAGTAGCGGCCTTCGGCTGTGTTTGATGCCAGCCCGTTCTGTATGAGTGCTTTGAGGTCTTCGGGCAGCGTCTTTCGCTGGCTTCTGGGTAGTTGGGCGGCGATCTGTTCGGCGGTTTGCGGATGTGTCGTTGATAGGCAGTCGAGGACTACGTTTTGGGTGTCGCTCGGGTGCCGACCTCCCGCCGGTGCCTTGTATAGGGGACCTTGGGATCTAGGGATCTTGGGGCCTTCACCGCTTAGGTTTTTGCTTTTTACCTGCGATGATCCCAAGGTCCCATGATCCCGTACGTGGGGGGACTGCTGGGTTGTGGTGGGATCATGCGGGGTCTTGGGTGCAACCCAGTGCCAGACGTTGCCGACTTTCTCCGATGTGATGCCCCAGCGCCGCTTTTGGTTTTGGGCGGACTTGAACACTAGTCCCGCGTTCTTAACTTCCCGTTCTATTTCTGCGGCGGGTGCGGAACCTCCGTTCTCTTCGAGGAAGCGGAGCACTACGTCGCGGAGTTCGCTTGTGTCTTCGGCTGTTGTCCCGCTGGCGGCTTGCCGCAGGATTTCGCCGACGGTTTCGGTGGACTCACCGATCATTTCGAAGGCGGCCATGTCGGCGGTGCGGCCCTTGTCTGTCGTGATGGTTTCCTGCTTGATTAGGTAGCGCCATGCGTAGCCTTCGCGCCCGAGCGAATTCTTTTCAAGCGACATAACGCGGGTGCCGTCGTCGGCCTGCGGGTCCTTCGTGAAGCCGAACACTGTGCGTGCGACTTCTCCGAACGCGGAAGAGCCGTTGATTCCGGCTACTACGTCGCCGCTCCCCGACTTGTTTAGGTGGGTGATGCCGATTACCACGCCTTCGATTCGTTCGGCCAGCGTGGCCCACGGTCTTAGGCGCTCTCGGATCTCATTCGACTTGTATAGGTCGGTTGAACCGTTGATAAAGGCCATCAGCGGATCGACGACTATCACCTTCACGTCTGCTTCGATGCAGGCGGCAGCGAGGTCGCGTAGATCGCGCTCTGCGACTAGCGGTAGTTGCACGTCCCCCTGGTCTTCCATTGAGAGCGTTACCTGTGGGAACAGGACGCGGGACATGTCGGCACCGGCGGCGCGTAGCGCGGGCTTCACAATATAGGCTGCGGACTCTTCCTGTGCGATGTAGACGACGCTGTGTGGTGTTCCGAGCCAGCAACCGGGGAGCGTGCCTGTCGATACGCGCGCGGCGATGTGTCGGCCCGTGGTCGATTTACCCGCGCCGGGGCGGCCTGCGAAAAGGGCGATAGAGCCGATAGGGCAAGTGCCGATTGTCTGGCCGGAGTGAGTTAGGTCGAAGGCGAAGGTGGGTACGTCGTCCTGCACTTCGTTGAATGAGACTAGGCGCAGTTGTCGCGTTGGTTGTGTTGTGGCATTGGTGGCCATTGTGTTCCTTGGATTAGTTTTCGAGTCCGGCCCGTGCGGCAAGGACGGTGAGTTGCTGGGCGGCTGTTATCGAGCGATGTATGGACGGGAGAGCGCCTTTGGCGGCCTCGGCGAGGCTCTGCCCCACCGCGTCGCATTGACGGCGTAAACGGGCGATTTTGAGCGCCGTGGCTAGGTGCGCGCGGTCGGCGGGGTTCGCCGGGTTGCCAGTAGCGACGGCGATGAGCGCATTTCGTTCGATGTCGCTGGCTCCGCTGTCCACCAATTGCACCATGAGCAATGTGGGGTCCAGCGGTGCGTCGGCGTGACCGTCCTTGCAGAGCGCTACGGCGTGGCTGTTGATTAGCCAAGCGATTTTTTGGTGTTGCGGCGCGTGGAAGTCTTCGGGTTCGAGAGTTTGTAGAGAGTCCGTGGCTTCTCGCGCTGTCCCCGCCAGTACGGCACGCAGGTAAGCGGTTTCGGTGTCGTGCATGGCTATCGGGCCACCTGCACGGGTTGGAGCATCGCATCGAGTGCGTCTACGTGGATACGGTAGACGCGCCCGGTTCGGCTGGCTTTGAGGTCGCCACTTGAGATTCTGCGGCGGATTGTCTTGGTGGAGAGTCCGACATAGGACGCGGCCTCTTCGATGGACAACCATTTGCGGGTGATCGTGGTCACAACTGACCTTTCCGGGCACAAAAAATGCGCGCCCTTAGCGGGCCGAGCAACCTAACTCGGCTTTTAAGGACGCGCCACTTTTGTGATCGCGAGCAGATGGAGTCTTCTGCAATCCACGCCTTCGCCACTATGTCCAAGTGGTTCCGGCCTTGGGTATTAGGGTAGACGGGCTACCTACAGTTGTCCAGCAATGACCCGTTGTAGGTGACGCTCTTGAATGTCGGTTATGCCGTGGTCATACAACTTCGCCAAAGTAGGGAGGGCCTTTTCTAGGCCAACTTCCCATTGGCGGAACACCAGTTTTTCGTCGTCGATGTAGGTCGAAGGTCTGCGTCCGCCGATTCGTTCCACGTCGCCCGGTTGCAGGTCCGCAGACGCTCGCCAGCCTTTTCCAGCCTGCCCCTTGGCTGGCAGCGTCTCGACTGCGACCGTGAGGTTAGTGGGCTCGGTTTCTCCCCCGGTTGTGTAGTCGCGCCGGGCGAGTAGCAGCACACAAACCGTCTTACCGTGCGAGTCCGTAACCCGCAGGTGGTGCTTTGGGCTTACCGTCGGGAACATGGCTGCGAGTTCCTTTTCTGTGGGGTTCATTCTTCTATCCTCCAAATAGGTTGCCGAACGCGGCGGCGGCGCGGTCGCGGTAGTCGCTCTGGGCGCGCATATATTCGAGTAGTTGCTCGGTTGTCTCGTGGCCCATGAGCATTCGCGCGTCTTCCAGAGAGAATTCGCCCGCGAGTGCGAAGGTCACGAGTTTCGTGCCGTAGTAGCGGCGGGTTGCGTGGGGGCTAATATCGGGCCGTCCTATGGACTTCTTGGCGGGCGTGAAGTAAGCATCACGGAAGTTGCCCTGGGTGAACTGTGTCCCGTTCTTGCGCGTGACTACGAGGTCTTCGGGGTTTGCCTTGCCGAACTCCTTTAGGTGGTCGCGGATTGCCTCGCTGGTCTTGGGATCAAGAGTGATTGCACGCTTTGCCGCCTCGCTTTTAGGGGTATCATTGATTAGAACCTCTTTGCCGCCGTCGGGGGCGTTGGTGTCCTGCATGTTGCGGCGAACGTGGAGCGTGATCGGCGCTTGGCGGTTGCTGACGTTTTCGAGGTCCTTGACTCGCAGTTCGAGCAATTCACCCAAGCGCAGACCGGCAAAGAGCATGATCCGTGGCGCGTGTTGCAGCCATTCTGGGAAGGCGGCAATGAGTTGTTTCCCTTCCTCGTCCGATAGCACTGCCTGGTCCTTTGTGCTGTTCTTGGGCGGCTTCATTGTGGAATGTTCAAGGGGGTTTACCTCGATTAGTTCAAGGTGCTTGATTGCGTAATTGAACGCGGTGGAGAGGCGTTTCCGGGCGTAATACGAGGTGGCGTAACCGTCTTCACCCATCGGCCACCTTGCCTTCATTTCATCGATCCACGCTTGCATTCGTGCGCGGTCCACGTCCACAACTCGGAGGTCGCCAAGCGGCTCTACGCCGTTCAGTCGGAGAACGTTGCGGCCTAGCGGATCTATCTGCCCGAGCGCGCGCAGGTCCAAGGTCTTCTTGTGGCTTCTGCGCGTTGATTCTTTGATTTCAGAGTCGTTGAGCCACTTGTCCACAAGTTCGGCAACCGTGAGCGTTTGGGCAGCATCTCGCGCGGCTTGTTCCTTTGCTGCGTTACGGCGTTGTTTTGGGGGTGTCCAGCGACGTTCGTCGATTAGGTAGCGCTCGGAGTCGAGCCAGTTGTCCGCTTGGCGGTGGGTAGTGAAACCTTGCCCGGCTGTGTGGCGCGCGCCGTCGTGGGTGTACTCGGCGTAGTACCGCTTCCTTTTGTGGGTGATCTTGCCGAAACTGCGCCGTGTATCGCTCTTGCGGAGTGCTTTGGGCGTACCTCTGGTGCGCGGCTTCTCGCCGTGTTCCCTATCCCCGGTCATGTTCTCTATTCCGTCTCTATTTCAAGTCGTTCTGCGTCTCACTATGTCCACTTGAGTACAGAGCCTAATATGGATCATGACGTGCGAAAACATGAAGAAACCCCAGGCCATTTGCGACCTGGGGTTTTCCCAATCCGTGGTCCTAGCTGGGATCGAACCAGCGACCTTTCCGGTGTGAACGGAACGCTCTTCCACTGAGCCATAGGACCGAACGAGGGATCACAGTACACCCACCGCCGCCGAACCCACGAATCGCCTGCACAGGTGGCGTGTGGTGAGGGTTGACAACGGAGCCGTCGATACGCACGAGCTCGCCGTCGGCCGCCGTTGGGCCGTGACGTGGCGATTTGTCTTGTCGGGCGGCGAACGGATACAGTGTGTTCTCGCACTGCACAGCGAAAGCTGAAAGCGGAGCACGCGGATGTAGCGCAGTTGGTAGCGCATCACCTTGCCAAGGTGAGGGTCGCGAGTTCGAGTCTCGTCATCCGCTCTCAGCCCACTAGGGCTCGAGCGCGTTTAGCTCAGCGGGAGAGCGCTTCCCTGACACGGAAGAGGTCACTGGTTCAATCCCAGTATCGCGCACCAGGTCCTTTCGGGGCCCTGTACGAGCAACAAGCTCGTGTTGCGGATGTAGCGCAGTTGGTAGCGCATCACCTTGCCAAGGTGAGGGTCGCGAGT
>ERZ1031260.31-NODE-31-length-31934-cov-31.790113_pt1 | contig 31934 bp, 32 predicted proteins | sample MGYA00517287_ERZ1031260 | MGnify/ENA primary metagenome ERZ1031260 (study PRJEB33718, sample SAMN03159811) | human skin metagenome | collected 2014-02-25 | study: EMG produced TPA metagenomics assembly of the PRJNA266117 data set (Human skin bacterial metagenome... | reverse complement strand
GGCAGCGTCAGATGTGTATAAGAGACAGGCCCCGACGAACCTCGACGGCCTCGCCGACCTCTTGCGCGAATCGCGCGTCACCCGAGTCATTGTGTCTGACTGGCTCCTCGACCCCACCGCGACGCGGCGCGTCCTCGAGGTGTTCGGGGACAATGGTGTCGAATTGGTCCGTTAGGTGGAAACCCGAATTCACATCCCCGATAATTGGGGGCATGGGGGATACGCAGTATTGGGGACAATTCGCTGACCAGGCTTTTCAGGAAATCCGGCGCACCTTCCTCGCGGAGCGAATTCGGGTTTCACCAGAGCGACACATTGAACACACCTACACCCGGGTAGCGCCCACCCATTGGGTGCCGCGCGATTGGTACCGAAGCCTAGGCTGGAACGGGCAAGCCGTCGTGCGCGGGGCCGCCGTCTCCGCCGAAAGCCGGAAGGCGGTGCTCGTCGGCAGGTGGGCTGCAGCCCAGTTCGGGATGTGGGCGCTGCCTGTGGAGTCCGCCAAGGTCAGCTGTGCCTTGCCGTCGGGCAACGTGCCGTCGAAAAGCAAATGGCCCGAAGAGACAAAGTTCCTGTCAATGCAGATCCCCGCAGATGACGTGGTAGAGCTCGACGGCGTGCGCGTGACCCATCCGCTGCGCACGGTGGTCGATTTACTCCGGTTCGGCGACGTCGCCTCCGCCTACGCCGCCGTGTCGTGGTTGTTGAAAGCGGACGTACCCCGCGAGGACATGCGCGCCTACTTTGACGCCTTTGCAAGCCCCATTCGACCCGTCTACCTGCGTATGGCCTTGTCTGCAGCGGACAATGCCGTGCGGTTCCAGCGCTTCGAGGATGCCATCGCGTGGGCGCTGCTGCGCGTCGACGGGCTGCGGCTACAAACACACGTGAGCATTGAGGGGATATGGACTGCCAGGATTGTGGTGGAAGGCGACCTGATCATTGAGGTCGACACCGACCCCTACCACCTCAGCGCCGCGAGCGAGTTTCCTGAGCTGCCGCGCAAACGGCGAGAACGGACGCGCTGGGTGGCGGCGCACAGTTATCGCACGCTGTATTTCACGCTGGATGAAATCCTGCGCGACCCGGAAGGATTCGTCAGCGAGGTGCGCAGCTCTCGGTTCTTGCTGAGGTGGAAGTAAGGAGAGGAGGCAGGGTGTGTCGATGGGAATGCTCGAGCGAAACCCGAATTCGCCGGGTGCGATGAGGGGCTGATGCGTACGCGTGAGTCTGGTGTGACTGCTGGGACAGCTTGAATTTGGGTTTCACCCGACCAAAAGATCGCCGCAGTGTCGCCCGCCCGCAGTCCCTTGAGACGGATTAGTAGTACCCGGTGAACGCGGCGGCCTTCGTTGCGGTGCGCTCGAGGCGGGTCTCGGTCATGGAGGCGATTTGGTCGATGATCACGCGCTCGCGCTCGGCGTCGGAGTCGGCGGCGGCGAACCACTCCTGGAACATCGTGTCCAGGGTGCCCGGCGCTCCGGCGCGGAGGTACTCGTGGACGCGGTAGATCCGGTCGCGCTGGCGGTCCTGGCGCGCCAGGTGCGCGGGGAGGTCCATCACGTAGAGGACGGCGACGGTCTTCAAGAGTCGAACCTCCGCCTCCATGTCGGGGGGAACGACCAACGACCCGTGCATGCGGCCGAGGGTGAGCCCCTCGTTCGCCTCGCGCGTCGCCTTCGTCACCGCGCCCACGTAGCGGCCCACCAGCTGGGACGTCAGCGCCTTGAGCCCCGCCCACGCGGAAAGGGAGAAGTCGAAATCGGAGGCCGCGGCGATCGCGGGCAGGGCGCGGAGCCGGTCCGCGGCGTCCACGAGGGAATCGGCGGTGCCCCCGAAGGCGGCGGCGCCTTTGTCGGCAAGTGCTGCGAGCTCGACGAAATCCCAAAGCACCCCCAGCGACACGCGCCCGGAGACGATGCCGTCTTCGACGTCGTGGACGGAGTAGGCGATGTCGTCGGAAAAGTCCATCACCTGCGCCTCAATCGGCGGCGCCAAATCGGTGTGCCCCTCGCGCGCCCACGCAAGCACCGCGGCATCCTCGTCGTAGGCGGAGTACTTCCGGTTCAGCGAGCCGTCCGCGTTCGTGCGCGTCACCGGGTATTTGCACGCGGAATCCAGGGAGGCGCGGGTGAGGTTGAGGCCGAATGTGGAGCCGTCGATAAGCACTTTCGGCTCGAGGCGCGCGAGGATGCGCAGTGTTTGCGCGTTGCCCTCGAAGCCGTCGGGGGCGACTTCGTTGAGCGCGACTTCGCCGTTGTGGCCGTAGGGCGGGTGGCCGATGTCGTGGGTGAGCCCGGCCATTTCGCACAGGTCGGGGTTGAGGCCCAAGCCCTCGCCGATGCCGCGCGCGATCTGGGCGACCTCGAGCGAGTGGGTCAGCCGCGTGCGCGGGGTGTCACCGTCGCGCGGACCCACGACCTGCGTTTTATCGGCGAGTCGGCGCAGCGCGGCGGAGTGGAGGACGCGGGCGCGGTCGCGCGCGAACGCATCGCGGGTGTCCTCCCCCGGCGCAACCTGGGCACCCTTTGCGGCCTCGGGCGCGCGCCGGTCGACGTCGTCGGCTGAGTAGCTGTACACGAATGACTACCCTAGTGGGCATGAATCGACGCTACCTCTGTGTCCTCGCCGCCGCACCCTTCGCGGCGCTGACCCTTTCGCCGTGGGCCATGGCGCTTTCGCTTGACGACGCACCTTCGGCCCCCACCTACCTCGCCCAAGCCACCGCCACGACCGTGGGCGTGGAACCGGGATTGCTCTCCCAGCCGGTCACCGACGAGGCCGGCGTGCTCACCGCCGCCGAGCGCTCCGAGATCGAATCCGCGATCTCGCAGGTCAGCGCGTCGCAGGGGAAGTCGGTGCGCGTGGTGTTCTTGAGCTCGTTCGGCGAGTACACCCCCTCCGAGTGGGTGGACCGCGCGGTGGCTGCGAACGGGTCGAACACCGCCGTGCTGGCGATTAGCCCGGACCAGCGCGCCTACAACGTCGGCGGCGGCACCGAGTGGACCCAGGGCGAGATCGACCGCATGAACCAGGCCGCCCACTCCCAGCTCGCGCAGATGAACTGGGGCCAGGCCGCATTGGACGCGGTGGAAAGTGTTGGGGGTGGGGCCGGAGGTTCGTCGTCAAGCGATGGCGCAGGCTGGATCGCGGGCGGCCTCGGTGTGGCGGCGCTGGCGGGCGGCGGCGTGTACGCCGCGAGCCGCAAGAATACCAAGAAGACGCAGGCCAAGCAGCTGGAATCCGCGAAGGCGCTCGACCCTTCCGACACCGATTCGCTGGGGCGCTTGCCCACGGCCACGCTGGAACAGGTCGCGCGCGACGCCCTCGTTTCCGCCGACGAATCGATTACGCAGGGCAAGGCAGAGCTTGCGCTGGCGACGTCGGAATTCGGCGCGGACCGCGTGCGCCCCTTCACCGCGGCAATGAACCAGGCGACCTCCACGCTGCAGCGCGCGTTTACGACGCACCAGAAGCTTTACGACGCCATCCCCGAAACCGAACCGGAAAAGCGCGCCATGCTGGTGGACATCATCTCGTCTGCCGGGCGCGCGGAGCAGGCGCTTCGCGAGAAGACGGCGGAGTTCAACGACATGCGCGGCGTGCTCATGCGCGCCCCCGAAGAGGTGGACAAGGTGCTTGCGCGCACCGTGGACCTCCGCGCGCGCCTCGCCCCTGCGCAGGAGACGCTGGATCGGCTGAAGTCGGAATACTCGCCGGAGATGCTCTCCTCGATCGTGGATAACGTGGCGCTCGCCTCGGCGTCGCTTGACGAGGCCGAAAAAGCCCTCGGCGAGGCCCGCACCCTGGCCGAGCAGCCCGCCGGCCGCCAGGGCGCGCTTTTGGACGTGCTTGCCGGCGCCTCCCACGCCGTCGAGGTCTCCGACACCAACCTGCGCGCCATCGAACGCGCCGAGGAAAACATCCGCCTCGCGCGCACCAACCTGCCCGCGCTGATCCAGGAGATCAACGGCGAGCTGCGCGAGATCGAGCAGGTCAAGGGGGCACGAGCGCAGGGCGCGCGTATCGACGTCTCCGCCCTCGACGAACTGTCCTCCCGCGCACGCGCCCGGCTGGACGCCATCGGGTCGCGCCAGGAGTCCGACCCGCTCGCCGTGTACGAGGAGCTCACGGCGCTGGACGCGCAGATCGACGAGGCGCTCGACCGCGCCCGCGGCGTGGCCGGCGACCAGTCCCGCGCCCTACAACTTTTCGACCAGCAGATTCAGGTCGCCACCGCCCAGATCCAGCGCGCCGAGGACCTCATCCGCTCCCGCGGGCGCATCATCGGCTCGCACGCGCGCACCCTACTCAACGAGGCGAAGCGCCAGCACGCCGGTGCCCACCAGCTGCGGATCTCGGACACCCGCGCCGCGATCGAGATGGCGCGCGAGGCCACCAACACGGCCCGGCGCGCCGAGCAAGCGGCCCACGACGACCTGCAGCGCTACCAGGCCGCGCGCAGCCGGCAGACCGCGGACACCATGGCGCGCGCGATGCTGTGGGGTGCAATCCTCGGCGGCGGGGGCGGCGGCGGCTTCGGTGGAGGCTACGGGGGCGGCTACGGCGGCGGGTTCTCCGGCGGGCGCCCCTCCAACCGCGGCGGCACCTTCTAGCCCCGCGTGCGCGCGACACCGTAAAGCATCCGGGGCCCGCGCACAAGGGTGACGCTTCAAAACTGTGGATAACCCGGCCGGCGCGGCGGGGTTATCCACAGTTTTCGTCGGGGGGTCTTGCGCATTTTTGAGATGCGTTTATTGTCCGGTCCATGACGTTTGAAGGCTTGCTCGACGCGCTGAGTGCCCTGGATGCCCTTGAGGGATTCTCGCGCGACGCCGCACTGGCGGCCGGGATCTCCCCGACCACGGTGCGCAAGTGGGCACGCCTTCACGAGGTCTACTTCGCCCTGACATCCTTTTCGAAGAAGCAGCGCCTCGCCCTGGACAAGGCCCGCGCGAGGGGATTCACGCTGGAGCAGCTCGCGTTCGTGGAGGAATCGCTTGCGAAGGTGTCCGGCAAGTCGAAGCAGTGGGCGCTGCGGCTAAAGATTCTCTCGCAGCGCGGCACGTTCAACGCTTTAAAGGCGCGGGTGAAGAAGCTGCTCGGGATCACGCCGACGCCGCCGAAGGAGGGGGTGCGTTTCGGGCGCTCGGTGCTGGGGATGCGCGCGATGCTGGTCATGGGCCCCGAGCACGACATGGCCAACCTCGAACACTTCCTGCGCCAGGGCCTCAACCCGGACCGCCCGGCCGGGCCGCAGATGCTCGCGCGGTTCCTCACCTTCATGTACGACGGCACGGGGCTCGGAGTCCCGGCGGACGCTGCGAGCCCGCTGATCCTGGTGCCCGTCGACGAGCACCTGCGCATCCTCGCCGGCGACGGCGACGACACCGTGCTCGGGCTTACCGACGGCACCACCATCACCGGCGCCGAATACCTCCGCCGCTACCACGGGGAGACGCTGCAGGTCGCGCTGTTCCACCCCACCGAGGGGCCAGTAAACCTCTACCGGGGCGAGCGCTACGCCAACGAGAAGCAGCGGGTGCTGGCCAGCGCGGTGTCGCCGGCGTGCCTGTTCCCCGGGTGCCGCCACGGCGCGGACAACTGCCAGATGCACCATATCCGGGCGTGGTCGCGGGGTGGGGAGACGAACATCGACAACCTCGCCCCGTTGTGCAGCTACCACAACCGCGTCAACGACGACGACCCGGACAGGCGCAGCCGCGGCCACATTGCGAAGGTGAGGGGCAGACCCGTCTGGGTCTCACCGCGCGGGCGACCGGTGCCCAACGCCGGGCACCCCAAAGGTGCCATGGAGCTGCTGTTCTAGCTCACCCCACACGCCGACGAAGCGGACCCTAGTACAGGGTGCGCCGCGTCGGCGTGTCCACGTGCGTCAGCCCCCAGGACATGAACACCAGGTCCAGACCCAGATCTGCGTCCAACGGCCGGCGGGGGCGCACCTCCAGTTCGCCGCCCAGGTGCCCGCGCGTCACCGCCACGATCTCGCCGCCGTCCAGGGCGCGGATCTCCCGGCGCGGGCGGTGACCGACCCGGTTCAGGCTGTAGCGGCGCCCGGCGCAGTCCGCGGCGTAGCGCGTGACGGTCAGGCCCACCTTCCACAGCCGGTACTCCTCGCCTGTGCGCTCGTCCACGGCGCCGAAGTCCGTTGCCGAATCGGTGACGATCCGAAGCTCGTGGGTGGCGTACACGATCGTGGCGTCGGTTGAGGAGGCGAGGTGGGAACCTTGGTCGTCGATAAGCGAAGTGCCCTGCCAGATCATAGGACTGCGACGATGACGGTGAACGCCGAGAGGAACACGAGGAAGGCGATCAGCGCCTTCGAGCTGGACATCTTGCGGGCCTCGAGCACCTCGCGGGTGACCCACGCGAGCCCCACGACCTGCTCGAGCGGCAGGTCGGTCTCGCCCTCGAACTCGAGGATCGCTTTGCGCACGCCGTTGTGGTCCTGGGTGAACTGGGCGACCTTGTTGCCGTGGGCGTCGTCGACGATCCACTCCTTGGAGTTCTCCGGCACGAGGTGGAACGTGTCGCCGAAGATGACCGCGTCGATCTGCTTGGCGCGCCTCAGGGAGCCGGTGGCGCGGATAATCTCCTCGCCCCCGCGGGTGGCGACGGCGCCCGACTCGGGGTGGGCAACCAGAGACCACTCCTGCGCGCCGACGCGGGCGCGGTCGTGGGTGAAGGTGCCCAGTACGTCCGGACCGGCCTCGGCAAGGAGCACCGGCGCGTCGCGGTTCGTGCGGTCCCAGCTGACGTAGTGCATCGCTAGCAGCCGATCAGGCGCGCGGCCAGGTAGGACTCGAGCTCGGCGAGCGGGACGCGCTCCTGCTCCATCGTGTCGCGCTCGCGCACGGTGACGGCCTGGTCCTCGAGAGTGTCGAAGTCGTAGGTCACGCAGAACGGAGTGCCCGTCTCGTCCTGGCGGCGGTAGCGGCGGCCGATTGCGCCGGAGGTGTCGTAGTCCACGTTCCAGTGCTGGCGCAGCTTCGCCGCGAGCTCCTCTGCAGGCCCGGAAAGCTCCGGCTTCTTCGACAGCGGCAGCACCGCAACCTTCACGGGCGCAAGGCGGCGGTCCAGGCGCAAGACGACGCGGGTGTCGGTGCCGCCCTTGGCGTTGGGGGCCTCTTCCTCGTCGTAGGCGTCGATGAGGAAGGCCATCATGGCGCGGCCCAGGCCCGCGGCGGGCTCGATGCAGTACGGGATCCAGCGCTCGTTGTTTTCCTGGTCGAAGTAGGACAGGTCCTCGCCGGAGGCCTCCGCGTGGGTCTTCAGGTCGTAGTCGGTGCGGTTGGCCACGCCCTCGAGCTCGCCCCACTTCGAGCCGGTGAATCCGAACGCGTACTCGATGTCCACGGTGCGCTTGGAGTAGTGGCTGAGCTTCTCCTGCGGGTGCTCGTAGAGGCGCAGGTTCTCCGGGTCAATGCCCAGATCGACGTACCACTGGTGGCGGTTTTCAATCCAGTACTGGTGCCAGGTCTCGTCCTCGCCGGGTTTGACGAAGAACTCCATCTCCATCTGCTCGAACTCGCGGGTGCGGAAGATGAAGTTGCCCGGGGTAATCTCGTTGCGGAAGCTCTTGCCGGTGTTCGCGATGCCGAACGGGGGCTTGAGGCGCGCGGACGTCATCACGTTCTTGAAGTTAACGAAGATGCCCTGCGCGGTCTCCGGGCGCAGGTAGTGCAGCCCTTCCTTGTCGTCGACGGGGCCCAGGTACGTCTTCATCAGCCCGGAGAACGCGCGCGGCTCGGTCCAGTTGCCCGGCTGTCCGGTCTCCGGGTCGTTGATGTCGGCGAGCCCGTTCGCCGGCGGGTGGCCGTGCTTTTCCTCGTACGCCTCGAGCAGGTAATCAGCACGGTAGCGCTTGTGGGTGTAGAGCGATTCCACGAGCGGGTCGGTGAACACCTCGACGTGGCCGGAGGCCTCCCACACCTTCGGCGGCAGGATCACGGAGGTGTCCACGCCGACGGTGTCGGAACGCGTCTGCACCATGTGGCGCCACCATTGGCGCTTGAGGTTCTCCTTCAGCTCCACCCCCAGCGGGCCGTAGTCCCAGGCAGACCGGGTGCCGCCGTAGATTTCGCCGGCCGGGAACACCAGTCCGCGGCGCTTGCACAGATTCACGACGGTCTCGATCTTGGATGCGGGCATCACACACTCCTGCTTTCTCGCGCAAACTGACCCCAGCAGTCTACCCAACGCATTCTTGCTTATCGACGGCTCCTCCAACCCCCACCTTGAACACTGGTCCCAATCTCAACCAACATCCTGTAAAATGTCGGTGTTTTTACAGAAAGGGGTCGCTATGGTCGAGCGCGCCGCCTTAACACCTGACCAAATCGAGCGCAGCGCGGAGCTGGTGAAGGTGCTCGACTCCAAGATCAGGTTGGAGTTGCTGCTGATGCTGGCGGACGGCGATTGCGTCGTTCACGAGCTCGTGCACCAGCTGAACAAGTCCCAGCCCCTGATTTCGCAGCACCTGCGCGTGCTGCGTAAGGCGGGGCTGGTCACCAGCCACCGCTCCGGCCGCGAGGTGGTCTACGCGCTGGCGCGACCGGGCGTGGTCGACGTCATCTACGACCTGGCGGACCTAGCCACCCTCGACGCGGCGCGCGACGAGCTGGCGCAGCGCCGCGCCGCCCGGGAAGCAGCGGACCAAGACAACCGGGGCCTGGCGGGAGCTGCGATCATCGACCCGCCCGCCGCCTTGCGCCCCGAGCGCGATCCCGGCCTAACCCCCACGACCCCCAAACCGCAGCGCGACTAGGCTCACAGGGCATGAGCCCGAACCGTCGCAACCCCATGCCCGCACGTCCCGTGCCGAAGCTGGGCCCGCGCATGACGCGCCAGCGCGCCGCGGTGGTGGAGGAGCTACGGGCGATAGACAAGTTCGCCTCGGCGCGCACGGTGCACGAGGGGCTCACCGCCCGCGGCGAATCGGTGGGGCTTACGACGGTGTACCGCACGCTGCAGTCGCTCGCGGAGGTCGGCGCCGTCGACGTCTTGCACTCCCCCGACGGCGAAACCCTCTACCGCGACTGCCTGAGCGGCCACCACCACCATCACCTCGTGTGCGCCGAATGCGGGCGCAGCGAAGAGATCGAGGGCGGCCCGGTGGAAAAATGGTCCGAGCTGGTGGCGCAGCGCTTCGGCTACGAACTCATCGGCCACGAGGCCGAGATTTACGGCATCTGCCGCGCCTGCCAGGCCAAACGCGGCTAGCTGTCGGCGAACTTATCCACGGCGCCACCGAATCGGCGGTCGCGCCTCGCGTACTCCATGACGGCGTCCCACAGGTCCTGCTTGGTGAAGTCCGGGAACAGCACGTCTTGGAACACCATCTCCGCGTACGCCGACTGCCACAGCAGGAAGTTCGAGGTCCGCTGCTCCCCCGACGGTCGCAAAAACAGGTCCACGTCCGGCATGTCGGGGCGGTACATGTAGCGGGCGATGGTCTTCTCGTCGATCTTTTTGGGGTCGAGGCGGCCGGCAGCGAAGTCGTCGATAAGCAAATGTGCGGCGTCCGCGATTTCGGCCCTGCCGCCGTAATTAATGCACATGGCAAGCGTCAGGCCGGTGTTGTTGCGGGTGAGTTCCTCGGCGATCTCGAGCTCCTCGATGACGCTGCCCCACAGCTTCGGTCGCCGGCCCGCCCACACGACGCGGACGTTTTTCTCGTGCAGCTCGTTGCGCTGGCGGCGCAGCACGTCGCGCGAGAAGTTCATGATGAAACGCACCTCGGACGGCGAGCGCTTCCAATTCTCGGTGGAGAATGCGTATGCGGAGAGCCACTCGACGCCGCCGAGTTCGATGCAGGCGTCGACGCACTCCATGAGCTTCTCCTCGCCCACCTTGTGGCCCTCGGTGCGCTTCAGTCCGCGTGCCTGGGCCCACCGGCCGTTGCCGTCCATCACGAGTGCGATGTGTTTCGGGATGAACTTCGGGTCGATCTGCGGCGGCTGCATGGGCTCGATTATGCCTGCTCCATAATCTTCAGACTCTTCAACCCGGCCTCCAGGTTGTACTGCAGGTGGGCGGCGGTGAGGCGGTGGATGGAGGCGCCGCGCTCCGGGCCCACCTGGTGGCCGTGCTGCAGCAGCCACATGTCGTGCAGCGTCTCCGGGTCCACGTCCACCGAACCGGGCGGGCGGCAGTTGGCGCAGACGGCCCCGCCGAGCGCCGCGTTGAACGCCCGGTGCGGGCCCGGGGCCTGGCAGTTCGCGCAGTGGAACAGGCTCAGGCCCCAGCCGGCGTGCTCGGTGGCGCGCAGGATGAACTGGTCGAGCGTGAGCGTGGGGTGCTGCGCGGTCTCCAGCGCCCCGTGTGTCCCGAGCGTCCCGAGCGTCTCAGCGACCAGGTCGAACAACTCCGGGTCCGCCTCCTCGAATGCGAGGCGCTCCGCGGTCTCCATCACGGCGCAGGCGGCGGTGTAGCGGTCGAAGTCGTCGGTGATCTTGTGCCCGTAGTAGGTGACGGTGTCGGCGCCGGTGATCGTCGATAAGCTGCGGCCCGGGTACACCTGCACATCAATATCGACGAACGGCTGCAGGCGCGACCCGAAACGCGACCGCGCCTTGCGCACCCCCTTGGCCACGCCGCGCACCAGTCCGTGGTGGCGCGTGAGCAAGACGACGACGCGGTCGGCCTCCCCGAAGTCGTAGGTGCGCACCACAAACGCGCGGTCGCGCCAGTTCGGCCGCGAACCCCTTCTAGAAGCCAAGCCTGCCCAACGCCTTCGGGTCCTGCTGCCAGTTCTTGAGCACCTTCACGCGTACGTCGAGGTAGACGTTTTGGCCCACGAGGTCGATGATCTGGCGGCGCGCGCGGTGCACGATGCCGTTGAGCCGGCGACCGTCGGCACCTGCGATGATGCGCTTCTGCCCGGGTCGCTCGAGGTAGAGCACCGCGTAAATCTTCAGGCGCTCGTCCTCCTGGACCATCTCGTCGATTTGGACGGCGACGGAGTGCGGCAGTTCGTCGCGAAGCCCTTGCAGCGCCTCCTCGCGGATGAGCTCGGCGATGCGCGTTTCCATGTCTTCGTCGGTGGTGTGGCCCTCGGGGTAGAAGCGCGGGCCTTCGGGCAGGTTGTCCACGATGACGTCGAGGAGCACGTCCGTTTGCACCCCCGCGGTGGCGGAGACGGGCACAAGATCCGCGTCCGGGCCAAGGAGCTCCTGCAGCTCCAGCAGCCGCTCGCCGACGGTGTCCTTCGGCGTCTTGTCCAGCTTGGTCACGATGCCGATGATCGGCGTGTTCGGCTTCGTCTCCCTGATCTGCTCCAGGATGAAGCGGTCGCCGGGGCCGATCTTCTCGTCCGCCGGAATGGTCAGCCCGATGACGTCGACGTCGGCGAAGGTGTCCTTGACCACGTCGTTGAGGCGCTCGCCCAGCAGCGTGCGCGGGCGGTGGATGCCGGGGGTGTCCACCACGATCACCTGCGCGTCCGGGCGGTTGATGATGCCGCGGATCGGGTGGCGCGTCGTCTCCGGCTGGTCCGCCATGATCGCGATCTTCTCCCCCACAAGCGCGTTCGTCAGCGTGGACTTGCCGGTGTTCGGCCGCCCCACAAAACTGACGAACCCCGACTTAAAGCCCTCGGGTGTGTCGCCGAAACCGAAAGAATCGCTCATGGCATGGCAGTCTACCGGTATGCAAACCCCTCACATTGTGGTCATGGGCGTGTCCGGCTGCGGCAAATCCACCATCGGCGCGCTGCTCGGCGAGCGCCTCGGCCTGCCCTACAAGGACGGCGACGACCTGCACCCGCTTAAGAACATCGAGAAGATGGCTTCGGGCGCACCGCTTACCGACGACGACCGGTGGCCCTGGCTCACCGACGTCGCCACCTGGCTCCACTCCCACGCCGAAGGGGCCATCATCGGCTGCTCTGCGCTCAAACGCAGCTACCGGGACCTGATCCGCGAAGGCGCGCCCAACACGGTGTTCGTGCACCTCGACGGCGACTTCGACCTGCTCTACCAGCGCATGTTCTCCCGGCCCGGCCACTTCATGCCGCCCGCGATGCTGCAATCTCAGGTGGACACGCTCGAGCCGCTGGAGGAGGACGAGGCGGGGCGCGTGTTCGACATCGCCAAGTCGCCGGAAGAATTGGTTGAGGAGATCGCGGTGTGGGCCGAAGGTCGTCGATAAGCTAAGGCCCGTGCCTGTCTACGACTTCAAGTGCTCCGGCGGCCACGTCAACGAACACCGCCTCCCGATCACGAGCGAGCAGCGCGAGATCGCCTGCCCCGACTGCGGTGCGACCGCGAAACGCATGATCAGCGCGCCCGCCACCCGCACCGCGGACCCGCGGCGAACGCTGGTGGAGGCGACGGAAAAGACCAGGTACGAACCCGCAGTGGTGAATTCGGTGCCGCGTGCCGGCAACGCGCGCGCCACGCCGGTGTCCACCAACCCTCAGCACGCCAAGCTGCCCAAACCTTAGGATCCCCATGCCCAAGAACGTCTTCCCGCTCGACTCCGCAAAACCGTTCACAGACCAGGAGCACGTCGGCCACAACCGCTGGCACCCGGACATCCCGCCGGTGCTCACCGTGCAGCCCGGCGACACCTTCCGCGTGGACTGCCGCGAGTGGTTCGACGGGTTCATCAAAAACGACGACTCCGCCGACGACATCCGCGACGCCCCGCTGAAGAAGGTCCACGCCCTGTCCGGGCCGTTTCGCGTCGAGGGCGCTCAGCCCGGCGACCTGCTCATCGTGGACATCCTGGACGTCGGCCCGATCCCGCAGGAGGAAGGCCCGCTCGCCGGCCAGGGCTGGGGTTACACCGGCATCTTTGCCAAGAAGAACGGTGGCAGCTTCCTCACCGACCAGTTCCCCGACGCGTACAAGGCCGTGTGGGACTTCCAGGGCCAAACCGCCACGTCGCGACATATCCCGGGCGTGTCCTTCACCGGCATCATCCACCCCGGGCTGATGGGCACCGCGCCGTCGCACGAGCTGTTGGGCAAGTGGAACCAGCGCGAGGCCGCCTTGATCGCCACCGACCCGGAGCGCGTGCCGCCGCTCGCGCTGCCTCCGGAGCCGGACGAGGCGATCCTTGGCTCGCTCACCGGCGCGGAGTTCGAGCGCGTCTCCGGCGAGGCCGCGCGCACCGCGCCGCCGCGTGAAAACGGCGGCAACCAGGACATCAAGAACCTGTCCAAGGGCACCCGCGTGTTCTACCCGGTCTTCGTCGACGGCGCGAACTTCTCCGTCGGCGACCTGCACTTCTCCCAGGGCGACGGCGAAATCACCTTCTGCGGCGGCATCGAAATGGGCGGCTACATCGACTTCCACGTCGACGTGATCAAAGACGGCATGGCCAAGTACAACGTCAGCGAAAACGCCATCTTCATGCCCGGCAACGTCGAGCCGCGCTTCAGCCAGTGGCTCGCGTTCTCCGGCACCTCGGTCACCCTTGAGGGCGAACAGCGCTACCTGGATTCGCAGCTGGCCTACCAGCGGGCGTGCCTGCACGCGATCGACTACCTGACCACGTTCGGCTGGTCCGCGGAGCAGGCCTACCTGCTGCTGGGCGCGGCCCCCATCGAGGGCCGTTTCTCCGGCGTGGTGGACATCCCGAACGCGTGCGCCACCGTGTACTTGCCGACGGAGATCTTCGACATCGACATCCGCCCCGGTGCCGGCGAGCCGCCGCGCATCGACCCGGGCATCGGCGCGCCGCGCTCCGCGCTCTAGCGTCGGCGCTACAAGCCGAAAGCGACTTTGAGGGCGGAGTCGACTCGGCGCATGGTTGCAGGGGTGAGCGTGCCCCCGTACCGTGCGCCGTCGTCGTCATAAATCGTTTCGATATCGTCGCACAACACCGACCCCACCACAGGCTCGCCTGGGCCGAGTGAGACCACGCTCGGTATCGGCGGCTTGGATGTGGTGGTCACTCGTGCCACTAACACGCTCCCAAGCTTGCCGTTGCGCGAATTGTTCGAGACCACGACCCACGGCTTCTCCCCAAACCCCAGATCGAGCCAGTACAGCTGCCCCCTCAGCATGGCCATGGGTTAATCCGCTCCCCCTCGCCGGGCCGCTCGACGCGCACGCTGAGTCTTCTTCTGTTCTTTCACAGCCTCCGATTCGCTCGCAAGCGCATCAGCGAGTTGAGCGTAGGCATCGTCGAGCGCCTGGTCACGGATGGCCCGGGTGCCGATCGACACAAGCTCTGCAATGACCTGGGCTTCGGAAGCATTCGATGGTGCCGCGCCCGTAATCTGTTCAAAGGCAACGCGCTCAGAACTCCCTTGCTCACGGATCTTTGCAATGAGCTCAAGGTCACCGCTCGAGAGCGGGACGGACTTTCGGATTGCGGAGGTCATGTAGCCAAAGTAGCAGGATGCATCACAATTTGCTGCAACAGTTGATGCACTTGTCCGCGCAACCTGCGCTCGGTTAGAGTGCCTCGGCCTCGAATTGCAGGGCCGGGTTGGCGAAGAACTCCTGCGACTCGACGAGTTTCAGTTCCTGGGAGTCCGCCTCCATGGTCAGGCGCAGCATGTCGTAGACGGAGCTCGCGGTGCGCGCCAGTGCCTCGGCCGCGCTGGCGCCGCCGAGCAGGTGGCCGGTGAACAGCGCCGCGGTCACATCGCCCGAGCCGTTGCGCTTAAACGGCAGGCGCGGGGTGCGGATGATCCACGCGCCCGAGTCGTCGACGGCGATCATCTCGATTGCGTCCTGCGGCGCGTCGGGGCGCTCCACGGAGGTCACCAACACTGTCGACGGCCCCATCTCCCGGGCGGCGTCGACGGCCTTCAAGGTGGAATCCAGATCAACAACGTCCTGCTCCACCAGGTACCCCAGCTCGAACTGGTTCGGGGTGATGATGTCGGCGGCCGGCACAATCGTGGACCGAAACAGCGGCGGGATCGCGTCGGAGACGAAGCAGCCGGACTTCGCCGAGCCCATCACCGGGTCGCAGGCGTACCGCGCGGCCGGGTTCTCCGCCTTGATGTCGCGCACCGTGGAGACGATGACGTCCGCGATGTCGGGGGATGCCTGGTAGCCGGTCAGGATGCCGTCGATAAGCGGGAAAGCCCCGCGGTCCCGGACGCCGGAGATGACGGCGGCGACATCGGAGGCGGGGATGATCGGGCCCTCCCACGCGCCGTAGCCGGTGTGGTTGGAGTAGTTGACGGTGTAGACGGGCCAGACTTCGTGGCCGATGCGCTGCAAAGGAAAGACCGCTGCCGAGTTGCCAACATGGCCATACGCGACAGCGGACTGGATAGAGAGGATGTTGCTCATGCGAGCATTTTAGAGCTCCGGCGACACCAGGATCTTCACGGCGGTCTCGTTGCGGTTGATCAGGGTGTCGAAGCCCTCGTCGACGACACCGTCGAAGCCGATCTTGCCGGTGATGAACGGCTCCAGGTCGACCTTGCCGGACTCGACAAGCTTGATGGTCTGCGGGTGGTCGTGGGCGTAGCCGATGATGCCGCGGATGGTCAGCTCCTTCATCACCAGGGCGTGGATGTCGAACTCGGCCTTCTTCGACCAGATGGACTCCACGACCAGGGTGCCCTTGAGCTTGAGTGCGTCGATGAGCTGGTCCAGCACCACGTTGACGGAGGTGCACTCGAACGCGACGTCGGCGCCCTTGCCGTCGGTGATCGTCAGGATCTCTTCCTTCAGGTCGGTCGCGGAGGGGTCGATGGCGTAGTCGGCGACACCTGCGTCGAGCGCCTTCTGGCGGCGCAGCTCGGACAGCTCCGAGATGACGACCGTGCAGCCGTAGGCCTTAGCGACGGCAGCCGTGAGCACACCGATCGGACCCGCGCCACCGATGAGCGCCACATCGCCTTCGCCGGCCTCGGAGGCGACGAACGCGTGGTGGGCGACCGACAGCGGCTCGATCAGCGCAGCCTGGTCCAGCGGGACGTTGTCCGCGATCGGGTGGACCCAGCGGCGCTGCACTGCAACCTGCTCGGACAGGCCACCGCCGTTGCCGGCGAGACCGATGAAGTTGACGTCCGGGTGCAAGTTGTAGGGGCCGTCCGCCTTCGGGTCGACGTCGTCGGGCAGGATGTACGGCTCGACCACGACGTGCTGGCCGACCTCGATGTCGTCCACACCCTCGCCGAGCGCGGAGACGACGCCGGAGAACTCGTGGCCAAGGGTGATCGGCATCTCCTCGCCGGAGACCGGGTGCGGGTGGCCGTGATCCGGGACGAAGATCGGGCCCTCCAGGTACTCGTGCAGGTCGGTGCCGCAGATGCCGCACCAGGCGACGTCGATAAGCACCTCGCCGGGGCCGGCAACCGGCGCGTCGATCTCCTCGACGCGGATGTCCTTCTGGCCGTGGTAACGAACAGCACGCATAACAAGAGTCCTTCCTGTAGGGATAACGCCTTACAGGTACGACCTTACGCGTCTTCCGGTTCCTCCGTGGGCCCCGCCAGCGTGACCAGCACCGTCCGCGTTTTCACCCGCCCGCGCCGGTCGCGCCCGCCCTCGGCGGTGTAGCGAATGCCCTCGCGCAGGATCGACGAGCCCGGCAGCGGCACGCGCCCCAACTCGTAGGACAGAAGGCCCGCGACGGTGTCCACGTTGTCCTGGATGTCCTCGGCGTACACCAGGTCGTAGTCGTAGTGGTCGGCGAGGAAGTCCACCAGGTCATCTAGCGGCAGGCGCGCCTGCACCCGCAGCACACCGTCGCCCACGACCTCGATCGGGGCCTCCTCCGCCTCGTCGTATTCGTCGGTGATCTCGCCGACGATCTCCTCCAGCAGGTCCTCCATGGTCAAAAGGCCGGCGACCGTGCCGTATTCGTCGATAAGCGTGGCGATGTGCGTATTCGACTGCTGCATCTCCTTGAGCAGCACGTCCAGCGGCTTCGAATCCGGGATGAACAGCGGCTCGCGCATCAGCTCCCGCACGGGCAATTGCTTATCGACGGCCTCCCCCGCCCCGTCGAACATATCCTTGAGGTAGACCACGCCCACGATGTCGTCCACGCTCTCCCCGATGACCGGGACGCGCGAATGGCCGGAGCGCACCATGAGGCGGGTGGCCTGAGCGGCGTGCTTGTCGCCTTCGATCCACACCATCTCGGGCCGCGGCACCATGACCTGGCGGGCGTGGGTGGAGGCGAGGTCGAAGATGTTCTGGATCATGCGGCCCTCGGTGGTTTCCACCACGCCCTTTTCCTGGGCGACCTCCACCATCTCGCGCAGCTCCACCTCGGTGGCGTAGGGCCCGTCGCGGAAGTCCTCGCCCGGGTGGAAGAGGTTGCCCACCCAGATGAGCAGCTTGGCCACCGGCCCCAGGATGACCTGGAAGCCCACCAGCCAGGGGGCGGCGCGCAGCGAGATCGTGTACGGGTTGCGCTTGCCGGCCGTGCGGGCGAAGACGCCGATGATGGAAAATTGCAGCAGGGTCACCGCCGCAATCGCCCCGGCGACGGCCCACGCGTCGGAGGCCACCACGTCCATGGCGAACATCGCCGCGAACACCGAGGCGGTGATGTCGAGCACCGTCTTCAGCAGCACGAGCGTGTTCACGTGGTTGGCCCGCTGGTCCACCACCTTCAGCAGCGCCGACGAGCCGTCGACGTCGTCTTTGACCATGCCCTCCACGCGGGCCTTGGAAATGGGCGCGAGCGCGGACTCCACCGACCCAAGCAGGCCCGAGGTGAGCAGCGCCAGGAGGGTGACCAGCGCGTACGCGAGCGTGAATTCCACCTAGCGCTCCCGCCGTTCGGCGGCGCGCATGAGCTTGTCCAGCTCGTCGCGGTCGGCGGCGGTGGGAAACGCGTGCTTGTTCGTCGGCTTCTCCGGGGTGCCCTCGGGGTAGCTCACCCCGCGCGCGGACAGCGAGTCGTACCAGTCCGCCAACAACTCGTTTTGCAGGGCGAACATCTCGCGCTCGTCGGCCGGCTCGATGTGGTCGTAGCCCAGAAGGTGCAGCACGCCGTGGACGGTGAGCAGCGCCAGCTCGTGCGCGAGCGTGTGTCCCGCCATCTCCGCCTGTTTGCGGTCGTAGGCGGGGCACAAGATGATGTCGCCGAGCATCGCGGGCCCGGGCGCGGCGGCGTCGGGGCGCCCGCCGCCGGGGGTGAGCTCGTCCATGGGAAAGCTCATGACGTCCGTGGGGCCCTCGAGGTCCATCCAGCGCACGTGCAGGTCCGCCATCGTCGCCTCGTCCACGAGCGTAATGGTGGCTTCGGTCTCTGGGTGGACGTCCATGGATGCCAGGGCGAAGGAGCAGACGTCGATAAGCATGAGCTCGTTGACGTCCTCCCCGGACTCGTTGAGGACCTCGATGCTCATTCGCTCGCCTCCTGCTCGCGCGCGGCCTCGATCTCGCGCTGGCGCTTCTCGTAGCGCGCGGCGTTTTGCGCGTCGTGGCGGTCGTACGCCGCGACGATGCGCGAGATCAGGTGGTGGCGCACCACGTCACCGCCCGAAAGCTCCTGGAAAGAGATGCCCTCGATGTCGGAAAGGATGCGCCGCGCCACGCGCAGGCCGGAGACGGTGCCGCGCGGCAGATCCACCTGCGAGGTGTCGCCGGTGACCACCATCTTCGAGCCGAAACCGAGGCGGGTGAGGAACATCTTCATCTGCGCGCCGGTGGTGTTTTGGGCCTCGTCGAGGATGACGAAGGCGTCAGAAAGCGTACGCCCGCGCATGTAGGCCAGGGGTGCGACCTCGATGATGCCGGCTTCGATGAGTTTCGGGATCATCTCCGGATCCATCATGTCGCGCAGCGCGTCGTAAAGCGGGCGCAGGTAGGGGTCGATCTTGTCGGAGAGCGTGCCCGGCAAAAAGCCCAGCTTCTCCCCCGCCTCCACGGCCGGGCGGGTCAAAATGATGCGCTTGACCTCTTTATTCTGCAGCGCCTGCACCGCCTTGGCCACCGCGAGGTACGTCTTGCCCGAGCCGGCAGGCCCGATGCCGAAGGTAATCGTGTTCTCGTCGATCGCGTCCACGTAGCGCCGCTGACCAGCCGTCTTCGGGCGGATCACCTTGCCGCGGCGCGCCACGATCTCCGCGCCCAGGATGTCCGCGACGGATTCCGGCGCCTCCGTCTCCATGATCTTCGCCGCCTGGACGACGGTGTCGGCGCTCAGCGGCACGCCGCGGCGCGCCATCGACTCCAGCTCGTCGACGACCCGCAGCGCGTGGGCCACGTGCTCCGCCTCGCCGCGCACGCTCAGCGTCGTCCCGCGCGCGTGCAGCCCGACCCCGAGCTGCCCGCTGAGCACCTTGAGGTTTTCGTCGTTGACCCCCAGGACGGACTGCGCGTACGCCGAATCAAGGTCGACCTTGCGCGTGACCACTTCTTCCATGTGGCGCAACTCTACCAGCGGGCCGAAAGGGCCCCGATGGCGCACAAACCCGCAAACGCCGCCGAGGCGGTGCGCAGGACCTCCGGGCCCAGCTTCACCGGGCGCGCGCCGAGGAGCTCCAGCTCGTCGGCGCCGATGCCGCCCTCGGGCCCGACGATGAGCCACACGTCATCGCCGAAGTCCACGTCGCGGATGGATTCGGTGGCGTCCTCGTGCAGCACCAACGCGTCGCCGTCGAACCCGCGGATGCGCTGCGCAAGCTGGTTCGTGGTCACCGGGTCGCGCACCTCGGGCACCCACGCCCGCCGCGCCTGCTTCGCACTCGCAAGCGCCTGCGCGCGCCACTTCTCCACCTGTTTGGCCTGCTTATTCGCGGGCCAGCGCGCGATCGTGCGGTGCGAAATCCACGGCACAATCTCATCCGCCCCGCCCTGCACCGCCAGGTCGACGGCCAGCTCGGCGCGCTCCCCCTTCGGCACCGCCTGCACCACCGTCACACGGGGCCCCCGCTTCTCGACGACCTCCGTCCCCACCACATCCCCCACCACGCGCCCCGGGGAGACTTCGGTGACGGAGACCTGGGCGCGGGTGCCGGAGCCGTCGATAAGCATGATGTGCTCGCCGGGTTGGATGCGCTTGACTTGGGCGTGCTTGGCCTCGTCGCCCTCGAGAACGCCGGAGGCGGGGTCGGGCGTGAGGAAGTACGGCAGGCTCATCGGCGGAAGCGGTCGCGCATGCGGGAGAAGAAGCCGTCGGACGCGCCAGAGTCCTGCGAGTGCACGCCGGGGTTGTCGGGGCAGCCGTCGCGCAGGTCCTCGAGGGCGGCGCGCTCGTCGTTGGTCAGGCGCTGCGGCACGACGACCTGGACGTGGCCGATCATGTCGCCGGCGCCCTCCGCGCGCAGCCGCGGCATGCCCGCGCCGGGCAGCGTGATGGCGTCGCCGGGCTGGGTGCCGCCGGGGACCTTGATGGTGGTCTGCCCGCCCGCGAGGTCGTCGACGGTGAGTTCCGTGCCCAGCGCTGCGTCGTACATGGGCACGTTCAGGCGCAGGTGCAGGTCGTTGTTCTCGCGCACGAAGACCGGGTGGGGCGCGATGTGCACCTCGACGTAGAGGTCGCCCGCCGGGCCGCCGCCGTGGCCCACCTCGCCCTGGGCGGCCATGCGGATGCGCATGCCGTCCGCGATGCCCGCGGGTACGCTGACCACAAGATCGCGGGTGGCGCGCACGCGGCCGTCACCGGCGCACTGGGGGCAGGGGTCGGTGATGATCTCGCCGTAGCCGTGGCACTTCGGGCACTCGCGGGTGGTCATGACGTTGCCCAAAAACGACTGCTGCACCTCCTGCACCGCGCCCTGGCCCTGACAGTGGTCGCAGGTCACGGGCTTGGACTCGGTCTTGGAGCCGGTGCCGTGGCACTGCTCGCACAGCACGGCCGTGTCCACGGTGACGTCCTTTTTCACCCCGGCGTAGGCCTCCTCCAGGGTGATGGAGGTGCGCAGCAACGCGTCGTTGCCCGGTTGCACGCGCGAGCGGGGTTGGCGCGCCCCACCGGCACCGCCGCCGAAGAAGGCCTCGAAGATGTCGCCCAGGCCGCCGCCGAAACCGCCGCCACCCATCCCGCCGGCGCCCTCCATCGGGTCGCCCCCGCGGTCCACGATCGAGCGCTTCTGCGGGTCCAGCAGCACCTCCTGGGCCAGCGAAATCTCCGCGAACTTCTCCTGCGCCTCCTCCGACGGGTTCACGTCGGGGTGGTACTGGCGCGCAAGCCTGCGGTACGCCTTCTTAATCTCCTGCTCCGAAGCATCCCGGTCCACGCCCAGGATGCCGTAGTAATCGCGAGCCATAACTTCCCTTCTATTCGCCACCTATTCGCCCCGCAAAATGTGGCTGATGTAGCGGGCCACGGTGGCAACTTTTTGCATCGTACCGGGGTAGTCCATGTGCGTCGGCCCGACCACCCCGAGCCCGCCCAGCGCCTCATCGCCGGAACCGTACGCTGTTGTAACAACGCTGGCGCGAGATAATTCCTCGTCCTCGTTCTCGCGCCCGATGAACACGGAGACCTGCTCGAGCTCCTGCGCGCCGGCGAGGAGCTTGAGCACCACCACCTGTTCCTCCAGCGCGTCGATCACCGACTGCAGCCCGCTCGCGCCCGAATACAAATTCGCCGAGCCCGCGATGATCAACCGGTCCGGCGCCGCGTCCACCAGCGTGGACACGAGGACCTCCGAGGCGCGGGCGACGGTGTCCGCGATGTCGGGGCGCGCCCTCGTCGTCAGGCTGCGCAGCGATTCGGAGGCGTCTTGCATCGTCTTGCCCACCAGCACCTCGTTGAGCAGGTCGCGCACCTGGCGCACGCCCTCATCCCCGATCGGCGCGGCAAGGTCCACGTTGCGCTGGTCCACGCGCCCCGTGTCCGTGATCAGCACCAGCAAAAGCCGCAACGGCGACAGCGCCACCACCTCGCAGTGTTTCACCCGCGACACCTTCAGCGTGGGCAGCTGCACCACCGCCGCCTGGTTGGTCAACTGCGCAAGCAGCTGCACGGAGCGGCGCAACACGTCTTCCATGTCCACGCCGGATTCGAGAAAGGTGACAATCGCGCGCCGCTCCGCCCCCGAGAGCGGCTTCACGTCGTGCAGCGCGTCCACGAAGGCGCGGTACCCGGCCTCGGTCGGGATGCGCCCCGACGACGCGTGGGTCTGCGAGATGTAGCCCTGCTGCTCCAGCACCGCCATGTCGTTGCGGATCGTCGCCGAGCTCACCCCCAGCTTGTGCCGCTCCACCAGCGCCTTCGACCCGACCGGCTCCTGGCTCGCGATGTAGTCAGCCACGATCGCGCGCAGCACCGCCTGCCTGCGTTCTTCCGCTCCCATCGCGACCTCCTTACTCGGCAGCCAGGATATCCGTGATGATCCCGTCCGCCAGCAAACGCCCCTTCGCCGTCACCTTGAGCCGCTCGCCCACCTCGAGCAACCCAGCACGCACATGCTTCTCGACGACTCCGTGCGCCCCCTGCCCCACCCATTCCCACGGGATCCCCTCTTTCAGGCGCAGGCCGAGCATCACCTGTTCGGTGTGGTGCTCTGCCGGGGAGATGGTCTCGGAGCCGTCGATAGGCAATGTGCCCTGGCTGAGTAACTGGCTGTAGCGCTCCGGGCGTTTGACGTTGAAGTAGCGGGTGTCGCCGATGTAGCCGTGCGCGCCGGGGCCCGCGCCCCAGTACGGCAGCGCGTGCCAGTAGACGAGGTTGTGGCGGCACTGGCCACCCGGTTTCGCCCAGTTGGACACCTCGTACCAGTCGAAGCCGTGCGCCTCGAGCGTGTCGGCGATCATCTGGTAGCGGTCCGCGTAGGCGTCCTCGCTGGGCGGCGGCAGCTCGCCGGTGCGGATCTTGCGCGCCATGCGGGTGCCGTCGGCGACGATCAGGCTGTACGCGCTGACGTGGTCCACCGGGGTGGACAAGATGGCGTCAAGGGTTCTTTGCACGTCCTCGTCCGTCTCCGTCGGCGTGCCGTAGATCATGTCCAGGTTGATGTGGGCGAACCCGGCCTCGCTTGCCTCGCGGGCCGCCTGGGTGGCCCGGCCGGGCGTGTGCTGGCGGTCGAGCACCCTGAGCACCGGCGCGCTGGCGGACTGCATGCCGAGCGAAACCCTGGTGAACCCCGCGTCGAGCAACCCCTCGAAGTAGGCGGGGCTGGTGCTTTCGGGGTTGGACTCGGTGGTGATTTCCGCGCCCGGGTTGATGCGAAAGGTGTCGCGCACCATTTGCAGGATGCGCCCCAGCCCCTGCGCACCGAGGAGGCTCGGGGTCCCGCCGCCGATGAAGACGGTGTCGGCGGGAGGGTTGTGGGGGGCCGCCAGCTCGAGTTCCCGCTCCAGCGCCTCCAGGTAGGTCTGGTGGGAGGTTTCAACCTCCGTCGGGGTGTAGGTGTTGAAGTCGCAGTACCCGCACCTGGTCGAGCAAAACGGGACGTGGATGTAGACGCCGAATCGGTCTGACATGGTCAGCCACCTTACCTACCCGGCTGCAAAATCTGACAGGCCGGCCCAAAACGTCCTGGGGAAATGCAAAATCTGACATCTCCGTGCGCGATTTTGCATCGGTCCGGTTAAGCCCCGCGGCGGGAGCGCTTCGCCGCCACCTTCTGCACGACCCGGTCGATGCGGGCGCGCTCTTCCAAAAACTCCGGCGGGTTGGACCCGCGCATGGTGCGCACGAAGGCCGGGTGGTCGATGCACACGGTTTCCACCCAGCCCACCACGGCTTCCTCCACGATCTCCCCCACCCTGGCGTAGAGGTGCGGCAGCGAGACCACACCCAGCTCACGCGCCACCATGTCGGTCTGCTCCAGGCAGAAGGAGACGACCTCGCCCAGGTGCTGCACCACCAGGTCGGTGCGGCCGGTGAGGGCGTCCTGCATCGTCTGCACGGAAAACGGGGCGGCTAAGGGGAAGAGGTCTTCGAGGCCGGAGGCGTCGAGAAGCTCGGGCTCCGGGATGCGCTCCTCGGGTCGCGCGGCGGCGGAGAGCACCCCTGCTGCGCGGCCGGTGGTCAGCGCCTGGCGCAGACCGATGAGCTCGGCGACGACGCGGCGGGCGTCCTGGCGGGCGTCGTCGACAATTTCGACGAACTCGGCCAGGCAGTCCTCGGTGAGCTCCCCGTCGTAGTCCGCGATGGCCTCCGCGATGTGCTCGACGTACTCCGCGACCTCGTCGCCGATGTTGTAGATCTCCTGGGTGAGCTCACGGTGGCGCAGCACAGCGGCAGTTTTGTGCATCGCGAGCCCCCTTAGGAAGAACTGTGGAACAGATTCGGATGCTATGTCAGCGCGAACCGATCCGAAGTTAGGCGCGCCGGAACCCCTAGCGCTGGTACAGCTTGTCGATGTCCTCTTGGAACCGCCGGAACACCACGTTGCGCTTCACCTTCATCGTGGGCGTCATCTCGTCGTGCTGCTCCGACAAGTCGCGGTCGAGGATGCGGAACTTCTTAATCGCCTCCGCGCGCGAGACGGTGGAGTTGGCGATGTTGATCGCGTCCTGCACCTCCGCCCGCAGCGCCGGGTGCTGCGCAAGCTCGGAGGTCTTCTTATTCGCCGGGATGTTGTGGTTCGCCTTCCAGCGCTTCAGCTCCTCCTCATCCAACGTGACCAGCACGCCGATGAACGGCTTGCCGTCGCCGACCACCAGCGCGTTGGAAATCAGCGGGTCCTGGCGGATGATCTCCTCCAGCGGCCCGGGCGAGACATTCTTGCCGCCGGCGGTGACAATCAGGTCCTTCTTGCGGCCGGTGATTTTCACGTACCCCTCGTCGTCGACCTCGCCGAGGTCGCCGGAGTTGAACCAGCCGTCGTTAAAGGCGTCGCGGGTGGCCTCCGGGTTGCGCCAGTACTGCTCGAAGACGCCGGGGCCGGCGAACTCGATCTCGCCGTCGTCGTTGATGCGCACCAAGTACCCGTTCACCGGCCGGCCCACGGTGCCGATCTTGTTGTTGTCCGCGTTGTTCACGCAGCACGCAGCGCAGGTTTCGGTGAGCCCGTAGCCCTCGTAGATGGGAAGGCCGATGCCGCGGTAGAAGTGGCTCAGATCCGAGCTCATGGCGGACCCACCCGTAATGCCGTACCACACCGAGCCGCCCACGGCCTGCTTGATCTTGGAGTAGACCAGCTTCTCGAACACCTTCACCTTGGCCTTTTGCATGCGCGAGGGGCCCGCCTCGGTGTCCAGCGCCTTCGAGTACTCGATCGCCGCCTTCTCCGCCTCAAGGAACAATCGCTTGCCGACGGCACTGCCGTCAGCCGCCTTCTTATACGCCCCATCGCGCACCTTCTCGAACACGCGCGGGACCCCGAGCACCAGGTTCGGGCGCACGCGCTGCAGCTCCACCGTCAAAGTGGAAGTGTCCGCCCAGTGCGACTGGGTCGCGCCCGAGATCGTCCACGCCAGGGCCACCGCGCGCTGCAGCACGTGCGCCAGCGGCAGGAAGGTGACCATCCGCTGGCCGGGGAAGGAGACGTCGCCGATCTTGTTTTCCAGAAGCGCCCAGCACTGGTGCGCCCAGTTGCCGTGCGAAATCATGACACCCTTGGGCCGGCCGGTGGTGCCGGAGGTGTAGACGATGGAGCCGAGGTCTTCGTGGCGGATGGCGGCGCAGCGCTCGTCGATAAGCGACTGCTCAATGTCGCGGCCCTCGAACTTGATGGTTTCGACCCCGGCGGCGTTGAACTCGTAGACGCGCTCAAGCTGGGCGGTGGTGTCGAAGCCGCCGCCCGGCAAGAAGGGGCTGATGAGCTGGGTGTGGTCGCGCGTTTCGGTGAACGCGATTTTCGCGCCGGAGTCCTCGAGGATCCACTGGATCTGGTGCATCGAGCTCGTCGGGTAAATGGGCACGGAGGCGGCGCCGGCGGCCCAGATGGCGAAGTCGACCAACTGCCACTCGTAGCGCGTGTTCGCCAGAATGGCGACGCGATCCCCCGGCTCCACGCCCGCCGCGACCAGGCCCTTGGCCACCTCGTAGACCTCGGCCAAGAACTCGCCGGCGGTGACGGAGACCCACTCGTAGTTGCGCGGCCTCAGGAACAGCACAGTATGCGGGTGCTGCTCGCACAGGGTGATCAGGCGGCGCAAGCAGTTGTCGCTTTCCGTCAGCGTGAATCCGAGCTCGGTAGTGAAGGTCTTCGACGGCATAGGTGCATACCCTACCGCGCGCTGACCTCGGACGCCGCGCGCGAGCAGTCCGCGTCTGCCACAATGGCCCCTTGTGACAAACGTGGAACTGCTGCACTCCCTCGCCGCTTCGTACGGCTTCGGCACCTCCTACCGCGCCTCGAACGGGCTGATCACGGAGCCGCCCGCGGCGTCGTTCGTGAAGCTTTTGCGCGCCATGGGCATCCCGCTTAGCGACGAACCTTCGGACGACGAACTCGAATTCCACATCAAAGCCCGCCGGGCCTACTGGGCCACACGTCCCCTGCCGCAATGCGTGGTGGCCACCGCCGGACAGGAGAAGCACTTCAATGTCCACGTGCACGACGGGCACTACTCGCACGTGTGGATCGCGCTCGAGGACGACTCCTCCCGCGACGCGTGGCAGGACGATAACTGGGCCCCGCCGTTTGTGGGCGACGACGGCGTGGCGTGGGGCGAGGCCACCTACCACGTGCCCGGCGACCTGCCGGTGGGCTACCACGAGCTGCACTTGGAGTCGGACAACCTGGAAGCGACGTGCCCGCTCCTTGTCGTGCCGGCGTCTGTGTCCACGACCGCGTCGGTGGTCTCTTCGCCCGTGTGGGGCGTGATGGCGCAGCTGTACTCGGTGCGCTCTGAGCAGTCATGGGGCGTGGGCGACTTCGCCGACCTGGCGTCGCTTGCGTCGGTGGTGGGTGCCGTGGGTGCGGATTACCTCTTGATCAACCCCGTGCACGCCGCCGAGCCGGTGCCGCCGATCGAGGACTCGCCGTACCTGCCGACCTCCCGCCGGTTTGTCAACCCCATCTACATCTCCGTCGAGGCGGTGCCGGAATACGTCTCGCTGGACGGCTCCGCGTTGGCCGAGATGGAGGAGCTCGCCGCACCACTGAAGGCGCTCAACCACACCGCGGACCCCCTGGACCGCGACCGCGTCTTCGCCGCCAAGCTGGCCGCGCTGCGCGAGCTGTTCTACCTGTCCATTGCCGACGACGCCCGCCTCGGCGCATTCCAGCAGTTCTGCTCCGACGAGGGCGAGGGGCTTCGCGAATTCGCCCACTGGTGCGCCGCCCAGGCCGCCGAATCCGAGCACGAGGGCGCCCCGAAGCACGAGGCCGGCGACGACATCGAGGACCTCGTGCAGTTCTACATGTGGCTGCAGTTTGTCGCCGACGAGCAGCGCCACGTGGCCCAGGACGCCGCCGTGGGTGCGGGCATGTCGATCGGCATCATGACCGACCTGGCCGTGGGCATCCACCCCGGCGGCGCGGACGCCGCGACCCTGGGTGGGGTGTTAGTGCCGGACGCCTCCGTGGGCGCGCCGCCGGACCAGTACTCGCAGCAGGGCCAAGACTGGTCGCAACCGCCGTGGAACCCGTTCGGGTTGGCGGAGGCGGGCTACGGCCCGTGGCGCGACCTGCTGCGCACCGTGCTGCGCCACTCCGGCGGTATCCGCGTCGACCACATCCTCGGGCTGTTCCGCCTGTACTGGCTGCCGCGCATGGGCTCCGCGCTCGAGGGCGCGTACATGAACTACGACTACGAGGCCATGGTCGGCGTGCTCGCGCTCGAGGCGGAGCGTGCCGGCGCCGTCGTCGTGGGCGAGGACCTGGGCACCTTCGAGCCGTGGGTCCAAGACGTGCTGCGCGACAAGGGCATCCTGGGCACCACTGTGCTGTGGTTCGAGTCCGTGCCGCCGGATGAGGTGCCGCGCCCCGCGCAGCAGTACCGCAACCTGTCGCTGACGGCCGTGGGCACGCACGACCTGCCGCCGACGGCCGGGTACGTCAACGGCGCCCACAACGAGCTGCGCTCTGACCTGGGCCTCGTTGAGGAAACGTTGGAGGAGCTCAACTTCGCCGACGCCGTGTGGATCTCGCAGGTCCTCGCCGCCGCCCAGTCCGAGGGCGCCTTCGCGGGTTCCACCCTGGAGTCGCTGGACTTCACCGACCGCTCGCTCGGCGACTACGAGGACACCGAGGCCCTGCTCATCGGCCTGACGCGCTTCATCGCCTCCACGCCGTCGGCAATGACTTGCACGAACCTGGTGGACATGGTCGGCGACACGCGCATCCAGAACCAGCCCGGCACCAACTCCTCGCAGTACTCCAACTGGTGCATCCCACTTTGCGACGCCTCCGGCAACCCCGTCATCATCGAAGACCTCCCCTCCCTGCCGCTGTTTTCGGCCATGGCCCAAGCTTCCAAACGTTAGCAGCTTTTCGCCCCCGCTTATCGACGGCTCCGTCACTTCTGTGGACAACTCCCTGCCACCCCGGCGAGTTATCCACAGAAATCGAGGGGGCTCTTTTCCTTTCGATTTTTCGCGTTTAACGTGCGCGGCATGACACCATTTCAAACGTTTCTTTCGTCGCAGCCGACGGTGGAGCAGCTGGTCGGATTCGACCAACGCGCCGCCGTCGACGCCGGCATCATGCCTAATCACGCCCGCAAGTGGGGTGCGCTCCACGACACCTACTACGGCCCAACCAAGTGGACCAAGCAGCAGCGCCAGGGCCTCGAAGCCGCCCGCAGCTTCCCGCTGTCCCAGCTCACCTACATCGAGGACCGGCTCAAGGCCATCCCGAACCCGGCCGAGCGCTGGCGGGTGCGCCGCAAGCTGCTCCAGGTCCGCTCCACCCACGCCGCACTGAAGGCCCGCGCCGACAAGCTCATCCTCAAACCCGTCAAGACGCCACCGAAGAAGCAAGTCACCATCAGCCGTTCCATCGGCGGGATGCGCACCCTCCGCATCACCGCCGACGAGCGCGACATCGCCGACCTCGAGCACTACCTGCGCCAAGACCTCGACCCCGACCGTCCGCCGGGGCCGCAGATGCTCAGACGCTTCCTCGACCTCATCCGCGACGGCTCCGGGGGCGTGCCGCACGCGGTGCCGCGCCCCATTGTGGTGGTCGCGCTCGATGACCACGTGCGCATCCTGGCCGGCAAGGGCGACGACACCGTCCTCGGACTTACCGACGGCACCACCATCACCGGCGCCGAATACCTCAACCTCACCATCGGCGGCGAGGTTGCGCTCTTCCACCCGCAGGAGGGTGCTGTGAACCTGTACCGCACCGCCCGCTTCGCCAACACCAAGCAGCGCGACCTGGCCCGGATGACGCTCACCGTGTGCCCCGTTCCCGGCTGCCGCCACGGCTCGGACCACTGCGAGATCCACCACATGCAGGCGTGGTCCGAAGGTGGGGAGACGAACATGTCCAACCTCGTGCCGGTGTGCCGCTACCACAACCGCACCAACGACGACGACCCGGAGCGACGCATCCGCGGCGCCGTCCGCCGTATCGACGGCACCCCGACCTGGGTCTCGCCCTACGGCTACGCGGTTGCCAACGCGCACCACCCCTACGGCGCGATGGAGGTCCTCTTCGGCCGGGAGCCTGCTACAGCGCAGTAACCACCGCGGCGACCACCACCAGGGCGATGAGCAACCACATCACCTGCGTGACCCGCGACTGCGGGTACTTGCGCTGCTGCTTCGGCAGCTGCTGATCCTGCTTGCGCAGCTCTTCCGGGTTGGCCATGGTGCACAAGCCTAGACCTCGCGCGCTAGCGGCGGGAATCGCCCCGCGCATCGCCGCCCTGCTTACCGACGGCTCCGGCCACCGCATCGGTCACCTTCACCACAATCCAGGCCACGATCCCGCCCACGGGCAGCGCCGCGGCGAGGATCAGCGGCACCTGCACCCACGGACTCAACGACACCAACCAACCCACGGCAACCCGCCTTACATGGGAGTGTCCGCGCCGGCGAGGCCGCGGCGTTCCAGGAGTGGGCGCACGTCTTTGTCGCGCCCGCGGAACTCGCGGTAGGCCTCGGCGTAGTCGCGCGAGCCACCCTTGGACAAAATCGCGTCCCGGAACTTCTGGCCCGTGGCGCGGTTGATGCCCTCCTCCTCCACGAGCGCATACCCGTCGGCGTCTAGCGCCTCGGCCCACAGGTAGGAGTAGTAGCCCGCCGAGTACCCGCCCGCGAAGATGTGGTTGAACCAGGTGGAACGGTACCGCGGCTCCAGCCCGTCGATGTCCAGGCCGTACTCGGCGAGGGTCGCGTCTTCGAAGTCGGCGACGTTGGTGGGGATGTCGTCGGTAAGCGAGTGCCAGCTGAGGTCGATCGCGCTCGCCGCGAGGTATTCCGCAGTGGTGAAGCCCTGGCCGAACTGTCGCGAGGCGCGCAGGGCGGCGAGCAGCTCGTCCGAAATCACCTCGCCGGTGTCCACGTGGCGTGCGTAGTTGCGCGCGATCTCGGGGGCGAACGCGTAGTTCTCGTTGATCTGGGAGGGAAACTCCACCCAATCGCGCGGGACGTTTGTGCCCGAGTGGGAGGGATAGCGCACGTCCGAGAGCAGGCCGTGCAGCGCGTGGCCGAACTCGTGGAAGACGGTCGTGACCTCGTCGATGGTGAGCAACTCCGACGCCACCGACATCACGTTGACCACCACCGGTTTCGTGCCCGCCAGGTGCGACTGGTCCACGAACGAGCTCATCCACGCGCCGCCGCGTTTCGACGGCCTCGCCGCGTAATCCGTGAGCAGAAGCCCCAGCCCGCGGCCGTCTTCGTCTGTGGCCTCCCACACGTCGACGTCCTCGCGGTAGCCGTGCAGGTCCTCGCGGCGCTGCACTGTGATGCCGTAGAGCAGGTTCGCGGCGTGGAAGACACCGTCGCGAAGCACTTGCTCGAGCGGGAAGTACTTGCGCAGCTCCGCCTCATCGAAGCCGAGCTCCTCCGCGCGGCGTTTGGCCTGCCAGAAGGGCCAGTCGGCGCCGTCGAGGTCGGCCCCGGCAAGCTCGGACGCCAACTTGCGTTCCGCCTCCGCGTTCGCGGCCGCGGCGGGTGCGAGGTCGGCGATGAGGGCACGCGCCGCCTCCGCGGTGCCGGCGGTCTCCTCCGCGATGACGAAATCCGCGTGCGAGGAAAACCCGAGAAGGCGCGCGCGCTCCTGGCGCAGCCGCACCGACTCCAGCACCAGCTCCTCGTTGGATTCGCGCCCGCGGGCCCGGGACGCGTCGAACAGGCGCCGGCGCGCAGCCGGGTCATCGAGCTCCGCCTGTAGCGCCTGCGTGGTGGGCAGCTCGATGGGGACGAGGTAGTGGTCGCCGTCGGCGTAGGCGGCCAGTTGGTCGTCGCTAAGCCCGGAAAGCTCCTCGCGCGTGAACCTTTGCGCGAGTGCTTTGGTGTCGGCGAGCAGGTTGCGCCCGAAACGCTCCGACAGCTCCGACAGGCGCCGGTTGATTTCCTGCAACCGCGTCTTGCCGGCAGCGTCGAGGTCGGCACCGCGGCGGGTAAAGCGGCGCAGAAGGTCCGCGTGCAAGCGCCGCGACTGCTCGTCCGCGGGCACCTCCACCGCCTTGATCCGTTGGTAGAGCTCCCCGTTTTGGTAGATGGAGTCCTGGTGCGCGGACAGGCGCGGCACGATGCGGTCGGCGACGTCGTCGAACGCCTCGTTGCCGTCGGTGCCCTGCAGGTTGAAAAACCACGCCATGACCCGCTCGAGGTCCGCCCCGGAGAGCTCGAACGCCTCGACGGTGTTCTCCCACGTCGGCGTCTGCGCGGTGGTGATCTCCGCGATCTCGGCGGCGTGGTTGTGCAGCGCCTGCTCGAAGGCGGGCTCGACGTGCTCCAGCCGGATCGCGCGGAAATCGGGCAGGTTGTACGGCAGTTCGGACGGCGCGAGTAACGGGTTCGTCATGGCGGTCAGTGTAGGCGGATACGCTCGCAGCATGGCCAGTACCGAAGTCACTTGCCCCGCCGGCACCGTCGTCGGCGAGCACCGCAACGGGGTGCGCGCGTTCGACTCCATCCCCTACGCGCGCATCGCGGGCGCGTTCGACGACCCGCTCCCCGAAGAGCAGGGATTGCTTATCGACGGCTCCCTGCCACCCACCCCCCTCACC